>Ga0099823_1003540_pt1 | contig 14843 bp, 10 predicted proteins | sample CowpearedBW_FD_76831 | JGI IMG/M metagenome (GOLD analysis project Ga0099823, IMG submission 76831) | Root nodule microbial communities of legume samples collected from California, USA - Cow pea red BW | ecosystem: Host-associated > Plants > Roots > Nodule | place: USA: California | collected...
CAAATAACTAGGATTAATAACTGAAAAAAATAAAGAGCGAGTCAGTATTAAAAAGAAATAAGAATAAAATAAGAAGAAATATGAAATAAAAAATCACCTCATAGGGTAAGCTAGAGTCAAAACCATTTCACCAAAGTAATCAGATACATATTCACAGTCCATTATATATACATCACACAAGCATGTTAAGACCTTCCAAACAATACACTAAGACTTGCACTTGTAGTGGATACCTCTGCTCACCCCCTCTGCTCACCCCCTATGTGTCACAATGAATCAATTCCCTCACCACAAGGTTAGCCCTTAATGAGTTTCAGGCTTCCTGCTACTCTCACCACAGGAGTCCGCTCTAAGTGAGACTAACTGACTCCTTAGAGCGTCAGGATACAATCCTTATCTTAAATCCTTACCAAGTTATACAAATGGGGCACCACCATGGACACCCACTATCAGGGGCCATGGAATTACGTCCTAGAGACTTCGAGGAATTACGCACTGACACGGACCAAACATAATCATACAGCCAAGTAATACACATCATGCAAATATATATTTGTCATGCCAACCTTTAAAGCCAATACCTTTCATATTCCAGGTCAAACCCATTCCACCTATCATACTCCATCCGTGAATATAGAATTTCAACTCATCTCGTTACCACGCCACTTTAATACCAACCATCTCATTAATATCCCATGCTAAGCTCATACCAAACCCATTATTCACAAATTATGAATCATACCACTTATGCATACTCATTTGTCTCATACTTTCAACACAATACTTAAATCCAAACAAGCATTAACCATTCAAGGTCAGGGAAAACGATCAAACATCACACTGCCTCGCCCAGCACCTCGCTCAGGCTGAAAGGTCTTGCTCAGGTGAGAGGCTCTCACTCAGGCGAGCCCCCTTCGCCTAGGCGAGGGCTCGAAAAAGGGGAACAATGGCTTCCTGCACCCTCTCGCTTAGGCGAGCCCTCCTCGCTTGAGCGAGAATGTGGCTCGCTCAAAGGGAAACGCGTCGCTCTGGCGACACCTCGCGCAGAAAAATCAAAGTGAGCTTCCGATAGTCTCGCCTAGGCGAGACGTGCTCGCCACTGTTCTCTCATGCACAGCCTCGTAACAGATCTATTCAGCCCAACATAATACATTTCACCGATTCACAACACATACAAGACATCCCATAGCAAAATACGGCTACTCGAGCAAAAAAACGCAACAACAGAGTAAAGCCTACCTTCCCTTACCTGGAAAAGGGCTAACAGCTGGGTTCTTGGGTGCGAATAGATAAACGCAGCAGCTCCTAGGGCGGCTTAGTGAACTGGAAACACAAGGGCGAAGTGGCACGAAATTACTTAGTACGACTCTAGTTAGAACTCGAAGCAACTGAGCTAAACAAGAAGGTGTGGGATGGGATGCAACTTACATGGAACAAAACTGGCTTGAACAAGAGTGACGGAGCTCCAAGACTGAACCCTAGCGGAGTGGCGGCTGCGGCTCTAAGCACTAAGGGAGTAGGTTTTGAAAGTGCATAATGAAATCATTAGGACAAACTTTGGGGTGGTTTTATCCCTTGGGTCAGCCCTTAGACCCAATAGCTTAAGACAACCCATAAAACTTTAGGGCAGAAAACTTAATCTTACAAGTATAATCTACTTTACATATATAATGTATGTTTATGTAATTATTAATGTTTAATACCTTAGTTAGTGGTGTGATCTTATTGAAATCGAATGTTACAAGCTTTATGTTCTATCAAATTTTAATTTAATTTTATAAAATTAAACAATTTTATACTAATTAATTATATATTTGCTCATTTAATTTTATAAAATTAAACAATTTTATATTAATTGTTTATTCATACACATATAAAAGCTCAATGACAAGTTTTATAACCTCTTGATTTTTTTTTTCAAAACTTTTATTTAGATGACAGAAAAATATTGTATTAACGTTTTAAAAATAAATAAAATGAAGGTAATCTATAATAAAATAAACAAAAACTAATATTTCGAGATACTTAGACACAATTAACAAATTAATAACGAATCAAATAAATGTTTTTCTATTTTGTAAAAGTTATGCTCTTTAATATTAGATAAATAAAAATGATGTAATTTAACTATAAATAAACGAACATTTTAATAAAAATAAACGAAATTATGCATAATTTATGACCTTAGAATTCTTCAAAAATATAATTTTCTAAGATGTAGCAAAAATTATCAAAAATAAAATTTAGCTAGATTATTTAATATATTTAATTTTTTATTTTTATCACAAAACGTGAGATAAAACTATAATATAATAATATATGAAGTGAAAAAACTAATATTAAATTAATCTATTGCATGAAAAAAAAAAGGTTTCATTTCTGTTATAACTTAATCTTAAAAATTGAATTACTTTTAAATAAAATTACTTAAAACTGGATTAGTTATTAAGTTATCATATTAAAACAATTGTATTTTAAATTAAAATATTTATTAACAATAATTCAAACAATTTGAGTACTTAAAAAATTTAAAATTTTTAATATTATGTTTAACCTATGATGTAAATCTCGTCACATATTCATGTGAGATACTTTCTAATTTTATTAATAAAGTATGTAATTTATAAAATTGTAATAAAATAATATTAATTTATAATTCTTTTTATTTATTATTTTTGTTTATTATGTATTTTTATATTAAAATAATAAGGTTTCATAAAGCATTATCATTCTTGAAATAATATTTGCTAGGAGGTTTTTAAAAGCGATACTTATTAATTATAAATTAATAAAATCTTCTCATTTATTTAAGTATTTCAGTTAGAAGTTTAACCCAATTTTTTACTAAATAGAATTTTTTGTAGGAAAACTGAAATAGTTTTTTGTTTTTTAGAAAAATCCTATAAATTTAACTTTGTTTATATAAAATACCTAAATAAACAATTTTGTAATTGAGATAGGTCTTATTTACCAGTTCTGATTATTGAGAGGATTGTCATGAAGCGCTTTTTTCTTTTTTCCAAAATCAGTAAGTTATCTTTTAAAAAATCAAATAAACAATTAGTTGAAAAACTAATTATTAATATTATGTGTATATGAATGTATCACAATATTCATTAATTATTGACTAGCAAATATACAGACACAACATGTGTTCACATATTTTTAATTTTCATAAAAGTTGAGTTAAAATTGATAAAAAATATATAACTAAATTTCAAAATAGTTGTTAAATGTGAAATTAGAAAAATAAAATATATTATCAAAATAAATTTTTAAAATAATAATTAAAGATAAAAGAGATTTTTAGAATATTATTTAAAAATAAATTATTCATAATTAATTTTTAAAATAAAAATTAAAAATAAAAAGGAAATAACAAAAGATGCAAAATAAAGTATTTTTTATATATTATTATAAATATTAACTAATAAACATTTTGAATTCACGGTTAAAGATTTTCTTTTGTATCTAATGTTCCTAAATAATTTATTAGAAATATAAAATAAATAAAGAAATAAATCACAACAAAGAGGGAGAAACAATGATCACCATTTAACATCTTCTTTAACATGTGGTGCCAAAGGAAACAATTTAATAAATGAATAAATAATTTTTATTATTTACTTGTGTGTAACATTGAGTTTTATTTATCCTTACAAGATACTAGGTATCAATATTTTCATCAATAATAAGTTATTAATGTGTTTCTTTTTATCTATATTTTGTTTATTATATTATATTATATATGTTATATATATTATATATCAGAGAGATTTCCTTTTTAATATTCATATTTTCTTTTCACTTTATCTTTTAAATATTTTTTTAAATTAAAATAATTATTTTATCAATATATTATAGTAATAATTTTTAAATTTAACTATTTTTTATTTAATATTTTCTAAATTTAATAATTTTTAAAAGTTAAATAATTATTTACAATAAATATGAGAATTATTTATATTTATTTTTATTATAAAAAATGAATTGATAATATCTTTTCACCGGTGAATAAGTAAATAAATTTAAATATTTAGTTGTAATAAGATATTGATCGGTTTTTGTCAATAATAATTAAAAAAAAAGTAAATAAATATCCGTGTTGAGAGACAGAAAGAAGGACACGCCTCAAGGTTAGGGTTTGGGTCTCAACTACTCTTTAAAGCACAGTCTCACATTCGATATTGTGGTTGTTCTCTTTCTCTCTCTTTGGTTCTCTATCTTTTTTCTCTGTGTTTCTCCATTGCTGAATTTTAAGGTTCAAGAGGATGATGCAGCCAGGAGGACCCGGCATGGCCCAACAACCCAACCAGCAATATCCCCAACAGCAGCAGCAACAGCAACAACCCTACATGATGATGCCGCCGCAGCCGCAGCCCCCTCAGATGTGGGCCCCATCGGCCCAGCCTCCTCCACAATCGGTGGCTCCTCCGCAGCCCACCAGCGCCGATGAGGTCCGAACCCTCTGGATCGGTGATTTGCAGTACTGGATGGACGAGAACTACCTCTACACGTGCTTCGCTCACACAGGCGAGGTATATTTTCTTTTCCTTATCTTCGCTTTCCTTTCTCAAATCGTCCTCGATATCTTTGCATTTTATCTTTGTTCTATGGAATCTTTGTTAGATTTTAACTTGAAATTACTATGGTGTGGTGTTAGATTTAGAATATGTTCACATCAAATTAATCTTTTGTTTCTTGTGAGGCAAATACTGTTTATCCTATAAATAAATTATGTGGAAAAAATATGATATATTCTTTTGAAAGGTGTAGATTTCAGAGTTTTTAAATACGGATTTGCGTTTTCTGTTAATATATTATTTTTTTAATTATGAATCTGAGTTTTGATAATTGCATATTCCGGGGGCAGATTTGATTGATTCAGATGAGTGTTATTGCATGTAAGCAAGTAAAACTAGTGTTTAGTAGTTTGTTGGTGTTTCAAGGTGATTCTTGACGTTGGTTACTGATGGATGTATGGTGCTTGCTTGCAGGTGGCTTCAGTTAAAGTCATTAGGAACAAACAAACCAGTCAATCGGAAGGATATGGGTTTATTGAGTTTACTACTCGTGCTGGTGCCGAGAGAATCCTTCAAACATACAACGGAACCATCATGCCAAATGGTGGTCAGAACTTCAGATTGAACTGGGCTTCGTTTAGTGCGGGGGACAGGCGTCATGATGACAGCCCAGATCACACCATATTTGTTGGAGACCTGGCTGCAGATGTTACAGATTATCTTCTGCAAGAGACATTTCGGGCACGCTATCCCTCGGTTAAGGGTGCCAAAGTTGTAATTGATAGGCTTACTGGTCGTACAAAGGGTTATGGTTTTGTTAGGTTTGGAGATGAGAGTGAACAGGTTAGGGCTATGACTGAAATGCAGGGGGTTCTTTGTTCAACAAGACCCATGCGAATTGGACCTGCCTCTAATAAAAACCCTAGCACCCAGTCCCAGCCAAAAGGTACGTCTCTTTCATAGTTGGCTTGTGCTTGTCATTTTGATGCAAATATCTGCCGATGTGGTGCTTAAATATAATTTAGATATGTTTTTCTTTCATATGCATACTTTTGGTCTGTTATTGAATATTGATACATTTATACTACTGGTTGGATTCAGTTCTTTAATTCTTTAGTTATCTATTTTGTGTGTATCCCAGATGTGTTAATTTACATTTCTTTTCAGTACACTCTTGAAGAATTGCAGTCCAAACACATTTCTTCCTGTAATTTCCTTTAAAAATTTGGGCTAAGTAAATGATATTAAATAATAAAATCTTATAGAACTCCCGTTGTCTCAAAGCAGGGTGTCAAGAGGCTCTGTCATCTCGGAGCCTGGAACTGATTTCAGCTGAAATGGTTACCATTTTAGTGCATGGCCTTGTGTAGGTCAGTTATCTGTTTATGTATTGCCCATTATTTTTTGTGGCATTTTCTTTTCTGCCTCTTATTACGTATATTATCTTTTCTTTTCATTTTGTTGCTTGGCTTTTTTAGCCAAATTACTTATGCAACTATTCAAATTACTTTCATATCCGTCCTCCATTCTTGCTCCTTTCCCCTTTAGCTTTACTCCTTTGACATTACTTAAAGAACTGTATCTTTGAGTTTCTATTTTAGCTTTCCCTTCTCTAAGAAGTCTTTTTTACTTTCTACTTTCTTTTCTTCATCTATCTGTCGCTATTAATTCAAGTTTCCAACCTAGTTCACAAGGAATACCTTGGGATACGGTGGTTTTGTAGAAATGCACTCTGCCAGATGGTTTTGTTATCATGCCATTTTTTATTGTCACAAGGCAAGGTCTCTCGCCATTCTTTCTAAATTTCTCAGCACATATGCTATTAAAGTTATAATTTACTCGATATTGCTTAATCCTTTGGGAAGACCCATTGCTATTAAAGTTATAATTTACTCTATTACTTAATCCTTTGGGAAGACCAATCTATTAAAATGTCAAAATATTAAATGACTTGTGAAGTTTTCTATATTGTGTAGTAACAAGCATTTGACAGCTTCCTAGTTCATTCTTATTTTAGTCTATATGGAAAACCCCGATGTGTGTAATTTAACTACTATAGGGAGACATTCTCATTGTGAGAGTGGTGTCCATTTTGTTTGTCACATTGTCCATAGTATTTGCATTCTGTAATGCCAACAGTTTTACCGTTGCATTGTATCAACAAGTATTTCTGTTGAGTTTTCTCATAGAATTATTTGAATCCATTGTTTAGTTCAATGTCAGATTTTCTTCATGTCAGAATATTTTATCATATTTGGATAGTTATTGACAGGGCGAGGGAAACTTCATCATTTTCTACATCCCCTTTGCATCCTGTAGGGTGAAAAATCCCGCCCTTGCATTGTAACCCTTTCTGCTTAATTTTCTCATGAAATTATTTGAATCCATGGTGTATTTTAATGTCTGATCATATTTATATCTTTGAATAGTTTTTCCATATTTTAATATTTATGATGCAAGGTACTGGGCAAGTTATTTGCTTCTCAAGGTGCTATTTTCCCCTATACATGTACTTATTAATCGAAAATGAGGTAGATTTTTTGCTTCTGAATGATGGTGCATTTGTAATAGTGTAATGTGGTGAATGTTTGTGGTGCATGCAAGGCACCTATAATTTGTTGCTTGTGGAATATATATGTATGTATATATATATATATATATATATATATATATATAGTTGCATGTTTTTAGAATGAATCATAGAGTTGAGTATGGGATATTTGAAATTTCACACTGAATGTATCAATATTATGTTGAAAAGTCGTGCCTCTATAAAAAAGATGTGCTTTTTGTCTGTGAATTTTTGTCTATCTTTGTTTGGTATCTCTTTCCACGGATTGCTTCCAGATTTTTTTTTAATAATGTTACCCATCTTTTTACTTGTACTTTGAACATGCAGCATCATATCAGAATCCTCAAGGGGCACAGAACGAGCATGATCCAAATAATACAACTGTGCGTACTTCTCTGCTATATAGAAACTGCTCTCCTTTTTTCTTGTTCATGACCCTAGTTTTTTTGCAGATTTTTGTCGGCAATTTGGATCCTAATGTCACCGATGACCATTTGAGGCAAGTTTTTGGGCAGTATGGAGAGTTAGTTCACGTGAAGATTCCAGCTGGCAAGAGATGTGGATTTGTTCAATTTGCGGACAGGTAATTTAATCATTCAATATTTGGTATTTATCTTGTTAACTTCCTTGTCTAAATGTAGTGTCCTCTTGTTGTGCTTTTTTTTTCATGTTCATGCATCAGGAGCTGTGCAGAAGAGGCTTTGCGGGTTTTAAACGGTACACTTTTGGGTGGACAAAATGTTCGGCTTTCATGGGGCCGAAGTCCTTCAAACAAACAGGTAAGTAATGTGACTGAACCGTGGTCATTCTGATATGCATTATCTGTGTTAATTGATTTTTATAATGAATTTGGATTTGGTGCATGACTCAGGCCCAACCAGATGCGAATCAGTGGAATGGCAGCAGTGGTGGTTACTATGGATATGCTGCGCAGGGTTATGAAAATTATGGTTATGCTCCTGCAGGACAAGACCCCAATATGTATGGCAGTTATCCGGGCTACGCAAATTACCAACCTCCTCAGCAACAACAGCAAATAGGATATAGCTAAGAACTTCTGCCCCAATTTTCCGTTTTCTTCTGTAATCCTATCCTATCTATGTCTCATTGAGAACAAACTTGGCTCTTCTTTTACCTTCTTATCATTGCTATTAGCATTAAACATTCTATGCGAAGTTTTATTTTGTATCCATTAAATATTGCTTGTTGAATACTTTGATGTTTATGCATCTGGTGAACCCCCCTCCACATTTGATATTCGTATTAATTATTTGTAATACAGAATCTTAAGAGGGTGGCATAGTGTGTAGCCTATGATGCGTTGTCGCGTATTAAGCTTGCTCAGTGGCGTGAAGGAGATATGAATTTTTAAATAACATAAAAAATTGATAAATGTTAACAATTAGAGAACATGGTGGAATTAATGTTGCATTTCGTAACATATTATTACATGTCATCTATTGACAATAAATTTTGGTCTTCAATTGTGACTTTTTTGCATTAAAAAATCACTGAAGCAATCTTAGAAATTATAAAAAAAAGATTGTGTTGAGAAGCTTTTCAAGTTTGTCTTTGAATGTTAGAGGCCGCCTAAATAATAATATTCTTTTGGATGATACTTAAAAAAGAAAACAGGTTAAGGACGAATTTAATAATTAAGTTTTCTCAAATGATAGTAGGATTCCCATAAAACTTAATATATTGCTCAACCTTAGTAGGAATGATACTTAGTCTCGTGTTTTACGGTCATTGGTAGTGTATTTGAATTTTTGAATTTTAGTTGGAACATTTATATTAATTTAGCTCTCTCTGAGTCAACTTATAATGTTCCAATTGTTTTTATTTTCAGTTGAGGTTAGTCAACTTAATTTATTAACCGAAATCTAAACGTTTTTGTACTGTTTGTTTTTGGTGCAAGGTGCCATTTTGTAAGTTTCAATGAAGTATTTTTGGTGAGAATTTACATCGAATGGAATTTTGACGTTTTTGCAGGCGTTTTACAAACACTAGTTACACATCTAACTAAGTTGGTTTGATAGGAAAGTTGGTTGACAAAAAATTGAGCCAAGGGTTTTCGAAGAATTTTTAAACTTGTCCTTCTCGAAACAGAGTTATTTTAATGACAATGCATTTTGTTCTTGGTTCTTTTGAGGTACAGGATATCGCTTTACAAAGTTTCACCACTTTTTTTTTTTTTTTGTCATAGCCGAACCTCCAAGTTATAGATTAGAATATTTGTTTTTTAATCTCTTTCTCTTTGTCTCACAAACTCGTTCTTACCAAAAGTATCTCCATAAACAATGCTACTTTTGCCAAACACTGACCAAATTGTTAACATTCATACAAGTGAAGAAAGAGTTCATACTGGCAACAAGTTATAGTTCTTCACATACCGAGAGTTCAGTAACAACTTTAAACTAAAAACAAATGACACTGTTCATGTATACTTAATCTGCATAAATAATCCATCAGGTTGTACCTTCTCTCCCAATATGTATTCAGACACCGCAGGTTCAAAATAAAAAAACAATGTTGAAAAGGAACTCATTTATTAGAAAATGTGGCAGCAAAACCAGAAAGTAGAACAGAGATTGTGACTCAAAAAAGAAAAATGACAAAAAGATTAAGACTTGAAACTATAGATCTACATGTCTACCGATCCGATTTATTTTCCAGCCTAATTTTCAACTATGCTAGACAACCTTCTCCATATTTTCCAACTAAAATTTTTCAAGTGCCTGATCCAATCTGTTTCTCATATTCCATTGGATTAGCTAAAGGTTCAGTAGGTTGATTGAAATCCACTGTATTAATGTCTCCGAAAGAGCTATAGTTCTGGGGACCACTCCTTCCCCACAAATCATGTACTTCAGATGAAAATTTGGACTCAGAAGGAACAAATTTACCAATCCCTTCAGAAGGCATGGATTCAGGTTCGCTGGCCACAAGTGCATGGTTTGATCCCAAAACAGGAATATTAACAACAACGGTATTCGGTCTTCCACTTGAATTTGAGGTGTCAACATTACTTAAAGTCTGAATTGCAAGCTCTGTCTTTGTATCTTCAAGCACATCAGTTTTTGGCAACTCCTGCTTCTCCTCGAAGTAGTTAACAATTTTACTAGTTTGTTCAGATGGCAAGACTTCAGGTTCAGTACATAGAGGGATCAGATTGAATTCAATATTTGATATATTTGGTTCTCCACGAACCACCTCATTCAGATGATGCACACAAGGAACAACCTGCTGTCCAGTTCTGATCTCCTTATTGGTGTTGTCAATTGATGGAACCAGGTTGATGAGTTCAGATGCTGCTTCTGAGTCTTTTGTTTCTCCACCATCCGCATCAGATTCTTTTACCTGTGTGGAAGCATCAAGTTCATGAAGTGTTTCACCTTGTTCAATCGTTTTGTCATGATCAAACTCTGACATGATAGCGGTGGACTGATTCACATGTCTAAGTTCAGATGTCCCTTGAGGAATTCCTCCACTGGAAATGGAAATGGGTGCCAAAGTAGAGGCAGATTGATTCTCAGGTACTTGTGAGATGCTAGAGTGAATCTCGGTTGGTGGCACTTGCTCTTCAGACACAGGTACCCGAAATTCTGGCTCAAAAGATTGTTTGTTGAATTGTACTGATGAGGGAACAGAAGAGGCACGTATCCCTGCATGTGGGTTAACAACTGGAATAGGAATCTCTTTCCTTTGGATCATTTTGGCATGTGGAGCCACATCATTTTCTATAGTAACTGGAGAAAAGTGGCCTGGTACAAACACAAGGCCTCTCAAAACAGCATCAGTGTTTGCCACCTTAACATTAAGAAGATATCCAGCATTAAAAGTTCCTTCAATGACACCAGTTACTAACTTCCCCACCATTTCATCTTCACAATCATTAGTTGTACCTGTTGTTTGGTTTGAGTGCAACACATTGTCAGAAGCAGGAATTACAGGTACATTCTCCCCTTGAACTGCACTTCCTTCTTTTCTTGGCCGGCCACGTTTTCGTTTCACCGGAACATTTAAAGGAATACCTAATCCTTGATTCTGTTGGTTCATCTCCCAGAATACCAATTACAGAGTTCTCTCTAGAAAAATATATCTGAAAAAGAGAGAAATGTTATTCTCTGACCAAATAAAGTAGGTCTGATAATCCAACATTCCTTAATCTTAATGCTGGATAAAATCAACAAGTGAATTTAAAAGAAGTGTATGATTGCCCAGAAACACTAAGAAAAAAACAAGATAGAAAGAAAAGAAAATGTAAGTATTTCAGCACCTGAACAAACAAATTTCCTAATGACAAAAATTAAGCATTGTTTTTTTATGCAGCAGATAAAACAATTCAAAGCTACAAGGGCAGAGACATTGTCCCAATTTTTTAATAGTTGTTAAGCAATGTTATCATAAATGAGATCAATATGCGGCAATGATTCATACCAAAAAATTATTAACCTTTACAATTTTACAAATAACTTATATACGCTCTGAAATTGAAATAATTTATGGTACAAAATAGTTGTTAGATTGAAGGTATTGACAATGAATGTGTAATAACATGTAAGGTAGTGCGAATGCAGAAGCAGTCGTCCTAAGATGAAACCCCTAAACTAACAAGGGAACAGATTTACAAAAGTAGCAAGAATCATAAATAGATTTGATTCTTGAACATCGCAGAAAAAGAAAATTGCAAAATGCAGCGTAAAAGAAAGCATGGAAAACTCACAGATGGGTTAGGGTTATGGAAAGAAGTTGGGGGCGAAAAGGGGTGGATATAATGAACAGCAAAAACTGGAAGCTTTGTGGCTATGGCGAGGAAATGAATGTTGTTGCATTTAATATATTATTTAAAAGAAAAAACAAAAAAGACAAAGAAAGAAGGGAAAAGAAAGATAGGAAAAGAAAGTGAAGAGTGTTGGATCTATCTCTGTTACACTTTCTTTCCAACACCAAGATGTTGCGCAGAACAAAATTCCACACGTGGTTGGTTAATAATTTTTTGCTATCGTCAGAATAATTCTTAGTTTGTATATAGTTATTTCTTAATTTTCTTATTATAATAAATCAGCATAAACGGGTGTGATGTAAATTTTTTTAAATATATATAATATTATATTCGTAGATCATAATATTTTAATATTATTAAATTAATATATAAAATGAATTTAAATTTATTAAAAATAGATAACAAATATGAAGATTGATAAATAAAAAATAAAATAAAAAAGATAAATCATTTTTTAAAAAATTTGTGAAAGTAATAATTAATTTTAAAAAATTAAATAAATAATTATATAATGAGGATAAAATTAGAATTATGAAATGTAGAGATAGAAGAGAGAACTTTTATTATATATAGTTATAGATAAAATGTAAATGTTTTATTAATGTGAGAGATGAGATTATTACTTTTATAAATATAATAACATAAATATAGTAAGTATTACTAAAATATTTACAAAAATAATTAAGTATCTCTTAATTAGATAAGATTAATACTAATAAAATGTTTATATAGAATTAGTTATGTAATACTTTTACATATTTAAAAAATATTTTTCAAAATAATTTCTTAAAAGTAAGTTTTGAATTATAAATTAGAATGAAAATAAATTTTAAATTAAAATAAAAAATACTTCCAAATAAAAATAAAATACATTTTAAAATAATAATATTTAAAATAAAATCATTATACAAATTTTATAATAATAATTTTATCTTATTTTTATTATTATATTTTTATTTTAATTATATATAATATTACAATATAAGTATCAAAACTTTATATATATAATTGATTATTTTAATAATAAATTCGATTATGCATGCAGTCAGAGAGTCTATTATATAAAAAAAAAAATCAATTAATGTTTATTGAATTTTGAAACTTTTGTTTCTACAAGAAAAGTTTATAAAAGTAATTGATCTCAGTTTTCATACTTTTTTATAGGTTTGAGAAAAAAATACCATGAAGATATCCAAAAGAAATCTGATTGGATCAAATAAATGTATAATGTTAGATAAATAAAATTGAATAAAATAAATAATATGAAATTCAGATAAGAAACAGTTTGAAATTTTATGAATCTGTAACTGAAATTTATATTTTAATCTTAGTTCATTATAATAATAGTTATTAAAATTATATATGTTATTTTTAGTCAAATATTCATTATATTAATAGAATTTATTTTAAAAAAATTGTTTCATTATAAAACCAACTAATGCTCCCTACTTTTTTTTTTATTTTGATTTTCAAAGTTGCTTTGCTTTTCGTACGTTTCATTCTCATATATTTCGTTAAAATAAATGAGATGGGAAAACGTATTTCAATGTCTTTATATATATATATATATATATATAATATATATATATATATATATATAATTTTATTTTTCATTCTGAAATATTTATTTTAAAAGTAAATTATATTTTTCATATAAAATAATAAATTTTGTATTTGATATATAATTATGTGTTGTCAAAGTAAATTATGCTCGATTGTGTTGATATTTAGTTTCTCATCAACAATGTTTTCAAAGTTTGCAACATCACTGATGACAAACACAAAAGTCATTTTTTTTTTCTTACAGTGTTTTATTTGTATAAATAAAAAAATTCAATAAAAATAACAACTCTCACCTTTGTTAATTCAAACAGAAATGAGGATAAACTCAACCAATCCTCTGTCCCTTTCTAGTTAAAACTTTTGAATTACTACAGGGTTCCGTGATTTGTTAACAATTAATTAATTAATAAATAATAATGTTTTGACTCATTTTTTTTTATTTACTTAAAATTTATTATTTCAATCACTTTTAAATTATCATATCATATTATTAAAAAATTAAAATGCAAATAATTAATTAAAAAAAATAAAAAATATGATCCCATAGCCAATGAAAAAAGTTTCATCATATAATAATAATAATAATATGCGAAGTCCTTGCAGACCAGGTCATATTTCTCTGTTTTACTGCTAATCTTATCTCCAAACACCAATCAAGTTGCTGAATGCTATGTATTCTCTCAGTTTTATTATACATGTCACTTCACTCAATTATTGATTTATTTTACTTTTCTACACAATTAATTCAAAACACTCAGTTGCAATCTTCAATTATTGGTTTATTACTGAATCACGAAGATGAAGTTTTTAACTTTGATCTGGTTTTAAATACAAGACAGGAGCATCTATTCACAAGAAGAAATATTCACAGGAGCATCTATTTTACATGAAAAGATTGAAAAAAAAAAAACCTTGACCCTGGAGGAACTAATCAAGTGGCCTCAGGAATAGTCTCTAGCATGGGCATCCAGAATCTGTGACCAGCATCATCATTTCTGGATTTTATTAAGCCAACCAGAACTTGTTCTGCAGAAGAAGCTCTCTGGTGTTGCTTCTGAAAAAGTTGTGCCAACTCCTTCTTTGATATCTTTATCTTCACTTTCCCATTGGCATCAGGACAAAGTTTCAGCGTTTGCATAAGCTTCTCTTTCTGCCCTTTCCCTAAACTCAACTCGTGAGCCTTTGAGCTTCTCTTCTTCGACTTCAAATCGCTCCAGTCCTCGCCGTCCCACTCCATTGATGATGCAGCCTTAACACAGTTTCCCATATTTCGATAGATGAATCGATGATTTTAGAAAAAAATGAAGTGTGTGATGAGAGATTTGTGAGGTGGAAGGCTTTGATAATTTGATAGCTATATATATATATATATATATATATATATATATATATATATATA
>Ga0099823_1003546_pt1 | contig 14834 bp, 4 predicted proteins | sample CowpearedBW_FD_76831 | JGI IMG/M metagenome (GOLD analysis project Ga0099823, IMG submission 76831) | Root nodule microbial communities of legume samples collected from California, USA - Cow pea red BW | ecosystem: Host-associated > Plants > Roots > Nodule | place: USA: California | collected...
AAAATATATATATATATATATATATATATATATATATATATAATATGATCAAACTAACAAAATCAATAGGCAGGAAAAAAATAACAAATATAATAGAAATGGGTATTACTTTATTAAAAATTGGTGTATGATATATGATATTATATCATGATATAATAGAAATGGATATCACACCTGTATCATTTTTTAAATATATATGATATTATATTAGTAGGTAATGATATTGTAATATTATTAAATTAATATATAAAGTAAATTTATATTTATTAAGAATAAAGTGGAATAAATGAAGAAAAGAAGAGAAAATAATTGTTAGTGAATGAAAAAAAATCACATATTAGTGGATTAATGAATTGCGTACCCTTGATTGTTGGGGTCCACATATATTTATAGAATTATGGGTTGAGCATTTTTTTATTGTGTTGGTCCACTGTTTGGGATGTATGGGCTTGGCTCTAAGCCCAAAGACCAAGTTTGTGAGTTGATGTTTAGAAGTTTGGCTCATTATCTAAGTTTGAAGTGGGCGGCCAATATTCCTGTGGTGTTTGAAGTGGGCGGCCAATACTCCTGTGGTGTTTGAAGTGCGCGGCTATAACCGCTATGTATGCATTGTATTGTATGTTTAACCAATATCCCTATTTTGTGTTATTATATGTTAGTGGTTTGGGCCGGATGGATAGTGAAGTCGGCTCTATTCGCCTAGTATAGTACAAAAGCAAAAAAATGTTTTTAAAATAATAATTAAAGATAAATTATTTATAAAATAATTAATTTTTAAAATAATAAGTAAAATTGAAAAACACATAAAAAATATTTTTAAAATAATTGTTAAAGACAAAAGAAGTTTTTAGAATAACAGTTAAATGTAAACTATTTATAAAAGAATTAATTTTTAAAATAAGAATTAAGGATAAAACTAAAAAAATGAAATGTGGACACAAAAGAAAAAATTACTTTTACATATTGTTATAAATTAGAGTACAAGTAATTTAAAAATAAAATTAAAGAAAAAGTGATTCTCGTTTAAGGTGATTCTCTATATAAAAATTAAAATAACTGTAAATATTATTCGGCATGAGAGATGTAAGTGCAATTCTTCAAATAATTTCAAAACTAGCCTCCACCATACTTTCAAGTTTTTCCATTTAGATGTTTGGACCCTTGAGAATTATTTGTTATGTGTCGGATAATGGTTAACTTATATTTTTTCTACTTTTTTTTTCTGTACTTTTTAATATAGCCAAATATGTTAATGTTATTTCCTCTCGCACTTATTCGGAAAATTAATAGACCGAATGACTACTTTAGCCCACTTTTTTATAGGAGAGATGTAATGTAAGGTAAGTTTTGTATTTTTTAAATTAGTTCACAACATGCTTTTTGACTAATTAAAATTTTAAAGTGAGGAGAATTACTCATGTTGATTATTTTCAAAATGAAATAATGGCAATGGTTTGGTCAAATGTGGCAGTGATTCTATTGTACAAGGAAAATTCTATCAAATTCCAATCAATTAGCTCCACCCTCACTTGAGAGTTAGATCCACTATATTGCTGATTAAATGAGTAAAACAAAGAAAATTGAAATGAATAATTTTTTATTTTTTATAAATGCAGGAAAGTGGAGTAAAACTAAAGCTACGACTTTATTCTTTAGATCAATATTGAGGAGGAAAAGAAAAATGTTAAAAGAATTTCTTTTAGTAGTATTTTTTTTATTGAATAACAAACTTTTTTTTATTCAGTAGCGTGTTGTAGAAAATAATTATAAAGATAACACGATTTATTATAGTAGTTCAAAATATGGTATCTGAATTTTGAACATGGACGATGAATTTACTAGAAAACAAGCTCGATTCCAGTTTTCATGCCATTTATAATAAGCATGCATCTCATCCCACATTTTCTCATTGAAGTATAAATCGGTGTAATTGAATTATTGAAAGGGCACAACACACGTATGTAATTGAATCATTCAAAGGCAACAACATGACCAATTCACATAATTAAAGATACCTCTCATATAAGAACTTAATATGTACAAATTGTTATTTGCCACCTTCTATTATAAACCCCGGTTGAGGTTGAAAAGAAGAATCAAACCTCTAGAGAAGATGTTTCGATGATGATATTTGAAGATGAAGATGCTAAAGATGTTTTTGAGAATTTTAGCTTTCATTGAATGTTGTTAGTCTTTCACCTAAGATTTATAATTAAGAATACAACCTTTACTAAAATTAATAGGGATGGACATAAAATCTAATTTTCTTGATCTAATCCACTTTTGTTCTGATCCAATCAATTTTAAATTTATTTTATTAAAAATTCAATCCATTTAAATGGATATGGATTTCAATCTAATCTACATTTTATATATTTTATGGATTGAATATCTATTTTCTAAATTAAGATTTTCAAATATGGATAATCCAAAAAATTCAATCTAAATTTTCAATTAAAATTTTTAGTTGGGTTAGACTAAAAGTTGAGACGGACTAGGCTAAATTCAGACTTGGACATGCCTTGCTCGACAACTTGTACGGACCAGGCAAGCTCGACGACCCTGAAGTGTCGGGCGGGCCTGACGAACAGAATGGGAAAGGCGGACCCGACGATTTGGACGAGTAATTGGGCTCGACAACCTAAGTGGGTTGGGTGGACCCAAAGACACGAACAGGCTAGACGGGCTCGACGAACCGAACAAGTTGTCAGGCTCGACAACCCAAAAAAGTCGAATGGGCTCGATGGCCTGAACGGGCCAGACGAGCCCAATGGCCTAAACGGGCCAGGCGAGCCCGAAGATCCGAATGGAGTGGGTCGGCCCGACGACTTGGACAGGTCGTGCCTAACAACCTGTATGGACTGGGCAGGCCTGACATGCCTAATGAGTCGAGCGGGCTCGACAACCTGGACAGGCTAAGTCGGCTTGGCGACCCAGACAAGCTGAGTCAATCCGATGACTCGAATAGGTCGTGTCAGACGACCCGTATGGACCAGGTAGGCTCGATGACCCTAACGGGCCAAATGGGCATGACGACCCTACCGTGTAAGGTTAGGTCATCACGACGACTTGACCGTGTTGGGCCGACACGACAAGTCAGACAAACTAGACCTGGATGGGGCTTTTTGGCCCTAAACCTATGGGTTTGGCGAAATTAACAACTTTAGCCAAATTGTATCGCGTCGGCCTTACGGACACAAGTTTTAGAAATTCAATTTAAATTTCTTTTATAAAATTGGATTCTTAATTTTGAACTTGATCCAAATATTTAGACTAGAATTAAATCTTGATCCAAATATTTGGATATGAATTTTAAGAAAATCCAAACTAGTTTTACTAAAAAAATGGATTTGGATCGAATATCTGATCCAATTATTTGGATCTAAAATGGATGTGGATTGGATCATTAAAAATCCAATCCATGACCACACCTAAAAATCAATGGAAAAAAATTGTTTTTATAAGGTTTAAAGTATGGAAAAAAATTTATGGCTTTGTTAATTGATTAAGTTTTAGAATAGAATAATCGATTAACAATTTAGTTAATCGATTAAACTTGAGAATAAATTTAAGTGTTTTTAATATTTTTAAAGAATAACATTGAAATCGTATAGACTTGTTTTTTTGTTTTTATTTTATCAATAATACAAATATGAATTAACATGGACAACAAAACCCTTGTACAAAAAGTTACACAGAACAAATTGAAAAAGATAATTAAAAACCTACTTCATGGCTACCTCTTTCCATGAACTTTACTAAAACCATAAACAACCCTATATTCTCAACCCAGAAATTCTATCAATCCAATTTTTAGGTTTATACTCAAAATTCATCTACACATAAGTGATCATAACTTGATATATCCAATATCTGGGAATGATTCAATAACTAGCTATATTAAAATCCTAAATGTACAACATAATAATGACTTAATGGAGTAGATTATCTTCTCCCAAGTTCCACTGATAATGCAAGCTAAGCATGATGACACTTCTACCCACCTACTTGCATAAAAGCATTCACAAGAATAGGAAATAGGCGTCGTGTATTTTCTACCAACCCTTAGAAGTTAGTTAGCCAAGTGGAGCAATCATATCAACATTTTCACTGACTCAAATTTAGTTTTACATTAAGATTAAATAATTAAGTGGACATAAGCATCGGTCTGAGTAAGAGAAAGTGACTTTTGAATATTTATCTATGATCCATGCCCATGCTCTCATTTGTGCTAACGTGAAAACTTTCTATGGTTCCAAATGCTCCATACTATAACCATCCATGCATATTGCCACACTTTATTACATTTACTACTATACTCAAGTAGTTCAAAATGTATTTTTGCATTACTTTGATTCCCTATCCAATTTTCACAATCCAGTCATATGTGTGTTAACACCTTATAGGTAAAAAATAGATGGTTAACAGTCTCATCAACATTGTCGCACAGAATGTAGATACTACTTCCCAATTGTATTTTGTGATTCAAATTGTTTCTTGCGGCCATTTTATTAGTAAGCACTCTCCATGCCAAAAATTGAGCTAATGACAATGTTTTGGTCTTCCACAACTCTTTATATTTGAACCCTTCCTGAACATTATTTTGAGAAGTTAGTTTCCTATAGACTGATTTTACTGTGTATTTTTGAGTTTCATCATCCCTCTAATACCATTCGTCGTCTCTTGTTCTATGTAGGTTTATTCTTTATAATTGTTCAGACAACTCAACCACCATAGGTTTCTCCCACTCAAACCAATTTCTTCTCCAAGGTATAAACCATTGCCATTGGTCATCAATCCAAAAACCAAAATCAATCCATCCATGTTACTCATCTTTTTTATCCAATGCACTTATCTTTGTTGTAATACCTTATTTGTATCTATACATCTCTCCAAAAATCTTTGTTGTAATACCTTAAAATAATGATTAAAAGCGTATACACTTTATTTAAATCAATATTTTATAAACTCTATAAATAGATCCTTTATCTAAATCATGTATAACAAATGCAATAACAAAACTGAACAATTTTGAGATATTATAAGAAACTTTCATACTTTTAAAGTGTGCTTTAGAAATTTAATATCCAAGGTTGTGTTGTACTATGAAAGAACTTTGTGGTTTGCTTCTTTTGTGATAGTTTGATTAATTATTTCTTTGAAGTTTGTCTTGTTGGTGTGTGTTAGCGCATGTCCTTTTGTGTGGTCAAGAGTTTATTTGTTTTGATGCCCTCTTTGTTAATCAAGCGTTGATTAGGCTTATATCCTTTTGAGTGTGTTCAAGAGTTGATTATTTGTTGCTTATTGTCTTACGTTTGTAATTGTTGAGTGAATGCTTTAAACAAACTTCTTAAAGATAATGGAATCAATTATTCTATGGTTAAATAGTTAAGATTAGATATAAAATCATTTGATATGAACTAATATAAATCTTCTTATGAAATCTTTTTATCTTCTCTTTATGTTGTTTTCCAATCATTTATCAATCTCGATTCTTAATCTAACTAAATCCAATTTTTCAAATAAAAAAATATTTTTAAAAGAACTTAAAGGGAAAAATTGTTAGAGAAAAAGTCCATCAACTTGATGTTTTGATTAAGTGTTTAAATACAACAAAGTGTAGATGCTGATAAGATCACATGTGTGTATGTTTCATCTAATAAAGAATAAAACACCATTTCAAGTTTCACTTCGTATGATAAATAAATGAAGACCAATGAGACGATAAGTACAAACCAAGACTTCAAATTGACATAAACTCGAAGAATATTTTAAAGCTTAAGTCAGTGTCATAAATAATGTCTTCACAATTTGTCGTTAATAGATTCGTGCCCAAATTCAAGCCTCATTCAAATATCTCTTGGAACTCAAGCTAAAATTGAAATTGTTAGAAAAATAAGGATGACATTGTTAAACCAATAGGAGGTTGAATTGGTTTTAAAACTTTTATTAAAAGATTCTCTTTCTTTAAGTTTTTTTTAAAACACTTTCAATTTGTAAAACATAATGCAATTAAATTTGATAATCAAGATTGATAATTATTATAAAAGATTGATAGTTATCGAGTCAAAGAAGATAAAGCAAGAGTAGGAAAACACAAAAGGATTTGTACTGGTCCAAATCCATACATCTTACATGTAGTTTCAATATTTCAACCTTAGAAAATTGGTTCCACTATCCGAAAATGTATGTACAATGCAAGACAACAATGGCAAACACCAAATACAAACAACTCTTGACTCACTTAAAAGGATACCACAACCAAGATGATATTATCCTTTAATCAACTATAGCTATTAAAGATGATATATGTCTTATCCACTCTTGAACCACTTTAAGAGGATATTAGCCTTGCCCACTTTTTTATCACATAAGAAGATTTATGCAATGCCAATAGACAACAACCAACCATTGGAAACACACCAATAAACAAAAAAAAAAAAACAAGAATGAAACTAGAAACACTCCAATAATACAAATTGAAAAGAGTTTACCAAATTCAAACATAGTAAAAGTACAACACAAGTATCTTGTTCAACACAACCTTTTGAGTGATTTTTTGTAAATCTTGAAAGCTCTTTTTGAAAGTATGAAACAACTTTGTAAATGTGAAGTTAATTTGCTCAAATGATTACCAAAGTTGTTTCAAAGATTGAGAATGAGTCTTTATTTATAGAATTTACAAAATGTTGATTTGAAACAAGTATTAAAGCATTTAATCAATTATTTTAAGCTTTTAGTTAATTATTCTAACTGGATTTTGAAAATCCTTCCCACATCTCTCTAAAATAATCAATTATTACTCATTTTAATTGATTAAATATACTCCTTATTAAATATTTAAAGCTAATTTAATCGACTATGGAAATAATTAATCAATTTTGTTTACCTTTTTAGAAACACTTAGTTCTCACATATTTCCATGTTCTGATCAATTATTTAAGTTAAATGATCTATTGTTCTATTATGAAAACTTCTCAAGAATACTTTTAATATGTTATACCAACATCTTATTAGAGGATGGGCTTTAATACTAATTGTGAAAGTAGAGAAAACCATAAGAATGTACTTTTGTATTGTGTTTTTATTTTCCTTTTAAAACTTTTCACAAATAGCACCCAAATCATTTTCTTGAAGCAAGAATTCTATATTAGTTCTTCATCAGACCTTTTGGGCCATTTTTTTGAGTTTCTCATTCAACGTGGCAATATTTCTTTACTTATAAATTTTTATTAATTATGGTGTCAATCAAGGTAGATTAGAGTTCTTCATCTTTGATCCCTTCTACATTTTTTGGTTTGTTAGTTGTTCAACGGAAATTGTCGAAAACTATCTTGCACGAGTTTAGTTTTCCATTACAATGTTTAACTTTGATTCTATTATAGGACATGTATCTTTTCACTAGTTGATAATGTAAGTTTTGAAATGGTTGAAATGCCAAGAAGGGGGAGCAGGGTGAATTGGCTAGTTTAAAAAATAGGATGACTTTTAAAGGCTTAAAACTGTCTTTAATTGAATCAACCCAACCAACAAGTAAGGATGCAAACACTTATGGACTATACACTTTTAATCGATCAAAAACAGAGTTAGGCAATTGATTTTATTAAACAGATGCAATACTGATATAATCAATCAATTGATTCACAAAAATGGTCAACTAAAATACTGAGAAAAATGTAGATAGGTTCTAATGAGTTATACAAACATGATCAACGCTGCAGATAATACCAGATCTCACAAGAATGTCAAAAAGATGGTTTATATCACAATTCTTTATTCTTTAAATTGGAATGCAAGAGAGAAGAGTTAGAGAAGAGAGCAATGCACACGATTTTTATACCGGTTCACTCAAACTGAGCTATATCCAGTTTGTCAAAGAAACCTGAGCCTGACTTTGCACTATTTCAAAATATTTACAAAGTTTACACCCTTACACTTTTAAAATATGCAAAACAAACACAAAAGACTCTTGAATTACACAAGAAACAAACCAGCACAGCAAGACACCTCTTGCAGACCTGGAAAACCATCGGGCACACACATAAAACTTGAGAAAGATCAAACCTCAGTGGTAGCACAACCCTACCTACCACAACCACCTTCTCCAAGCTTCAAACACCAAGAAAAATGCTCCAAGAATTGATCCAAGATCAATCTTCACCAGTTGAAATTTGTATGATCACAAAAGAGAGAATTCCACAATTTCCAAAATGATTTTGCGCTAAAGAATAGTCTTACCACCTCTCTTTTGAAAAATACAACTCTTATAGTCAAACTGTTACGAAATTCAACAGGTTACAAAATAAATCAACTGATTGAATAAGTCCCAATTAAGATTACTGCAACTAACCTTTTAACTTGTTAAAAATCCATTCAACAGATTAAAAGACACCATTTAACCTGTTGAAAAATATTTCAATAGATTAAAAGACATAACAAAGACCCTATACATCTAATTTATGCTAAATGGTCTACAAGCTTGTTTTCCCCATAATTGATCCAAATAGAGGGCATGCATATAAGGCTTGATCAACACAAATAACATCAAATCTCCATATCTTCATCAATGTAAGCATGGTTCAAAGGAAATGGCTTCAAGTACCTTCATCAAAGCTTCATCAAATCTTCAAGTAACACACCATCCAGGCTACGTATGTCAACAAATACTTTGTCTATAACTTTTCATTTTCATAAAGTAAAACTTTGAACTTTTTTTTTTAGTTTGAAATATTGGTTAGAGATTGAGTTACAACACGTTAGAAGATCTTCGTAAAAAAATCATTTTCATCTTCTCATCAAATGTTGAACTATATGAGTTTGAAGTTAATGGAAAATAATAATTAGGATTAGAATATACCTCTTTTTCTACATATTACATCAAACACAAATTAGTGTGCTTTGCATCTAAGCAGAGTTTGATTCAAAGTTTGAATACTCTCAAGTAGCATCAAAGTATTAGAGGGTTTGGATTCAACATTAAACAATAGTATGATGACTCAATACTTTGCTTAGGATACTAACTATGTCTAACAATTAGACAATTTTTAAATGTAGAGCTTCAAAAAATAAATTAGGCAATGACACTGAACTAAAATAAAGGTGTGTGAATTTTTCTTTTGTCACCTACAATATGTAAAACTTCAACACTATGATTATATATAGATAATTTGGGAACAATGCCTCATTTGTGATGTGTTCAATCTTATACTCTAAATCAAGTAGATTAACCTAGATCGTACATTGTGAGGTGGTTGTAACATCCCGGTCAGATATTACTAATTAAAATGAAATAAAATAGAAATATAAATAAATCCTCATTTAATATAATGTCCTTTCCCAAAATACGGAAAAATTTAAAACCTTTATTAACTCGTCTAGATATAAAATTCAAGTTCCACTACCAATATTACAATTCAAAAACCAATAAAACACTATTCTCCAATACATAAGACCAAAAATCATTAAATGCCACAAAATAATTATCCCAAGCTAACCCATCTTTGGCTCTATGTTTCACTAGCACCATCTGCAACATCATCTGCTCCCGTGTAATGCATTACACGATCATCACCAAACACAAGCAGATAGGGTGATCTTAACAAAATAAAAGTTCACTACACAATATAATAAATTACCATTCAATATTCCAAACACTTATAATACTCCCAAGTCTAACAACCTAGTCTTCAACACTTCCTTTGGACACCTCTTGATTCTACACCCTTTGATGATTGCATTGATCGATTTTTGCTACCATGAGTGTCTATTCGTCCCTCCGACTACAGACCACCGCTTATAGACCACACACAAGAATAAACTCTTTGCGGCCACAATCCGCAACACCAAGTGGAGTTCCCCAATACGAATCACAATCTGTATTTGTCCCCAAAACTACCAAACTCGTCGGAGCCACGATCTCGCACACTCCATTGGTCTTCTAAAACCACCATGATACAACCTCGAGTGGCCACGTAACTAGGCCCCAACAAAGCATCGCATCAAGACCTCCATCCAAAGTTGTGTAAAATCCTCCACGCGATCCAACTCTGCACCTGAAAGCACCTGGCGCATCCACGTGTCGCCTGACACTGTTTGGTTCCAAACCGCTTGGTGGTCTCCTAACGTCGCCAAGCGCCACGCGCCTTCAAGTGCCTCTGCCAATCTACTTCTGCCTGGCGGGACAACCCTTTCTACCAGGCGCCACGTAATTCTAGTGGCAACTGCCATTCTAGTGGCGCCACGTAATTATCTTACATATTTTACTTTACCAATTAAGCATGCCAATTTGCATTCATATCAATCAACATGACTCAAAAATTGTATCCCCACATATCATATGCATCAATCCCTACATATTCATATATATACTCCATCATTTAAATCCATGCTAGCATTCAATTCCAACTTATGAATAATGCATGCTCAAATCAAATATAAAGCAGCAACATTCTAACAAATTAAGTACATGATTCTATGCACCAATTTAATTTGTATTAATACACATGCATTCACCAATAAACCAATTCTCAACATGTGACTAACCCAAAGGAACATTAAAATTCATAAAGACTTACAATATAACCCAATCATGCTCCCAACTCATGCCACATTAGTAGTTACTTGAAATTGTCAAGAGATTATTCATGCATTTTAAAGACTTTCAAACCAACAATCATGAGTAACCTATATCTCTGATTAAAAAACTCCAATTCAAATCTCCACCATTCAAAATAAAGAACAACATGTTATGGATCACTTGTCAAAATTTCATCTAAATTGAACGGTTAACAAATCGAGAAACACAATTTTACGAAAATTGTGTAGACTAGAAAAATTGGCGGCGCCCAACACACAACGCCTAGAAGCCAGGAACTTGGCGCTTGGTAGTACAAAATTAGTGCCTGGCGGCTCCTGCTTCGCGAAAAATACGAAAAACAACATTTTGGCACATACTTTGATCAATTTAAAGGCACTTAAACATGCAAAATTTAACAAAGGTTCATTCATCATGCATAAAACTATCCAAAACCAAAAGTGCATGTTCAAACAAAACCATAAAGACGTAGAAACGAACCAATCTAGTTCGTATCGTCTAGCAGACCTTCATTGCCACCAGGCGATTTCTGGGCAGAACCCAGAAACTAAGTTCAAACATCATATATCGCCTGACAGGCCTTCATTGCCGTTAGACGGTTTCTGGAAAAATTCCAGAAACACGAAAAACCTAGAAAATTGGCAGAATACTTTTTCACGTCATGTAAACTAGCATTAGTTACCATAAAGTCTCACATTATTCACATTTATTAATTAGTTAATTAATTATTTATTTAAATTTCTTATCTTTTACTATGGTGATGTGATCAATGTGTGATGTCGATATGCAAAAGGATGACATTAGATAATAACGGGGCACAAGTCCTTGTTTAGTGTTCAAGTGAATCCTATGCAATGATTGTCATGGATTTCATCTACGTCTTTTCTGAAATGGCTCTCTTATTACTTTGGTGGATCAGTTATAAAAGGCCAACAATGGACAATAATGGCACGCATGTCCTTGTTTGTCATGGATTTAAAATGCATCGTTCATTCTGAGGAGAACCTCTGATCAATGTCTTGTGTCATTTTGCAAAAAGTTGACAATGGATAATAATGACATGTGTCCTTATTGAGTATGTGAGTGAATCATGTGCTTTAGTTGTCATGTATTTCACTTACACCGTCCATTGTGAATAGGTGCTTGTTCAATTTGCAAGTGAATCTTCCATATTCATTGTCATTGATTTCCTCTTCAATGTCTATTTTGAGGTGACACTTTGATCAATGTCTTGTATTATTATGTAAAAGGTTGACAGTGGAGAGTAATAGAGTATAAATCCTCATTTAATGTGCAAGTGAATCCTATTTGTTGATTGTCATGAATTTCATATGCATTCTTTGTTCTAAGGTGTCACTCTCATTAGTGTCTTGTGTCATTCTACAAAAGGCTAACGAAGGATAGTAATGGGGTGTATGTTTGTTAGAGAAAAGTTCAATACCATATGATTTTGGTTAAGCCATAAAAACAACTATGTATAACAACATGATAATGCTTCATCTTAAAGAAGATGGTTAATCTCAACAACAAATCATGTAAGATGCAATGTTTTGTTTGGTAGACGATACAACATTATGCGGTCTTGTTTTACATTTTTCATGGCACAAATGTACTCAAAAGATAAGGGCATACAATTGAGTTAACCTCATACAAAATGAAAACATAAATGCTTACTCTTTGTTGTGTGAAACATAAATGTTTTTAGATGCTTCATCTAAAAAAAACTAAGTATATAAACATGATAATGCTTCATCGAAAGATGATGGTTAATCTCAATAACAAATCATGTAAGATGCAAATGTTTTGTTGGTAGACAATATAACATTATGCGGTCTTGTTTTACATTTTCCATGGCACAAATGTGCTCAAACAATAAGGGTATACAATTGAGTTAACCTCATACAAAATGAAACATAAATGCTTACTTTATGTTGTATGAAACATCTAGTAGTTTCATCTACCAAATTGATCCATTAATTAAAAGACAAGTCACATCATAAGATTTTTTGCATAAACAACAAAAGCTACTTTTCTTTGACAATGCTTGAACTCAATAATTATAAACTCTAGAAGAACTCTATACTTCATATGACACTACAATCTAGACAAATTAAGAAAATCCACATTGTCCAAGAAGAAGATAAGTACATCTAGTTATTTGAATGTGGCCTATGAAAGAAAAAAAACATTTATTATTGCATGGAATACATTAGACACATCCAATTAGAAAGCTCTTTAGACAAAAGGAAAACATTCAAAAAAAGTTGAAGTTGTTCAACGACCACAAACAATGCCACAACGACTACTCTGTTCAATGCTTATATAAAGTAGTCTAAGAAGAGAAAGAAAGAGAAAGACCATGTTATACATTCCCAAAACACTACAAAAAATTTTAAGCCAACCAAAGCTTCAAAGAAGAACACTACTTGCGTTCAATCAGTGAATTAGAGAAGAGTATCAATTCTACATACGTCTTTGGACGGTCAACCTCCATAACGAGCAAATAAATGATTTATATGAATGAATCATGTGCATTCATGATCATAGATTTTATCTCCACCATCCGTTCTAAGACGATACTATGATCAACCTACTTCACCATTTTGCAAAAGGATTTTAGTGGACAACAAATCGATAAAAATGTCATAATCTTAAAGTAGATTAATTGTTGATTTTTCTCTATTTTCACAAAAAAATTGTTATATGTATACATTCCTGAACATGGATTCCGTCTTCACCACCTATTCTAAGTGACCCTCTAATAAATATTGTGCTTCATTTTGAAAAAAAAGAATTAGTGGACAATAAATCTTACAGTAAAGGATGTCCCAATCTTAAAACTAATTAATTGTTGTTTTAAGAGAAAATTGATAAAATTTTAAAAAATGAATTAAAAATAAATGTTTACAAATAAGTACCAAAATAAATCTTTAAACTAATATCAAGTATTATGATTTATTCTTTTAAAAAATAGTATTATAGCAAGCATTTTCCTCGAATTTGATTTGGCTTACTTTTAAAAGTTGATATAAAACTTTAACTTAATTGACGCGCAAAAAAGAGGTATCCGCGAAAAGCCAAAATAAGAGCGAAGGGAGAAAATATGGCAAAATCCGCATATATTAAAAGTCAAAGTAAGTGCAATATCAATTTCTCCTTCATTCCTCCTCTTCTTATTCTTCTCTTCCTAACAGAGATCACAAACTAGAGAGAGAGGAGAGAGAAAGCGCATTGAAAGACCAATTTGCCCTTCGATCTTCTTCGCCTTTCTCTCTCGCCGACGCCCAACCTTTTCATTCGAATCATGAACGAGAAGGCCAACGTTTCCAAAGAGCTCAACGCCAAACACAAGAAGGTTTTCCCCTATTTTCTATCCAGTTCTCCACGATTTTCCTCTGAATATTATCAATACGTAAATGCGCCATTTCCGAATTTCGTAAACTTTGATTCAACGATGGAATGATGATAATGAGAATTCTGAACTGCTGGATTCGTTTCAATTGCTGTCCGATTCACTTATTGAGAAATCAAAGTTCGGAGTCGCGAGGTTGTGTGATTGCATAATGTATGACGTATATTTGTTGCGTATTTTTGAAGTAAAAGGAAAAGAAATTTAGATGTGATGTGTAGAAATGGATCGATGATCGGTGGTAATGGATTAATGGTTAAAAGTTATGTAGAAATGGATCGACTGTTGGTGGTGATGGACTGATGGTTATAGTATAATTTGATCTGTGAGTTATCATGTTAATCCTTTTCGAGATTAAATTAATGAATTTAGGCCGATAACTTAATACACTTAGTACTTTGGATCCATCTCTCTAATCCTCATGTACTTCATGCTTAATTGTCTGTTTTCTTTTTGAATATGTTTATTAGTGAAATGTTATGGAGCCATTGGAAGCATTGTCGGTTGGAAGGCTGTAGTAGCTCAAAATCTCTGTCGTTGATCTGGAGAAATGATCAAACTTTATTTTTTTTCTTTTGTTGTTTCTCGTTTTATTGATTTTTCCTCGATGATCACGAGTATTTGGGTGTTTGTGAGCTTATAATTGCATAGCAGTTGATTCATTGAGGTGGTTGCGGTCATAAGGAAAAGTTTTGTGGGGATTTTATTTGATTTGACAGAAATAAATAAATAATTTATTATTATTATATATACACACACTCCCACTCACATATATATATATATATATATATATATATATATATATATATATATATATATATGTGTGTATAT
>Ga0099823_1003547_pt1 | contig 14831 bp, 6 predicted proteins | sample CowpearedBW_FD_76831 | JGI IMG/M metagenome (GOLD analysis project Ga0099823, IMG submission 76831) | Root nodule microbial communities of legume samples collected from California, USA - Cow pea red BW | ecosystem: Host-associated > Plants > Roots > Nodule | place: USA: California | collected...
AAATATATAAAAAATATATATATATATATATATATATATATATATATATATATATATATATATATATATATATATATATATATTTAGTTTAGGAAACAGGATTTCCTATCAAGTGCAGTTTGCCAGCCAATGGTTAATGGCAAATTCGATGTACTAAACTAGTGGTTTATTATAACTTGCCCCAAAACAGTCAAGACATACTTGGTAAGCATTTACAGGTTGAGTCTAATGACAGCATCTTATATATCTACACAAATTGTCAAAAAGTCCCCTGAAAATTTTATTATCAAATCACGTGCCCGTATCAAATTTATAATAATGATACCAAAGCGTGACTGCTAAATGGAGGAGCCAGATAGGACTTACCCAACTAAATCAGCAGCGAGAACGGAATGCAGGAGCTCTGAACGAGATGGCAGTGTCCTGTGAATTTCAGAAGATGGAAAAGGGGTGTGGAGAAACCATCCAACTTTCATTTTTTTGTTATGTTTCTTTAGGCATTTTGGAAGGAACATAAGATGGTAATCATGGCACCAAACAACATCACCCTCTTCATAGTGCTTGTTCACAACATCAGCAAACATCTGATTTGCTTTCTCATATGCCTCAAACTGAGACTGAAAACTGCGTGTGGTGGCAAGGCGGTCTTCTTGTGGAAGTCCAAGGTAGTGGAAAAGGGGCCACAATATATTGTTGCAATAGCCATTATAATACTGATGAACAATCTCTTCATCAAGAAATACAGGGATACACCTCTGCAACGCACAACAACTTTCATGAATTATTTACAACATTTTCTTCTACTGAATATAGTATACGGCGGAAACAACGTACGGGAACACGTGGCATGTTAATAAGTGCTTAATTTCTGTCTTTATAAAACAATTAGAACTAATTAAGAATTATGATACCTACTACTTCTAAATTTACGCTCTCTATATTGCCAACATCAACTAATTTTTGTAACATTAAAAAAACTCATAAAAATTGAAGATATACAAAAAAAATTACAGCAACATAGCACACTCAATTAACTGAGATATTTAACCGTATACCTTTTCAGCCAACGCTTTAGTAAGTGCCTTCTGTCCAATCTCATCTGGCACGTTCACTCCAGCCCAACCTATCCACCTTGCCTCAAACTCCTTCACACCTTTGTAAAAGAACATGATCATGTTAGAGCAGATGAAGACGGTAATTTAATATTTTTTTCTCTCTAAAATCTCATTGAAATAATTAAAAGAAATTGTATAAATATAATCTTTAAATAAATTATGTTTAGAATTTAATTAGATTACACTAACTCTATAGAAGATGTATAGACTACCGTTAAATCATATAATAACATGTATAAAACAAAATCAGTTTAAAAATCATTAATGTATAAAAGCCAGCCCAAACTCTTAATTTAGTACAAGTTTAAATAAATTTCACATTCAACATAGCTGTAAACTTTTTTTCTAAACTACCCATTATTTCGAAAGGCAAACAATGGGCGCAGACATAAAAAAAGGTGTAACAGTTACACCGCCAACCACACTGATACATTTAGTCCTACGACTTGAAAAGCCGTCACAAATTTGGAAGGAAAAAAGAATAGAAATACTATTTGTAATTATTATCCAACCAACACCAAAAAAAAATCTGAGATGTGGTAAATATGATAGAAAGAAAACTCTCGATTAAAAAAGTACAAAAAATTACTTTTCTTTAATTTAATAACCTTGACTTACGGTTTTATTACTCTTTTTAAAAATAAAATATAATAATGAAATAAGTATTTAAAAGTAGATATCAATAATAAGCAATATTTTTCTATAAAAAATTAATAGAAATGATTACGAGGTAATTTATGGAAATTTTGTCACGTTAAATTCTCTAAAACTTTGTCTTTAATTTATACATAAATAAACTAATTTTGATTTTAGAAAAAAATATTTTCATAGAAAACCCTTGAACTTCTTTTGGTAAAAAAAACGGGAAACTATGTTGGATGAAAATGATTAAAAGCAAAATTTAAATTAAGGATATTTGATTGAAAATAAAAATACAATAACTGGGGGGCATGAATCCTCTCTAATTAAGAAAAAAAAAATCAAGAGTAGAGACTGTTAAAATTTCACATCCATCAATGTTTTTGCTATACTTTTTATATTAAAATTATTAAATTAAATAACTAAATGAAGGTTGAGATGTCATAGCATTCTATAAAAACAGTACAAATACTATAACAATCCCATCATTTAAAAATTATTCTTTTAACCAAATAAGTACAAACATATGACCTATACTCAATCCCTTCCTTTCAGTAAGGTTCTTGTGAATGGAATAAATATGTTTGGAAATCACGATTCCATTAATTACTTAAAAATACTGGTACAGCCAAACAAGTTATAATGCCTTTCCCCATATTTTACACCTATTTATATCACCCAAAAAAAGTTATTAATTAATCTGAAATTTTGTCAGCTGAACGAGTTCAGAATTTATTGAATTTTTTTGATATTGTCTTTTGAGCACTAAAATTATACTAATACTTTAAAAATAATTTTAACATATTTTAAAATTTTAGAATCATTGACCATCAAAATGTTTTTCTGAAGGCGCAGCAGAACAGCAGAAAAAAACTCAGCAAAATCAAAATTCTAGCTGAACCCTCTCTCTTCCATCAGAAAATACAACACAGAAACAGCATGATGATAATCATGGTGACAGCCACTTACCTAACAACGCGCTGACGAGACCACCGGCACTTATCTCCAACGACCACGCGTCCTCGCCTTTCCTTACTGCCGACACCGGCAACCTATTAGCAACCACCAACAGCCTCTGTCTAAACGGCTTCGTTTCATGCCTCTCTTCCCCCACCCCCTTCCTCACCCTACTCCCTTCAACACCATCACCCGCCTCGCTCACTACTTCCCTCAAACGCGCCTTCTCCTTCTCGAAAGCCTCACCACTGCTCCCATTGACCTCATTCCCCTCCTTCAACTGAATCACTCTCCCACTCTTCCGCAGCTCTCTCTCTCTCAGAAGCCGTTCCACACGCCCCGGTATTTGGTTTCCGTGGTACTTGTTCCCAGGCATACGCTCGTTCTTCCTACACACCACGCTTCAATAATCAACAACAGTTTCTTCCAACCTGCATTCAAAAACACGCTCCATCAACAACAGTGAACACAAAAACAAAAATCCAGCAAACAAACCAACGGAAAACATTAATCATAAACAACCAATTTGTTCGGTCCAACGCGTTGGAGATTTTTGACATTCGAAATATCTATTTCAGTAAAACAGAGATTCACAGAGGAGTTTAATTTAAACGAATGCAGCAACCACATTGCATGGAGTAAAACAAAATCGCGAACATTCAGATGCAGTTTTCGAGCGTTTTTTTTTTTTTTTTCTTACATTTTTCTTTCAGAATTCTAGGTTTTCTTTCCTATAATACAAATGCTCATTAACGGAATTATCAATTATCAAATACGACGAAACTATACAAAATTGATACTAACGGATTAGAATTTGACTATATAACCAAATCAAATGTTTAGTTCGAACATAAATTTCTCTGGAAAAAAAGTAACAATTGCGTTCTTCTACACGAACAACAGCATAAGCATGTGAGAAACTGAGATATGAACCTTTCGTATGATGAAACCGTTGCGAAAATAAGAACGCAGTGAAAAAACAGTGATGAACATAGAGAGAAAAAGTTTGAATAGAAATTGAAGAGTAACCTCGCTCCGTGAGGTAGCGTTGAGGAGAAGCAAGAGACAGAGAATCCTGTCCGCGAAATCTTTGGGAAGTGTTTGGACAGCGAGTTAACAGCTGTGTATGAAGAGGTGGGAAGTGAGTGGAAAATTTTGAAGAATCTGAATGACAAAGAATGTTGAAGCTAATGGTATCACTTAGAGAAAAGAAAGCGGAGTAGTGGAATCCCCGTGTAAGTTTCAGAAGCCACTTTAAAACGCCCCGCCCATGCAGGTAACACATAACCAGAAGCAGAGTTCAAAATGGGAGCCAAAAACTTTTTTTTTTTTTTTTTACGTTCAAAATTGAAGTAAATTTTGTAAGCAGAATTTCTCAAGAGGAAATTTAGGTGTGATTTTTTTAAGATTTTTTAGTATTATTATTTGGGTGGTGACCGAGAAACACCCCATATCTCAATAAATCGCTATCCGACATCCATCGTATCATATTTTTATTTTAAAATATAAAATAATTTAAAGGAAATCAACTAAAATTAAAAATATCTTATTTTCTTTCTAGCAGTTGTGTTATAGATGTAGAAAAACTTTTGAGTTGTTATTTTAGTTAAAAGTAACTTTTATTCTTTGTATAATGTATATTTAACTTTTTACTAGAGTTATTGAAAAGAAATGTCTTTATATAATATAAAATATTTTCAAAGTAGTAAATATAATAGTAATCACTATAATGAAAGTGATGATAGTGAATAGAATAAGTTATTGTAATTATTTATGATCTTGACCGATTTTTAAATAATATATATTCAAATATAATTAAGACTTAAGTATATTTTTCTATCTTGTAAAATTAGTTTGTCCTAATTTTGATTTTTATACTTTTTTTTTTCTATTTTTATAAAATTTGAAATCACTTATTATTTTAAATTATTATTTGTAGTCCCTTACGTTCATTTAAAATAAAAGAATAACATTTACAGATCTTTTAACAGTTTTGTTCAACTAATATATAAAAGAGAAAAAATGGTTTATCCTTTTAAGGTTTTCTTAATATTTGTTTACTATTTTTAAGAATGAGTTTTATTTTTTTTTTTCTATCTAGAGAGAGTGGTATTGTAGAGTTCTTATGTTATTATTCAAGTACTTAATAGTGGTTCTTAATTGCTAATTGTATTTTGATCCTAATAACATTGGAATAATGTTGTAGACAAATTTTAGTATTTCATGTAAGTTAGTATGATCTTTCACATCTTGAAAGAATTATTCTCATTATTGGATATACACTAGTAGTGTGAAAGTGCATGTCTAAAAAAACTATGACAAAGAAAATACTTAATATTTAAGTGTGTCCATTATTGTCTCAAAGAAAATACTTAATATTTAAGTGTGTCCATTATTGTCTCACAATTTATGTAACCTTACTTAGTGAATCGGTTCATAATCTACCATCATTTTTCAAGTAAATACTACTCATAATGAAAGTGTATTAGTTGGTTTTAAAGTCATAATAACAAAATATGAGACAAACAAATTTAACGAGAATAATTTATCTTTGTGGAAACTAAAGATGAAGACAATTTTAAGAAAAGAAAATTGTGTAGATGCACTTGAAGAAATACTACCATGAAGGAAGGAAATCAATAGCTATGTCACCGCAAATTTACATTTAACAAAGCCATATGTGGTTTTGTTTAGCATTAAGAAAAAGACTACTACAAAGGACATTTAGGATAGTCTCATCAAATTGTACGAGGTCAAGTTACTTCATATGAAAAAACTTGAAGATAAAACTTTACACTCTTCAAATAAGTGGGTCCACATTAGTGACAAATTACATTATAACAATATGAGTATGTTATTTGTCTGATTTATCCAACTTTCAACAAAAAATTTCAACATAGTTGAAAGTGAACGTTTGAAGCTTCTACTTTAGAGTTTACCTTACTTGTATAGTCAACTGATCTAGATAAAAAAAATAAGGTAGAAATGGAAAGTTTAATGCAAACAATCAACAAAATATGGTCTATTGGGAGTCAAACACCTGAAAAATTAAAGGCTTTGGGAAATAAGCATTTAAATGATATTGTGGCAAGAGAGAACATGCAATGAAATATTGTTGGCTCAAAAAAGAATAAAAGAAAGGACTCTAAAGTATCTCACAAAATTGTGTTAGGCGTACCATAGAAAACAAAGATATTCTAGTTTGTGAAGCAATAATAAACTCTAATGGGAAAAGAAGTTACATGGTAATTGGATAGTTGATCCAATGTAACTTGGCACATGAATCTGCATCATGATTGGATTTATTCTTAGGAACTATGTTCATGGGAAATGATTATGTCTTAGAGATTGTTGAAGTTCACATAGTCAAAATAAAATTGTATGGTGATACTATACACATAGTTCAAGAGATATAATATGTGAAAAACTTAAAGAATAATTTATTGTCAATTGAACAATTAGATGACTTTAGGTGTGAGATTCAAACTGAAGGTGAGACTTTAAAGATGGTGAGCAAGAATTTGGTAGTCATAAAAGCATAGGACATCATGACAAATTTGTATGTTCTTTTGGGAGATACATTGCAAGAAATAAATACAATAGTTGCATCAACAAGTCAAGAAAAAATAATAATGGTGTGGCATCACAAACTTAATCATATGTATGAGCGAGTGATTATTCTTCCTTGCATGTATTTAACTATTAAGAAAGAATAAGGTTGGATCCAAAATCTAAAAATATATATTCTTGAGCTATGTTGACAATGTAAAGAGGTATATTAATATAGGATCCCATTATGCACAAGGTTGTTATTAAAAGATATGTAGTTTTTTAGAAAATAAACTACAAAATTGGCATAAACTAGAAGGCTTTACAAAATATGAAAACTTGGTTGCATATTTGTATTATTTAAAGCAAGTGCCTCAATGTTAATACAAAAGAATTTATCCATTCCTTATTAGACCTAGCAAGTTCAGATCATTGTACTTATTACAATAGGTTTGATGATAATGATTTTATCATCTTGTTGTAGTATTTGATGACATGTTGGTGGCAATCCCAATAAAGCTCAAATCAAAGAATTGAAGATATAGTTGGATAGAGAGCTTGAAATGAAGGTTTAGCTTTCTCAAAAGAATTATTTACTAAAAGTCTTGGAACACTTCAACATGTAAGATTAAAAGCAAACTTTGCACCACTTCGGTTTAATTGTAAGTTATCTTTATGTATGATTCCAACAATAAAGCAGAAGATATAAATATCTTGAAGCATTAGTGGTGGGAAGCCATATGTATGTCATGTGGTCTATACAAGACCAGACATTGAAGATGTAGTGGGTGATCAGTAGATTCATAGTAAATTCTAGTGAAGTGCGAAATCTTTTTAAAAGACTCCTTAACTATATAAAAGGAATCTCAAGTGTTGAATTATGTTTCAAAAGATCAAAACTAGTTCTTAGAGGTTGTACTAATTTAAAATTTTGCAATTGATCTTTATAACAAGAGATATACCATTAACTATGTATTTACACTATTTATAAAAGGGACTCAAAGGGACTCATAATTGGTTCTAAAGTTACCCAAGCATGCAAGAAAATTATATGGATTTAAAGGTTAATAAAGAGACTGAACACAAACTAAAAGATTGTTTTATATTATAACAACTATAGTATTAATTAACACATATTTTATATACACTTTTTATAACTTTAGTTTATACTAAATACACTTTTCATATATTTTATTTTCAGTTTGTTACCTTTTTTCATTAATAACAAAGTAGATTCGTTATACTTATTTATTTTAATTTTATATTTTCAGTTTATATAACTGGACTTCACTATAAAACTTACAGTTTTACTGTAAAAGTATGAGAATTGTATTTTTTTTTATACATTATAATTTATTTACTGTCAAAGCAAATTAGGTAAAAACATTTGACCAAAAACAAAAAAGAAAAAAATAATCTACACAGTCAATAATGTAGGTTCGCGGCTAAATTTATGGTACTTGACGCAAACATGAAAGGAACAAGTGAACATTCCTTCATAATTAACCCTAACCAAAGCTCACGTAAGAATGCCAACACCTATAATTCAGCTGAGGCAAAAGTTGACTATGTTTACCTTTACCTATTTTTCCTCACATGGTGATTTTTATACGACTAACTTTGATTAAAAGGTTCTATTCAATCTGAGGTCAAAAGTCCAAAGCCTAGTGAAGAATATTTTTAACTTTAAACATTTCTTTCCTTCAAAAGTTTAGATACACTTTAGAATATGATAAAGACATGTTTTTCTTATATATTAACAAATTTTTAATAATATGTAATCACATATTATTGAAAGAAACGTTTTGGTTTCATTGTTATAATGTTATCAATCCGGTTCAACATACTAAAGTCGGTTTAATGATTATGAATTATCTAATTAGCTCAAAAGGTAAGTATTGGAACATTTATGATGGTTATAATTTAATGATCATAAATATAAGTAAATATGAGATTAGTTTTATAAACACTTGTGAAATTCTATTCTCCTAAAGTAAAGATTTTATATGTTGAAGGAAAATGGAGTTATAAAGCTTAATGAAAAAGAAAATGAAATGTTATTTACATTTTAAAAATTTATTTGTTTTTTGTGAGTGCAAGTCTTAGGATTTGACTCATTGTGTGGTTGATTCAACACTATTGGTACTTGTTATGCACAATAGCTATAGTGTCGGTAGACACATCAAGAAATAGAAGAGAAAAAAAGTGAGAGGGAAGTGTAATTTGGCTTTTAGATGAGAATCTTCTTCTTATTAATTGGTCATAATAAGAGAAGAAAAAATAATGAATATACCATGGATTTCACTATTAAAAGAATGACATGTCGACAAGTTTGTCCTTGTGAAATAAAAAATTTCGTAAGGGGTTTTGAATAATATTGTTATCCTTAACATTACACTATCTTTAATTTTGTTTTGTTAGTTAAAGTAGTCCAAATTTTAATGGAATACAAAACTTTTAATGAATTGAGTTGGAGTGAAGTTTGTACTATTTATTGAAAAATCAAACATATTCATATACACATTATCAACAACTAAACTAAAACTTTTCCAGAGTCGAAGTATAGTGGTAAAAATAATATAAAATATAATGCTTAAAGTTTTTTTCTTCTTATCTTGTCCATATTAATATGATTAAAAAATTAAATTAAAATATTTAATTAAAACTTGTATCGTAAAACTCTAGAAAATACCAACTTGATTATTTTAATATTAAAAGGTTTTAGTATAAATAGTTTTGTTATAAAAGAGTTTTATTATTTTAAAACATTACTTATCTAGAAATCACTTTTTTAGAGTTCTTTAACTTCTTTTTAGGAGTTCTCGTTCTCTGTTCGTTTGATTGAAGATCTGAGACCGCATGAATGATTCTCGCGGCGAGCTCTTCAATTTGGACCAATCAGTTTCTCTATCTGCATAAGTTAAGTTTCAATTTTCTTTGTCTTCTTCTAGTTTCTATTGCATGTGAAACCTTTCTGCTTACATGTGCCTTTTAATCTTCTATATGAGTCTTTGATTATCAGTGATCATAATAGTAGGTCATGATCATTCTTGTGATGTTTATATGTGTAGATAAAGCATCATGTGTGGTTGGAGGTAGTTTGATGTTTCAAGAACTGTTTGGGCTGTCTTTTACAGGTGAGGGAAGCTAATTTTAGTTTTGCATGTTGAGATTTGTTAATTAGTGCTATGAAATGTGAATGTGGTGTTTTAAGTTGTGAATCTGTATTTTCTGGCTCTATAATGATGAACTGCATGTGTAATCATAAAGTGGTAAATTAAATTGTACGTGAGTGTTTAATTTGATTTGAATATGTGTAGTATGTAGAATTCTTTATGACTTGATTTTGTATTGGTGAAATGTTGTGAAATTAATCAATATGTTGTTGAGAATACTAATTTTGAGAGTGAATTGGGTAATTTGACACTGGTTAAGCCAAGAAATACGAGTTTTGTGATAATTGAAATGTTTAAACATTGGGACTTAGTTCAAGTAGTGTTAAATTACTTAAATCAAACTCAAAAGGAGAATTAGAGATGTTCTAATAAGGTTGGGCGCCACTAATAGGTTTAGGCGCCAATGAGTCAATAGCCACTGACTTGGGGGTGTTGGGTGTCACTTTTTTACCGTCGGGTTCTAGCAAGTCAATGGGTTCCAAGGGCTGAGCGTCAGGTGCCACTTTTCCAGTGTTGGGCACCACCTTGTTTTTCTAATCTGCGTTCTTTGGATAAAATGAAGATTCTCGCTTCATTAATCATTGGATCGAGCTAATGTTGACAACAAATCCTAGGCACATGAATTATTGCTTTGACTGGTGGGATCTTTGATTTGAGATCTTTAGTTAGAATAGTTAATTTCTTATGTTTGTCCTAATTTAGGTTTCCCTTTTTATTAAAGCACTTCTTATTTTTGGTTTTGGTTTAACTTGGTATAATTGAAGGTATCTGGTTGTTTATAGAATTGTTGATGAATTCATTGATGAATATGCATGTGCTTAATGTCGTATGAAATTATGATGTTGATGATGATGGGCTTGTTAATGCTTATAAGCATGCATGAAAATATATGATGATTGTAATTGATCACGAACATGATGTTTGGTATTTGGAATTTGATGTGGAATCATGTTTGTGGATGAAAGTATGAGTTTGGCTTGATTCCATGAATCTTGTAGGGAGATTCTATGTTGGTGTTCTTTTAGTGTATGCATTGATGTAAGGAGTCAATACTGGATGTTTATCCTAATACTCTAATACATGTTCAAGACTCGTATAGAGTAGAATAGTTATGTGGTGATATAGGCAAGAGGTCTTGTTATTAAGAATGACCCTATGATTCTTATGATAGTTAAAGGAACTAACCTTGTGTGTATCAACTCAGGTAGAGCAGCTTAGGTCGAGCATTATTCTTTATTACCACAAGTGCAAAAATCACAAAGAATCATACATCAATGTCTAGATTCGCATAATGAGTCTAAAGGGTATGTATATGTTTGGTATTTTATGAATGTTTGAAATATGCTATTTTTTTGATGTAATTAGTTTAACTGTTATATGACTATTTTTTTTTATAAATTAGTTTACCCTCGTGTGTGTCTTGTTGTTTTGTGTTGTTTGTCTTCTTTCTTTTCCAATGATCACCGTGTTTGGTATGAGTAGAGGATGGTACAAGCTTAGGATTTCATTTGAGAGATGATGAGCCAACTAAGGAAGATGTTAGAACTAATTAGGTCCTTATATGGTGAGAAATTTTTTCTTAGAACCAAGCTATAGTATTTTGAGATGCATAAAGTTATGTTATTATAGTTGTATCTTTTGGAGGAGTCTCCTAATATACTTTATACCATGAATTATTTGTTTTGAATTTTCAACTATAGAATGTTTTATTTTAACAGTTTTTGAGTATTAAAATGGGATGTTACATTTCTAGTGTTTTCTAACCGGTCAATTTCTTCCAATTTTTTATTTCTAAATTATTCAGAAATTCATGCTTGAAAATATAAAGGGAATTTGGGATTTTTTTTACATATATCATTTTATCATTTTGTGGTTTATCAAGCACCATATAAATACAATTTTTAAATAATTTTCTATAATAGAGCTTACAAAATACAAAAACATCTAATGTCATCAAATTCTTAAAATATTAACCATTAATTCTTCTCTAAAAGATTTCTCTCACTGGATAAGCTTTAATATAAGTTATTATCAAATTCATTATTTCTCATAACACTGAAACGAGATATAATTTATATTCATTACTATAATGATTTATATTTCTAATAATCTAATAAGGGCGGTAAAAAATATAAATGACTTAATGTTTCATTAATAAACTTTGTGATAAATTATAAGTACAAAAACTTATTCTTTTGTTATTAGCAATATAGAAGATCTTATTGATTTTATAAATAAAAATTATTAACGTTAGTGTAATTCAAAATTTATAAGTTGTTTTTTTTTTCATTTTAACCACTAATATTTTAATTAAAAAAACATAGTTTCTCGTATAATCCAACTTAATAAATTTATTTTGTTTATCATCTTAAAACGATTGGATTAATTTTTCAGTGTCTCATAAATTTTAATATTTTTAATTAAATTCTTATTATTATTTTTTTTGTATATGTGTATTTTAAACTTGAATAGTTTTCAATTGAGTCGTTTAATTTTCTCATTAATTGAGTAATGTGAATGTTGCATTATCATGTCATTTTCTTAAATCCATGTGTTAGGAAATGTTAGATTTTATTATTAATATAAAATATTGTTGTTTATCATTTTATTGATCACAAAATTACTTAAAACTTAATCAAAATATTTTAACAATAACATAATAAAATGTAAAAAAATATTCTAAATATTATTTAACTATGATAACTCTTAAATTTTTATAGATTTTATTAACCCTAAACCCACGAATGAAGAAAATGAATAATATGTATGAAACCTAGTAAGATAAATAATCAATTAAAAAAAGGGTTATTGATTTTTTTTTCCTCCTAAACAAAACTAATTTAAAAAAAAAAAAAATCATCATCCGACCAAGCAAAAAATACGCATTCCAAGAAGCAAGCAATTAAAAAGTAAAATCTTGAAAAAGTTACTAATAGATCTTTATCTTGACCAAAAATTGGAATGTTTTATGTATAATCATCCAATGACCTAAAACTTGGCGGAAAACATGGGAAGTCATTTAAATGTGGGGAAATCATGAAAGTACTTGTAGGATGACGGGGAGAAGAAGAAAAGGGATCAATAAAAACAAACCAAAAATGAGAAAAAGCGACAAAAGTATATTCCTCTGCTAACAAAAATTAAATATATTCACAACATAAAGAAAGAAAAAAAAAAAACCTTGTATTTCTTGAGCTTCATTTAAAAGGAATCCCAAAAAATTGGGAAAAGAAAAAATTAGTGAGAAAGATAGGAGAGAAGATTCTTTGATTGAGATGGAATAAAACATTACGGATCATATTTTGTTAATGTCTGTAGAAAACTATCACGTCTTATTTATACGATAATTGATTGTTATAATATATATATATATATATATATATATATATATGATTATATTTTTTTAAGAAATAGTATTTAGTTGTTTTAACTCTCTTAATTGATTATGTCTATTTTTATATCATTATAAAATTAAATGAAATCATTTTTATTTCCGTTCATTATTTACACTAAAAAACTTTGATTTTCACTCATTTATGTTTTTTCTCTTTCACTTCCTCTATTCTTTTCCCTTTCTACCAAGCGGAAGAACTTATGCATTTGTTACATTTACAAAAAAAAAAATAGTGATTATTTTATCATTTAATACTTCCAAGTTGGAGCATATATAATAATGCTGTTCAAATTCGAATTTAAAAAGTAAACTTTAAGTTTTACTTAATTTTACAAAATCGACACAAGGTTTGTATCCACTTATATATTATATTATAATTTGAATATATCTTTGGTTGATATAAAATCTATAACACACTCTCTCACAGCGAGAACTATTAATAGTAAGATGAAGTTTGCACCCACTTATATATTATAATTTGGTCATATCTTTAGTCAATTTGAAATCTCCAATACTTTCTCATGTTGTGGACATTGAGTTAGAGTGAATCCGATAATGGATAATACAATAGGTTCAACAAACTTCACTGGGAAAGATTATGAACCTTATGAAATTTGCAAGGATAAGATAAGATTTTCAGCCACCTATCTCAATAGTTGATGTGAATGTAACCTCATGTGGAGAACTAGACATCTCAAGCTTTAGGGAGAACTCAATTGTGAATGGTATTATAGACCCAAAATTTCACTAGGATAAACTCTGAATAACTTTGGCATTCACTTAATAATGTGGAATTTAAATTTAATTCAACCTCACAAAATCAACTTAATAATGTGAGGTTTGCTCTTACCTATATATTATAACTTGATCTTATCTCAAGATCTTCAATAAGAACAAAAAGAACTAGATAACAATGATTTAACAACAAATTAAAAAGTTAAGGAGATAGGCACACGAGGAATGAGTCCCACTTAATGTATTTGGTCTTTTTGTGAATTTTTTTAGTAAGTATAAAAATGGCAATCCACTTTAATGTATTTAGTCCTTTTTGTGAACTTTTGGATTTTTGGCATTATAGATGAAATTACCTATCATTGAACATTGAAAAATGAGGAAGAACTTTCGAAATAAATTCATTGAAACTCAAAAGTTAAGGAAACAAGTGCACAATATTTCTCAAAGAACTAGAAATAGTACATTGTTTTCTTTTTCATGAAACAAAAAGAAGAATCAATGATGACATAATAACTTGGTTGATTTTCTCTTATTGATGTCATTAGCCCAATTAGAGTAAGAAATACCTCTAAATAGTAAAATCATTTAGGTTTTGTTCCTTTGCATGAATTTACTATTCCAAGATAATAGTAAGCATTGATTTGCAAGATTCTTTGTGTTCCTTTGTAGTGATTGTGAGGTGATGAAATGATGAGAATTACGAGATTGGGGTTGTTTTTGAATCACACTTGAATGAGGAGATTTGAGAGTGATTACAGTAATTTTACTGAAATAACCTCGCTTTATGGTGAAGTGATGAGTGTGTCACTATATAGATGGTTGATGGTGAAGAATCCATAGCAAAGTTGGGTTATGGTTCGGTCTGTTATAAAATAATCTGTTTATTGCAAAGATTCTAAACGTTGCATGCCATAATTATCTCTGCTACAATTTCAAGTTTATGATAGAGGTGCATCCGTTTTGATTCTTGAACTTGAAAGTTGAGCTGCCAATTGTGTACGTTGCAGGAAAATTTTTACTGTTGCCATGCATTGAATTTTTCTCCATAAATGCTATGGATTTCAGCCCTTCACCATTCACCACTCACACCTATAAAGGTGGTTTTGGTGCTCTCCAAAACACACAATCTCTCAATCTTTTCTTTCATTCTTCTAGCTCTCTTCTCTCATATTTCTTTCTTCTTTTATCTGGGTTAAATACTCTTTCAAGAGTACTTGCTTGCTAGTTCTGAGATCCTCGGAAGATCCGAGAAGTTCCTGTTGTATC
>Ga0099823_1003548_pt1 | contig 14829 bp, 3 predicted proteins | sample CowpearedBW_FD_76831 | JGI IMG/M metagenome (GOLD analysis project Ga0099823, IMG submission 76831) | Root nodule microbial communities of legume samples collected from California, USA - Cow pea red BW | ecosystem: Host-associated > Plants > Roots > Nodule | place: USA: California | collected...
GTATATTTTATCAAGACTCTACATTTGCCTAAGGAAATGAAGAGGAACTATCGTAAAAAAGTGTAGAGAGTCCCTTCATTTTACCACCTTCAATCTGGCTAACAAAAGCTAAAGCAGACACATTTATTCTGCCCCCCAACATCTTTCATGCATATCAGAAACCTAATCATCTCACATTAAAATTGATAAAAAGACACTGTCTACATTTACCCTTTTTCTTCTATTTTTGCCTATAGCTAGATTAGTACAAATCTATGCAAACAAGTAATGATACAAGTAACTAACGAAAAAATAGTATCCAGCATGTGGGCTTCCAAATACTCGCACCTAGACAACCTTTATCGGCACCTCTGATGAAGTTCAATAATGCCAACTAATTATAAGCTCAACACAAACAGGTCCTAGAAGAACAACCTTGTCCTATACCTATGGTTGTTTCAGAGAAAAAGTTATCAGTCCTCAAAAATACCTCAACCACACATGGGTGGTAATGTATAAAGTGAAAAATGGAACTTCTAGTTTAGGACATTTACTCACTCAACAATAATTAAACCAAATCGTAAATCTCAATCCTTACAAATACTGCACCAAAGAGATGCAGATACAGGGACATTTCGCGGTTCCTCTAAAAACCTAAACTTTACCAGTTATCAGAATCACTTACCAGATTGAAGCAACCAGAAGTTCCACCTGCCCCACTGGGGAAATGATAGAAAAGAAAAAATAAAGCAATGACCCCTCCCTTGTAGTACAAAATGCCCGATTACAGCAAGACAGAAAGGACAGGGAACCAAGTACGATAACGATTATACCTGAGAGACACAAGAACCGACCTTGGCTCCAGCACATATTATCATGTAGCTTCCGTACACATCTTTCAAAAATTCAATCGCAATCGTTCATTAACCAGAGTACACGATGCAGACGTGCAGTACAGCACTTCTTCCCCAACACAATCCAACTAAGAAAGTAGTAACAACAAAAATTGTCTATCATTCATAGAATAGATATCCGAATAAACTCTTCCAGAACCCAAATTAATGTGCAGATTGAACAGAAGGGACAACATCAAAGACAAAGGAACACGTTTAGGGTAGAACGTAAAACAAAATGAAACAGATCGATTGTTAATACGCTCTAAGGTGTACCCTAACCTGGTTTAAACAAAGAAAACTTCAGATCACACTACGCATATATATGTTAGTCGGCAAAATGAACGGTGAAAAGTAAACAAGGGTTTCATTTCAATAATTTGAAGGTGGAGGAGGACGAGGTGGGGGTCCCCAGAACACGTCACCATTGTTAGGGACCAAATTATACACCGGCATTGGAACTTGTGGCGGCTGATCACCCTGAGAAGGTGGTGGAGTTCCGCCGCCACCACCTTCATTCACCTCTTGCATGTCCTCTTCGCCTTGTTCATCCTCCAAGGGCAATCTCTCATAGGTAGCATTAGCGAAGGTGGCAGCCACAACCATCACGGCTCCCGAGGCGACAAGGGGCCCCACCACGCTTCCGCCGACGACCTGCCCCTGCCCTCCGGCGAGGTACACGGTTAGTCCGGTGGCCTCCGGCGGGGACGGCGCCGGCAGAAACGCGCCGGAGAGGGAGAGAATCTCGAACCTCCCCTGCAGCGTGATGACGCCACCGGGAGCGGCGGGCTGGCGCAGCGTGACGTTGGTGACGACGCCGTTGCCGCTGAGCACAGACACGCCGCGGTGGCGGCGCGTGGCGAAGGTGGCAATGCACTCCGCCACGTCGCTGCCTCCGCTGATTTCGAGGATGTGGCTGCGCAGCGCGTTGGGGCTCTCCTTCGTTATCACCACCGGCGGCTTCGGCTTGTTCTTCGACCCCGGCGGCCTGCCCCTGGGCCGCCGCCCGCTGCTAAGGTTCTGCTCGTCGCCGTCGTTGTTGTTGGCGGGGTTGTCGTCGTCCTCCCCAGGGTTGACGTTGGTGTTACTGTTGCCGCTGTTGGTCGGAGTAGCGTTGTTGGCGTTGTCGCCGCTGTCTTGCTCTCTGGGCTGAAGCGATGAGTTGGGATCATTGGGTCTCACCGCCACGTTCCCGGTCCACCAACGGTTCGCCATCTAGAAGGTTCCTTCTGACTATGACCAAAACCTGAAACTCTATTCAGATCTACGTGAGCCCAAACACAAAAAGAACGGGTTTTGGGGTTGGTTTAGCAGTGAGGAAGTGTATACGAGTTCCAACTCACATACACGTAATATGACAGAAGAGAAAGTTCCCAAGGAAGCGTTTGGAATGATGCAATCTGAGTTGTGTTGGTGACAGGTAGCTAGCTAGCTAGGTGTTTGAGTAAATGCTTTGAGTTGGTTCAAAGTTCAAAGGGAAAAACGGATGATAGATATTAAGTAGAAAGGGATGAGATTTGAAGCGTTTCGTGATGACTTTCCCTGAATTGGTTCGCAGTTTCCTGCAAAAGTTTCCTTTTTTGTCTCCCGGGGAAGCGGTTCAAAGTTTTCTACCTGCACTCCTCTGCGAACTAAACAACACACTTGGTTCAAAACAAAAAGGATTAGACCAAGTTGTGCTGAGACATGATTACTACAGGGATGGGTTCAATTCACACACCATACCAAACCAATTTTATGTTTCCTAGAGGACAAAATTTGTTTCTCCCATGAATGTTTAGTGGGAGACTCCCCAATCATATTATTAACTCTGTAAAAAAAACATTAAATCTTTACATTAATATTAAATAATTACTCTTCTTCTGTTTTAATAATGTCTTTTTAATTTCTCTTTTAACTTTATCACTAATATTTAATTCCACTACTGACATCTTACTCTGTCATCTTTTATGTTAGCTCTTCTATGTTAACATAACACTCTATTTTAATTATATATTAATTCTTTTCGGTTCATAATAAATGATAAATCATTAAATACAATAATTTAATAAAAAGGCAAGTCCATTAAAAGGTAGGAAATCAAATTCACTCTTAATAACAAGTAAAACATAAATATAACTAACCCAAATAAAAAATATATGTATTTATTCAAAAAAAATGCCTAAATGAAAGTTAATAAATAAATTACCAGACGAATTATCATATTTTATTGAATTATTTATTGGTTCTTTTATTTTACTATATTCTCAATAAAACGAAAAAAAAAATTATCTTTCTTACTTTTGCATTATTGAGGAGAGAGTTTCCTTATAAATTATAAAAAAAAAAAATCTTTCACCTTATATGTTTCTCAAATAAATAACCAAAAGTACTTTTTTTTCTATTTTTTTCCATTAAACCCCGCAAAATCGACTATGAAAAGTCCTGATACACGGTGGCGTAGTTGCAGGGTTTAGTTCAAAAAAAGTTAAGCGAAAAGGGGAAAAGGTCCGATAGCAATAGCATTTAGCATGGTAATTTCTTTAACGAGAGATTTTATTTTAATAATAAAAATATTGGTTCGACATAAATTTTACAGTTTTAAAATATGAAAAACACATTTAAATAATTCAACATTAAAATAATATTTTGTTGATATCACTCTCAAAGAGAACGCTCGTAACGGATTCTCATCCTCTCTAGTTATTAAAGACATTTCATCCATTAAACTTAGTTTACTAAACAACAAATCGTAATTAAGTTGTACTAACTATAACGGTTAGATTAATAACTGCTCGCCGTAATAGAGTAGGAAATAAAAAAAAATGATGAAAAAATAAAATTGAAGATTATCTTTTATTTTTGTATTTGGTACTTTGGATTGGATGGATGATGAGAACCGAGCCAAAAGGCTCGAGCACCTCGTGGGGTGTGGGGGTTGACTTGAAACAGTGACAATGAGCTATGAAGGGATTGCGTGTCGGCTTCCAAAATAGTACAATTTAATTATTTTCACTTAGCTAATATATATTTAAAAAAAAATGAGTCTTCTATGACTATTCCAAATTTGGAGAATTTGTTTACATAGAGTGAACAAATATTTTTATTTTAATATTTCATCATACATGATCGTGGTTTGGGAATTTGTTTCAAGCAAATAGAAAATTGATTTGACAGTCATACATGTAATTGGGATCATTAAACTGAAAAAAGAAAAAGAGACAACTTAATTGTAAATTTAAGAACTCTTGTACGAAAATAGATATATTAGATTAACTTTTTAGTTCTTTAATTGTTGTCTTTCTTGTGGTAAGAGATGAATTTGTATATATCATGAATAAGAAAACAAAATCGATGTGTTGCTAATAATTATGAATGTGAGTATGAATAGAGATACAAAGTTACTGTTTAACAAATAAATCAAATTAGATGTTGTGGAATGTTTGTTCTTTAAATAGGTCAGCACGTTAAATAACTTTTGAATATTGTGGGTCTAACACGAAAATAAAATGTCTGACCTAACCTGTATTTAATAAGACTAAGCTTATATGAAAATAACATGGGAACACATCTAAAGAAAATGTAACGGCCAAAGATGGTATTTTAGAATTGGTGTCATATTAAAAATAATGGAACTCAAATATTTTAGTAATAAGATATTAAGTATAAATATAAATTTTATAAACAAGTTCTATTATTTTTAAAAATTTTGTTCTCTAGAGTTATTTTTTTTCTTTTTATAAATTTTAACTTTCTAATTATCTATTTGAATACCTAAAATTATCTATGTGATCCTCGCGGCGAGATCTTCAAGATTGATAGATCAATTTCTGTGTTTGAGTAAGTTAATTTTCAACTCTTCTTTTAGTTAATTTATGTTTTTGCTTGCATGCGTCTCTTTTAGGGTGCATATGTCCTTTTGGTATTCTTTTTGCTTCTTTGTAGATCAATGATCACGAGGGTATGATCTGATCGTCTATATGATATTTATATGTGTAGATAGAGTATTCCATGACTTAAGAAAGAAATTTGAGTTTTTAGAGTCGATTGAGCTACTTCATCAAGTAAGGGAAGTCATTATTAAACTTGTGTTTATTTGAGTGTTTCTGATTTGTGCATTTTCTTGGATTCATAAAGTCTGAATTGGTGTGATTTTGATTGGTTAGTTTTGTTTAATTGGGATTGTAATTTTTGTTGTATGTTGTTGATTGATCTAGTGGTAATTGGGATGTGTAGAATTTGATTCATTGATTAAATTGGTACCGACTCATATGATTCAAAGACTCTTTTAAGGCATTATGTAAAGGAGAATACCAATTTGACCATAAAACAGGTCTAGATTGTCCAAAAACTTCAAATTGCTTTTGTCTTAATACATTTCATTTTTTTATAATAACCTACAACTAATCCCAAATATCTTGTCTATGTTCATTACTAAATATCAAAACTTTCATAATTAAAAGAGAGTGAGATTTTGATCTTTCAATATTAAATAGCTTAAAAAAACATAAAAAGTTTAGAAAAATGATTAAACATTACAAAGTAGGATCACATGCATTAACTGAGTAAGAAAAATATTTAAATTTAAATATATTTTGTCAAAAATTTTGAACTTTAGACAACAATCAACTAGAAATACATGTTTGTGGTCCACAAACATAATATATATGTGACATTTAGGGATTGAAGATAAATATCTGTTTTATTTGAATCATTGTAGATAATATCGTTGATTTAAGTTATTTGTATGTAGCTATTGCTTCTTGTGTGAATAGATAAGTCTTTAGTGGTAGTGGAATTTTTTTTGTTGGTAGCTCATAGTTTAAATAAGAGAAAATAGTAAATTATAATAGTGTTGAATTATAATTAACTTGTTGTGATGAAGTGTTAAACCATTGTTTGATTGTATGAATAAGTGAAATTAAACTGTTTTGGATTATTTACATTTGATCGATTGTTGAAATAAAAAACGTGAAGAAAATAGTTTTCTATATATATAAATAATTGTTTTATTTTATAATTTGAATTATATGATGTACAAAACTATATGAACCAAGTATAGTAACTTCTCAAGGAAGAAATACTTTACTCCATTGAGTTTAGGATTTATTGAAAGATGATTTGATGAGATTATCTATGTGGTATACAAAAAATGTCTAATTGTGAGTCTTAAATAATACTAAATAAGTAGGTCGTACAAAAATTATAAGAAAAAAAAAGATAGCAATAAAAATAAACACAAAAAATCCTGTGGCATTACAACTTTGACAGGAGAAGTTTTGAACCTATGTTTTGTACTTAACATTCATTAATGATCTGAGAGGATTGAATTACAATCGATTTTGGTGAATTTCACGTGCTTGTTTTAACAGGAACACGTGTGGCTTAAAGAGGAACTCGTGAGAAATATGGGTCCATCTAAATTAATTTCATTTTGAAGATAAATTTGTGATACTTATTACCATTACCAACCATCAATTATTATGCTTTCTTTCTTCTTTCTCAGTCCCTTCCCCCATCATCTATTTAATCTATTCACTCCTACACCCTGTGTATTCCTTACAACAACTTATTTCTATTCATACCAAAAATATATTTTTTCAATTTCAATCAAAATAAACCACTTTTAATTTTATCTGCTATAATTAAATTAATGTTAATTCATCCACAATTACAAGCCATTAAACTTCATAATCTCTAATATTACATGACACTTATTAATCAATCTGTTTTAAAAGTTAAACAATTTCTTAATTAGCTTTCTTGTTCTTCTTTCTTCTTTAGATGTTTGAAATTGATAAATTTTGTATGGTTAGTGAATATCTCGAAGTTAAGTAATTATTGTTTTTAAGTAACTTGAGTTTTTAAATTATTCATAAAGTTTATTATTAAGTTTTAATTTTTAATTTCTAGCTGTATTTTTAAAAATAAAATGTATATGCAGTACAAAATTATTTATTCTGTTCAAGTTAAAATTATAAAAAATGAAATGGATTCACCTAGACAAAATTATAAGCAAATAAATATAAAATTTGTCATCGTTACATATTTTAAATAATTATTAATGAAAATATATTTTTTAATTTTTAATTTTTTTTTTTCAAATTACAAATTATTTTCAAAATAAATTCATTTTAATATCTGTTTTTGTGAAGTCTAACGTCCACTTAAATAATTTTGTCTAATGTAGATCTTCATTTTAATCGTCTGTTCGATGTTCCTATGACTCATTAGAGTCAATGTTTAAGTTAGCAATAGTTAATAATTAGTGTTGTAATAAATGCAAGTGAAAAGTTTCAACAAGCTTGCCTTTGATTTCTATTAATAGTTTTGTACATGGGTTTGTGATTAGAGTTGGCCTAATCATGGTTCAATTGTGTTTTATTAAACTTGATTACAAACTTGTTTAGGATAATTACAAAGCTTGCTTACTCAAGCTGTCGTTCGACAATGCTACTATGCGACATCGTACACAAACGTGGCTATTGGTTATTCTATGGTATATATCTTCATAATATTTGAAGAGATCACCACCTGGACGATTGACGGTCAGTTGACATCGCACATATCTTCATAAGTTCTAAAGTGATCAACACTTGACGGTTGGTCGATGTCACATATATCTTCATATTCGAGCATCGCAACTGGAACGATTAATGGTCGATCAATGTCATGCAACTACAAAAAAATTCTCAATTAAAAATAAAAAATAGTTAGTCACTATAATGACCAATTTATATACCAGTTTAAAAAATTAAAAATTATTGGTTACTAAAATAGTTATTCTTAAAATAAAAAATTATAATTCATCACTAAATTTGTCACTAATTAATTAATTAGAGACCAATTTAGAGACCAAGTCATTTTGATAGTCAAACCTAAATAACTAATTTTTAGTGATCAATTTCTTTTAATAGCTAAAATCTGATAACTAATTCTTTTAGACCAATTATACTTTTTTTTATTCATGATAGCGATATTTTTAGTGACCAATAAATTTTAATTTTATAGATTAGTATATAAATTAATTATTATGATTACCGATAAGATTGCCGTTTAAAAATTTACTCGTAGTAAATATTGTTCATAGTTAACGATTCAGTTCTTGCGTAATATAAAAACAATAAATAAATATAATTAGGTAAAATGATTTCTTTGGATATTTTAAAAAATTAATAAAAAATATTAAACTAATACGTATCATGTAATATATATACCCTAAATTCTAAAACTTAAATCATTAATAAAATAAAAGTTATAGATATATACCACAAAAACCAGACTTTATATGAGTTGTTTGAAAGTTTTGCATACTAACTATTTTGTGAATAAATGTTGTTGCATCTGAGGTCAATTCTCATGTTACATCACCAGGTGTCACTTATGTCAATTCACTTATAACATCATTTATGTTTTGTTTGAGTCCGGCGAATGGAAGATTGATACTTGTAATTGAAAAACAAAGTTAAGTTATTATTTTTTGCGTTGGGTTTGTGGATGGGGTAGAAGAATTTGAGAGAAATATAGAGATAACTGTGACAGTGTTCGGATGAAGATATTTCAAAGAAAATTTGTGAATAATTTTATGGGTGTCATAAATTAAAAAATATTTTAATTGATAAAAGTAAATGATTATCAAATTTATTTATGTGTAGAAATTAAATATAAATTTAAATTTAAATAGTAAAAAATATATTTAAATGAAACTGTAATTGTTATTGATAAAAAAATTAAAATTTCAAAAATAGAATTAAAATTATAAACATATTCGTAGGAAATACATTTTTCTTAAATTATAATATGCATATTATTATTTAAATTATTGTTAACAAAAAGGATTTATTATAAAAGTGGTTTGCAAGGGAGATTTATTATTTCTCAAATATATTTATAAAAGAGATTTGTTAATACATTTTCACTTATATATAGAGACATTTTCATGTTTGAATATTGTATTTTGAAACAAAAGTCAAAGTTAATTTCGTCTTTTATCGTATCGTGTATAATATATTTATGTATTAAGATATCGGATCTACCACTTTAAGTTAGTGAAAATAATTAAAAATTATTTAAATTTTAATTCAACCATTTTTAAAATATAAAATAAAGAGTAGTGACAAAATAATTTTTATTAAATAATTTTTAATTATAATTTTAACAAAATTAGAAAAAAGTTTACACACACTCATATGCACTAAGTTCATTAGGGTCTGCATATCTCTTTTAATAAGTGGGAATGGATAAAAACATTCTCTTGCAAATCAATTATTCTAAATCAGTTCAAATACTGGAAATAAACGTGTTACACACATCATCATCGAACAAATGCATAAAAAGTAGATCCAAAAAACAAAAAGAAAGTCATTTAGTTTAATGGAAATAACATAATGTAAAAATAACCCTAAAGTATATTTTTAAAATAATAAATATTTTATGTTATTAAAAAATTAGTTGAAAAAACAAAAATAAATTTTTTATTAAATTTTTTATTTATTTCCAATAATATTTGTATAGTTTTTTTAAAATCTAATAAATAAAATTATTTTAAAAAATTAAATATTAAATATATTATCAAACAATACTCATAATCTATCTTTTTTTCATTTCCAATGAATGTTCACTTCAGTGATATTCTTGGAAAATTAATTACATAACTTTATTTTTTCCAGTAATAAAAAATTGTTAATGATAAAAATATACTAACTATAACTCACTTTTATTTCTGCTCTTCTTTTTTTCTTCTTCTCCTCTTCCAAACTAATAACATTCCTTCAAATCAAATAATCTCATACTTAGGGAAAGATTTTTGTTGCAGGACCCACAACTTCTTTTGAAACTTTTCTTCTCAATCAAGCACCTACCTTCTTTTAGTATGTTTTTTTTTTTATCTTTATTATAATACATTTTCTGATACTGTGTGATTTTTCTAATATTTTAAAATTATTGATTCAATAATATTTCCAGTATCTTAAAAATTAAATTTTTTTTAATATATATTTATTTTTTATAAGGTAAAAACATGTTTATTAAGGAATTAGTTCGAAAAGTGAGAGGTAGAAAAGAAAGTGACAAAGACAGTTATGGGTTCTTTCAAGGTATGATTGAAATATAATAGGTGTTGTTACTCTATTCATATTCCAAATGATATTGGGAAAAAAAACCACTAAAATACATTGGAATAATATAATACATTTTTTTTATTTAAATTGGTATTAAAATTTTATTACAGACAAAAAAAAAGTAAAAATAAATATATCATATGAATGAATTAAGTAATATATATCATTTATTAAAAATATAATACAATATTGTTTTATCATGCTTAATATTTAGTCATTTGAATTGTGAAATAAAAATTTACATATTTTTTAAATGTCTTTTCTTATATCAATTCAGTAGTAATTTAATTCTGTTTGATCTATATATATTCGATATCTTAAAATAATAAAATATTTAAATTGTGTAATAATAATCATAATAGCGTGATTTGAAAATTATAAGCTTGAAATGAAATGCATAGTTTCATTCTATAACAAACCAGACATGATGTAATTGAAAAACAATCATTTTGTCTGAAATCCACTTTTTTATTGGATTAAGTTGTTTAATAGACGCCTCTAATTATCACATTAATTCTAATTATCATATTAATTCATTATAGACTTCAACAGATGGACAAAAACATCAATGATCTATCTAAATTTTATTACTCACTTTTACTCTTGTCCAGGAATAACGGAATTACCTTTATGTACAAACATCGTAAGTAATTCTTTATATTAAAATGTAAAGTGTCGTCTGATTTTGTTGTTACCAACTAGTTTATGTTACAATTTTTTATGGATTACTTCCTAGTAAGAATCATTGTTGTTTCATCACTTTTTTTTTCACGAAATTTGAAAGAAAAACATTAATTGTTTATCAAATAAAAGATAAAATTCCACTCCAAAAAATGAATTTAAATATTTAAATATTTAAAAATGAAAATATTTCATTTTAAAAAATAAAGTACAATATCAGTCATGCATTAAAAAGTATATTGCTGTAATTGTAACTAATTTTAAATTCTACTAAATATATACTATTTTTATTATAATCTTAAGTTGTTGATTTTTGTAACCAACCTTGGAAGTAATTTTTACACACTTTGTAGAAGCCAAATCCCAAATAAATTAAAGATAATTTGATTTGCTAGAATGCACCATACTATATATCAACTACATGTAAATTTTTGTTTTTTCTTTAGAAATCATGAGACAAAATATTAATAAAAATAATATTGTGGAAGCTAAAGGTTAAATGAATTAATTGTAATTGAATTATAACACCTAAAATGTTAAGTTTTTCACGTAAAAGAACTAACCAAATATTGTTAGAAATTCAAATATAAGTTTAAATTTGATATGATGTAGAAATGAAAAAGGTATATGTATAAGAAATAATATCTATAGATTAGATTTATGTTTCATTATTGTTGTAAGTCTGAGTGATATTTTTTCAAAGACTCGTAATATAAAAATCGATTAACAATCTTGATAATCGATTCAACCGAGTTTCTATATAAAAAATATTGACATAAAATCACACAAGTGTATTGTCCGATGATCTCTCATAAAAAACACATTCCTATTAACTATAACTTTTAGTCTAATATCTATTTAATAAAAATAAAAAATTTACTTTTTTATTACTTTATAACCCACAAAATAATAATGGAACTAATAATTCATATTCATATGTACCCAAATTACATCGTTCGAATATGAAAACATTTACTTTGATATTTCACCTTTAATAGTGTATTGTAAATTGTAAGACCATATTCCAAATTACAAAATAGCATTAAAAAACTGAAATTTGATTTCTAAAAATAGAAGCATATCCTTCCATATCTTTATACTTTCTCTCACTAGAGACAAACATCCTTATCATTTTATTTTGTTTGGTTTCTTTCGCTTTTCCTCTTAGCCAAAAAGCAACATGAAATTTGGTGGGAACGACACTTATGATCCTTTACATTTCACTCAATGTCGGATTTGCGAGTGCAGTAAGCAATGATGGGTCCCTAAGAGTCATAGGGTAATCAATGAACTGATCTCTACAGAAACTTGTGACAAAAAATATATATAACACATATCCTCGTGTTTAAAACAGTTAAAAAAAAAAAAATTTTAAAGTAAAACCGTTAAAACGGATTACACGGTCGATCTGGTTCGACTCCCTACAAATTAATTATTTAGTGAATCAATCTAATCCGGTTCACTTATTAGCTAGCCAAAAATATTAGAATCTTATTTGACTCACCGGGATTGTGAATTAAATGAGTTGGCTCACTGACTCACTTAATTAAAAAAAATATATAATTTTTTTATTTATTTTTCTGTCAAAACTAAATTATAATTCTAATTAAAATCTAAATAAACTTTAATACAATCCAAATACAAACTAAAATCACAAAAAATACAAATTATTTATCTGTTGGTTAAAAAAAAACTAACATGATCTAAATATAAAGTCCAACTTAACGAAAAACACTTATGCAACCCTTTATTTGCGGTTTGACTGCGATTGGTAAGCCAATCCGACTCACTACGAATTCAACCAAGTAAACCACATGGTAAGCCGAGTCAAAAATAAACTCATATTAAAATTTATAAAAATATTTTAACCCAACCCAACCCAACCCAACTCATACTCGCGGGTTTAAGTATATTTTTACGACTCTAGTTTAGAGTGCGTTTGGAAATCGATCGAAAGTGCTTTTATTATTTGTTTATATTGAAAAAATACTTTTGACTTATATTTAAAAATATTTACAATTTTTGATTTTGAGGCACGAGGACAAATACAACGAAGCATTGCCTTGCGCAACTCGTGGCGTGCGCGACCATTCTGGATTATTCTTTGTGACAATTATTCATTTGTTCTGTTTTATTACTTTAAATGAAAACACGATGTTTTACACTATTATAGTAATAATTATTTTCTGAAAAATAATTTATTTTCATTTTTTAATTTTTTCTGATAAAAATGTTCATATTCTAAAATATACATCAATCAAAGTCAATTACAAAATGAAAAATTTAATAAAGATCATTGATTCAATAAAATCAATTGTATACATGCACCAATAACTTTTTATTCAGATTCGGTGCCCTTTTATTAAGTTTTTGTTTGGTTCACCTTATTTACTATTTATGAAGAATTAAGAGGTGATTTGAGATGAGTTGCGATGATTTTCATTATGAAAAATTCAATTGATCATTTTAATAAAATCTCTCACTTATGTTATATTTTTTAATTACAAAATTTTGAATTTAATATTTTACTTGATAGAATTAAATTACATTTGAACCAACTACACATTATTCATTCTACAAATCCTTATGAATAAAATTACTTTCCAAAAGATTTAAGTTTGTATGGATATATTTATATTTGTGATTTATATTGTTTGTGAATGTATATGTATCTTTATTATTTATGCAGTACAAATATGTTATCGTTCTTGTGTCCGTATTTAAAAGAAAAAATCTAATATTATATTATATCATAAATTTATAATATTTATAATTTGATTGCATTATATATAAAATAATATTACAAAGTTTGATATATTAACGGTATAATTTTATCATGTTACTTGTTTATAATAATGAAAATTTTAATTTTATATAAAATTGTTTCTTAATAAAGGAAAGACTTAAACTTTTGTTGTTTCATGTTTAATTTTTTATAAGAAAGATATTTTTTAACATGGTTATGTTTAATATTCCAACAACATATTTATATAGAACCATCACATAAATTTTATCTCATCACATGACCAAGATTTATGATCTATGTTTTGCTATAACATTTAAAACGATACCAATAAATGTTATCATTAGTAACAGATCTTGATAAAAAAGTTTTGGAGATACAAAGTAATATAATTCTTTAATAATTTAATTGGAATATTAGTTTAATATTTTAAAAGTTGTGAAGAAGTATAATTTATCTTGTATTCATCTTTAAGTGTAGTTTCCTTTTTATCTCTTTTACAACTTGAATCTATTATTTCATTCTTCATCGATATACTTTTCTTTAAATATATTAAAAAATAAGTTATTATAATGTAATAAAAGATTGAGAGATATAATTATTAAAATAAAAATATATTATAATTATACAAGATGAGTATACAAAAGGTCATGAGATAAAAAATAATTTTAATAACTATTAAACTAATATTTCATCATCAAGTGAGAAAAGAGAGAGTTATATTTTTTTCTTCGAGAAATGAAGGAAACAAATGAGAAGTGAGAGCAAAAATAATGAGTATGTGTCTAATTTCATTTTTTCTTCAAAAAATAAGATATGAGAGTAAGAGATAAAAAATACATAATACATTATTTTTTTCTTTTATAATCATACAAAATAAGTATACAAAAGGCTCATGAGATAAAAAAATAGTTTTAATAACTATTAAATTAATATTTCATCATCAAGTGAGAAAAGAGAGAGTTACATATTTTTTTTTACTTTGAGAGATGAAGGAAACAAATGAGAAGTGAGAGAAAAAATAATGAGTATGTGTCTAATTTTATTTTTTTCTTAGAAAAAAAAAATATGAGAGTGAGAGATGAGTACAACTTTGAGAAAAATTAAAAAGACAATGACAAAGAAAATAAAAAATATCTTAATAAATGTTTGGTTTAAAAAATATCTTACCAAATATGTCAAGTTAATCCTCCAATTTTTTAGTCTCAATTTTTTAATCGCAATTTGATATCTTTAGACAAAAATAAAGGCCAAAAGAGTAATTAAATCTAAATATTTTTACTTTTTATTATATTTGATTTTATGTTTTATTATTTATTAATATTAAATATTTTATTTTATAAAGAAAATAATAAAATACACAATTTAATTTTCATCTATTTTTAAAATATATTATCTATAATTTTAAAATTTTCAATATATATATATATATATA
>Ga0099823_1003557_pt1 | contig 14816 bp, 3 predicted proteins | sample CowpearedBW_FD_76831 | JGI IMG/M metagenome (GOLD analysis project Ga0099823, IMG submission 76831) | Root nodule microbial communities of legume samples collected from California, USA - Cow pea red BW | ecosystem: Host-associated > Plants > Roots > Nodule | place: USA: California | collected...
AAAATAAAATTAATCTCTTACGATCTTTGATTAAACTTAAGTTTACAAAACTCCATCATTTTTTGAATACTTCATTAAACTTAATTATTGAATTTTAGTGGAAGTATAAATTAATTCAATTTTAACCTTTAAAATTAAATAATAAAGTACAAGATACAAAGAAAATTCAAATGAAATTATAGACAAAATAAATGTTTCATGTGCATCCAAAATTTGTGACAAAAAAGAAAAGAAAATTTTAATTATATTGATTTTTGATTGGATGGGGTTGTGGTGTTGTAGATTTGTATTAACTTTTATTTGAATAATGAATTTTAATAGCAATTGTTTCAATTTTTAATCGAATGGTAACAACTTATGTTTAGATTTAAGGAGGTGAAGAGACGGTGCAACGATTTTATGATTTTATAGGATAATTTTACCGATTATATTATGTTACGATTATACGTGGAATCTAACTCGTAAATATTATGTATAATTGTAAAATCTTTTAATTTTACGATTTAAATCTCAAATCTATCTATCTTATTTCACGCCTACAAAAAAGTGTTGTTTAAAGTTTATGACACACTTTTTTAACTTCATACCATATTTTGTTGTTTCCTAAAGTAAAAAATGGTGTGTTAAATCATCAAGTTACATATCTAATATGATATCTCTAGTCGTAATACTTTTTTTTATATAAATTATATAATTATTTACATATGTATAATATTTTATTATGAATTTAATATATTATAAATAGACTTAATTAGTAACTTGGGTTCCTATGTTTAGATATTTTATTCACTTTGAAATATATATATATATATATTACTTCAATTGAGTTATTATTTAAAAAAAAATCTTAATTGAGTCTTATTTATATAAAAAAATTCGATGTAGTATCTTATGTTAAATTTGCTTGAAATCATTTTAAAGTGTTTTATGTTAAAATATCAGTTATCTTGTAATTTGAATATACCCAGTATCAAAATTAGAAGATTTATAAGATAAAATATGATTTAGATTTTGACTATGGTATTTTCGACCATTGTTAACGACGATTTAATATAAGAAACCACATATTTCATTTTTTTTCATAAATAAAATTCAAATTGAGCCAAAATCAAATATAAAAAAAAAGAATTAAGTATCTAAATATATAATTCAAATTACTAAACAAGTCTTATAAATATTAATAAATAGTAATAATTAATGTTTTGGGTAAATGATTTGTAATATGTCTTACTTAATTCTTATCCTATATTTAATGTAACAATATTCTTTGATATATATATATATATATAAATGGTTAGTTTTATAAAATTATCATCTATGTAATTACTTTTTCTTTTTTTAATTCTCTATGTTTCTTCGTAACTTTTTAACTAAACGTTATAATGGCGAAGCTTAAAAATATATATTAGGAATTCGAATATTATTTTTCAAATATACAAACTCGGGAGGTTGCCAAATATATAAAATATATCAATTAAAAACAATTTTATTTTATTTAGGTTCTAATTTATTTTTAAAAGAAAAAAATTGAAGAAGAGGGCCTCACACACACAGACAAAAAGCTCTGTCACCGCCTATAAACACATATTTTATTGATATTAAGAAAAGTGAATCATTGTTTTAATTGATTTAAACTATTTATTACAAATTTAAAGTATAATTTACATATCCAAAGTATTTATTTATTATAAATTTTCATTACAGTATAATCTATACATTTATTTTTGTTTAAAACAAAAGTCCATACAAAAATTGTACAACATGGAAAGCCATGACGGCTACAAAAGTTATAATATACCTCTAATGTGTGGATTCTAATATGGTTTAAAAAATGAAGTCAACGAGTTTTTATTCTTGCATAAAGGTGGAGTGAGACCTCACTCTTGAATTGAAACATGTGAAATAGTTAAAATTTTTGAATAATATTATATTAAATGCAGCCTTGGGCCATGCATATAAAGAATTATAAACTTTCTCACACACACAATAAAGTGTCCGTAGCTAATAAAACTTTGGTAAGAAATTAAAATTAAGATAAATAATGAATAGAAAAATTCCTCATGCTTGAGTCTGTCCTTATTCACATTAAGAGTTAAAATATATTAGTGTGGGTGGCTTAGTAGCAGCCGCCAACCACATTGATCATGCAAACCTCAGCTCTCGTCACTTGTGTATCATTGTATATTATTTAATTAAATATTTTACACAGTACTTTTTTTTTAATTTAGAATTTAAATGTATAGTTAAATTAATATCAATTTTGGTTAATTTTTAATCACGATTAGAATTTAAAATTAACATTTGTTATGTTCTCTACAAACCGGAACAAGCCACCCAGTCAAGAGGGCAAGATCACAATATTTTCGAGGTATTATTTGCTTCACAGTGTGGAATTTTGTTACGATTTTGTTCTTAAAAAACACCTTAGAGAGTGAAGGAATGAAAGAATATTTAAACTGTGTTTAACCTCGACTTCTAAACGATATGAGACTTATTGGATATACCGAAACAAGTCTTTTGGTCGAGGGTAAAGGAAATTGTCGATCCCACGGTGGGCGCCGAAAGCATCACCACCATGTTCCCAAGCCTTAAAAGCGCCTCAATTCTTCCAGATGGTGTTGCATTTTCCTCTACATATCCTCTTGCACCAGTCTAGCCCCACAGTGGGCATGATGTTCCGACCCGACCCAAATCTTTCTGGCAGCATCGTTAGGAACAATCACTGTGTTCCCGAGATATTTCTCGCTTTGGAGCATAAAGCTCTATCATTGTTTTGTTCTTCAAATATGCCTTATAGGAGGAAGAAGTATTTAAATTTCATTTAACTTCGACTTCTAAGTGAAGCGATGTGAAACTGAGCAGATGTATTATAACAATATTATAATTAAGATTAGTATTTTGGTTCCACTTTCAATTAAAAATTATGACTTAAAATCAATATTATATTAAGATTATAATTTAACATTAATGTTATTAAGATTATTATTGATAAATGAGTTTATAAATTTTATTTAAATAAAATTAGAACAAATATTATAATTTTATTTAATTATCCTTAATTAAGGTAACATTCAAACTAATATTAGAATGAAGATGGGTGTAGAAGTTAACTTAAGATTAAATTAACATTGAAAATATGTAGTGTGAATAAAATCTATATTAAAATTATACAATGCAGAAAAAGTATTAGAAAGTGTAAAATGTTATTATTATGTTAACAGTAATCGAACAATATGACCTTCTCTTTTGTTCCATATAACCACTAAGCCCTGTTTGTCTTCATATTAAAACAAAAAAAAATGCCCACAAAACCATTCGATTTGAAGAGATATTTGACTCGATACTAATTAGATAATGATATGTTAACCAATTTTATTTATACCACTAAAAAAATTAAAAAAAAAAGTGATTAAAATAGTAAATTAAAAAGGAATAAAAAAAGAATAGGTCAAAATATTTTAATCATACTAATATTGAGTTTAGATGATTGAGGCCCATACAGCCCCAGAGGTTTGTTATTAGAGATATGGTCAGTGTTTCCTACACCCCAAAATTACTAAATACACCCTGTCAAACATTATCACCGTTGCGGTTTCCATCATCATTATTGTTGCAGAGACAAGAAGAAAAAGAAATGTTGAATAAAAAACAAGAGAAAAGAATACTAAAAAAAATTGTTTGAATTTTTTTCAAAATCTATTTCATATATTTTAAAAAGTTCATTCCAAAAAACATTATATATGTTTTTAGTAGTAGTAAAATCCTAAAGAAAATACATTACAACTCAATATCTGACAGAGTGTCTTAAAAGCTGCATGGTCGATGTAAAAAAAAATAATATACAAGCAATTATTTTCTTAATTTTTTGTATATCGAATGAGTGCTAACGGAATTTTAAAATTGATAAATTGTTTAAAATAATTAATGCTTAATTACAATTAATATGAAACCGTTAAAGTATAAATAAAAGGTTTATAAAAGAGTTTTATCAGTTTCAAATATTTATCTCTTTAGGAACTTTGTTTTTAGGGTTATTTTTCTTTTTCTCTATATCTTTCACTCTTGTGTTAATTTGTTTGAATATCAAAGATCGTCAGGGTTAGGGTGACTCGGAGCTCTCTAGTTCTATCAAAATCAATTTCTTAAACTGAGTAAGTTGATCTTCTACAATTTTATTTTGTCCGGTTTTAATTTTTGTGCATGTGGGAAACCTTGACTTGCAGGTGTCATGTGAGTTTTCTTTGTGAATTTTCACTTATTAGTGGTTCTAATGATGTTCCCTAATCATGATTATGTTGTTTGTAGGTTGAGTTGTGAGCTCTGTTAGCTTTGAAAAAAGGGTTTGATACTCTTTTGGGTTGTCTAAATTGTCTCACTGGTAAGGGAAGTTAATTTTTTATTTAATTGATCATTTTGATAGTTAATTTGATGTGGTTTGTGAAATTGATGAGTTGTATGTTGAACTATTAGATATGTGGTTTGTTAAATTGATGAGTTGTATGTTGAATTGTTGATTTTGATTTGTGTTTGGTCTTGATTTGGGAAAAAAGTATAATATGTGTTTTGAGTGATTGAGTATGATTTTTAACTCTCTAAAACCACTTAGAGTAAAAAACACTAAAAGAAAGGTGCCCAATCAGTCAATTGCATATGATAAAAATTTTCCAAATTGTTGTTTCTGATACGGGCGCCACTATAGTTCCGTCAGGCGCTAGGTCCCTAACTCGGTGCCGCTGGATGTTAAAAGTCAGGAAATTCCAAGGCTGAGTGTCGGGCGCCACCCTATTTTTCTGATTAGTGTTCCTTTACTAAAATGAAGATTCCACTTCGTTAATAGTCAAATTTAGCTGAAATTTTGACAACTGATCTTATACACATGATTCTTCACTTTGACCAGTTGGATCTTTGTTTTGAAGTCTTTAGTTAGAGAAATGATTTTCAACATTTTGATGTATTTTATGTTTAGCGTTATTTGTCCTGTTTTGTATGTTTCTCTTATTTAACTATTTTAAGGTGTTTTGTGGTTAATGTGAAACATGTTTATGGTTTTCATTATGATTGATTAAGAGATACTCGATGGATTAGAATTTGTTGATACTAATACAAGGAGAACTAGTATTGTGTAATGTATGATGCATTGATGTAAGGATCCAGTTAGAAGTTATCTTGACGCTCTAATAACTATTCAAATTCTCAAATAGAGAGGAATAAGGTACGTGGTGAGAGGAGTAGGAGGTCTCAGGCTAGAGGTTTTACCTTGACCAAAAGTATTAATAGACTAACGTTGTATGTGGTAGAGCATAACTCTTTATCTCCCGCTCTGCAGAGAATGAAATACCACTACAAGTGCATAACTTACCAGGATTCGATATCAACGTAAATATCCAGATAATTGAATCATAGTCTTAAGTGTATATATGAAATTGAATGATAGATATTGTATGATTTGTGTAACTATATTTATAAATAATTTAGTCTTCTAATTACATTAGCTTACTCTTATTTTTTTGTGTCTTGTTTTTTTTTTAAATGATCACTTTATTGGTGTAAATAATTGAAGATTTTATAGTTGGACCAATGTACAAATAGACGAGATCTTCTTATTTTAAAGTTTTGTGTTTATATTTTAAAAAACCCTATCTGATATATTGTTTTTATTATAAAATAAATGTAATATTAATAAATAAAGTTCCTTTCTCTTGTTGTGTAAGGATTAAAAGCAAATTACCAACTCTACTGTATGATTTAGGTGAGAAGACCAGTAATACATCACAACATTTTTAAAGTAGTTTTTTATTTTTTATTTTTTAAATACCTTCATTAAAAATTGACTATATTTTATATTTTTCCTTTCATTAATTAATGAAAGAGTTTCCCAACTAGTATACGATGATCTGAACTAATTCAATATGTTTAGTTTTAAAGAGAAATAAATCAGTGAATCGGTTTACTTAAAATAAATCATCTTACACTTTTTTAATTTTTTATTCAAATATAGTTAGTATATACAAAGAACAAATGTTTGATCTTGAACATGTGCAATAATGTACTAAATTAGTTATATTAGTATTATCACATGTGATATTAGTCATTATCTTAATGAAATTGATTGAATTTGTAAATAGGTAAAAATATATAAAATAATTATGTAATTCTTACAACACTATATTTATAATGATCTAGAACAACTAGGTCTTAGCCCTTGTATGAAATCCCTCTGGACAAGAAACCCTTTAAATGTATTCTGAAGTTAAGATTTAGTATTACATTGTATAATAGATCTTCAAACATGTTAAACTAACTCAACAATTTTTCTCAATGAGAATATTATCTATAAAAAAAGTAATTTATTTTGTTCATATTCTTAATCTCTAATATTTTTTGAATAATGTATCTATTACAAACTAAAATTTTTCTTTTAATATTTTAAAAATTTTAAAAATTTTAACTATAACATAGTATATGTACTAAAAATACTTTTAAATTAAAAATACTTTTAAATTAAAAATACATCTTATATATTTGAAAAATATTTATTTAATATAAATTTAATAATATAAAATAAACATAGTTACTATTCATACTGAAACAATTTCAAATTAACCATTTTCTAATCCATTACAAACTAAAATGTTTTTAAATATTTTTAAATTTTAACTACAACATAGTATATGTAATAAAAATTCTTATTTAAATTAAAAATCCATCTTATATATTTGAAAATATTTATTCAATATAAAATTTAATAATATAAAAATAAACATATTTATTATAATACATATCGAAACAATTTCAAAGTAAACATTTTCTAATAATAATTATATTTCTTTATTATTTACAAGATTTTTTAAATATGCATCTCTTATATTCTTATTTTAAATTCATAAAAAATAAAAAATAAAGTATCTAAATACTAAATTTAGTTACATTCAGATTTCTTACATCATATTACATCATATTTTAAATCACTTGTTTAAATAGCATAATGAATTATAAATTATTAATAATTTATGTAATTATTATTATTTTATTTTAAAAAATAGACCGTCGCTTCCACTTATTTAAATAAGAAGAAATCACTGAACCCATTTCCCCCAAACTAAAAAGAGAGAGAGAAAATTTTGTTAGGGTTTCATGCATGTTGGTTCCTAGCCGAGAAATTTAATCTATAGAAAATTGTTTTTTCATTGAAAGAGACGATTTTGAGTTCATGGACCGCCTGCGCCCTCGCAACCGAGAGGTCTTTTCTGGATTTACAAATGCAGAGGTATTATTATAATATTATAGTTATAATGGCCATAAGTGTCACATCTTTCTCTTGAACTTATTTTTTGTCTTCCCTAAAAATTCAACAGTTTTCAAATGCTTTAATTATGTTCCTTTCGGTCTATTTGGAATTAGTTTAGTATGACTAATTATAAAGTTTGTAGTTCAGGGTTCATTGCTTAAAAAAATGTTATGCATGTCTTGTTTGAAGTTAGTGAATAGTAAACTGATACCTTGTATTGTATCTAGATAGCCATAACTATGGACATTTTGCAGTTTTGAACAGTCTAAAAATCTAGATCGCAGACCTCTTTTCTAAACCCTGGTTGTAGAATGTAGAGGGTGTGGTTTAACATGTTCTGTTAATGATTTGAACTTGCTTTGCTCTTGACAAACAGATTGAGAAAATGGAAAAATTCTTGAAAGAACCTAAAGGGGTAACATGGAGCAGAGAGTTTTACCAAAAACTGGCTGGAAGTTTCAAGTGAGTTTTATTTATTAATAATTTTTGGATTATTTTCTAGTAATAAATGAAGTATTGTCATTGAGGAGTGTTTGAGTATTGCAGTCGTTCCACTGGTCGCGCAGGGAAGCCGGTCATAAAATGGACAGAGGTTAATTTCCTTTTTTACTAACTCTTATTTTATTTACTTAATGTCTTGTGCATACATATCCTTCAAATAGTGCAGATGTATTCAGATATTGTTTATTTTTGTTCTTTCTAAAATAGTTTTTTCATTAATCCTTTATTTTGGAGGAAATTCTAGATTGAAGATTGGTTTCAGGCAAGGCTCCAAGACTTACCCCAAGTCCCTAACAGTGAGTTGATGGTTCCTAAGCATACGGAAGGTGAGTCTTCTGGTGGACCTTATGGTTCTCAGCATAGTCAGTAGTTATGCTACCTTCAAACATTCTAATGATCAAGATTAGATTATTTAGTATAATTGTAGCATGTGTCATAGCTGCCTGAGTTATGATAGGTTACCTATCTTATGTTTGATGTCTCTGGTGTCTGTGCAATCTTAAGTATTCAAATAATCATCAACATTGATTATTTAATATAATTGCAGCTGCCTAAGTTATGACTTTTATGCTCCTTTATTTTATTAGGATGTGTTTGGTTGAACAAAATATGAAAATGAAAGTGATAACAAAATTCTCTCCAGAAGATCTTTTTCACTTTCTACTTTCCTTCTCCTTTTTGGTATAGTTAACTGCTAGACTTTTTATTTATTGATATATCCAAGGAAACTCCTAATTAAATGACTTTATCTGGTGAGAGTGTGCCTGAACTGATTGTTTTACGGCAGATGTTATGCAAGATCCATCAGAGTTGGAATTTGAAGCAAAATCATCAAAAGACGGGGCATGGTAAGTACATGGAGATTATTGCAGTTAGCTCAAATTCTATTTGTGATCTGTGTTTATGATGTATTTTGAATTTTAATGTTATTGAGTGAAAGGGTTCCATATATACCTTTCAGAAGCATTCAAGAAAACTTCATGTAAAGTTTTCCACCATTATAAACCCACATGTGCATTATAATGCTTGTTGGCATGGTTATTTTGGAGTTCCTTCAATTGTTGATATTGATCATATATCTGTGTCCCCTTGACATGCATTAGCATGAAAAGACACATTCTGTGTGGCTGGACTTGTCCAAGTCTTTCTTTTTGCATTTGCTCCATTCTATTGTGTTCCAAAGATAGAACTTCTGTTGGAGTTCCCTTGTAGAGATATTCTTAAAAATATTCTTAAAAATAGGAGGCGCTCTTGCATCTATATAATCCAATTATTTCCTTGTATTCTAAGTTCTAATACAATTGTTTTCCCTCTTTTTAATAAATAGACAGTTATGGAGTTGCTTGTGGATTGATCCAGATGGATTATTTAAATAGTGTTTTTTAACATACAAATAAACGAGATGGTTATATTGGTTATTGTACCTGAACACTCCTGTCTTTCATCACTTTGTGAAATTCTAAACTAGCTGCTTTTTTTATGGTGATGTTGGATATTGTACCTGGACAGTTCTGTTTTTCATCACTTTGTGAAATCCTAAGCTAGCTGTTTTTTCTATTGATTCTAGGAAAAGATATTTAGAAGTTTAACAATTATACCATAATACTATAATGGTTAACCATGGGGTTTGGTCTCTATTATTCTTTCCCTGCTGAAATATTCTGAGTAGTTTATTTTTTTCTTATTGGTTGAACTGTACTTTTCCTTCTTTTTTATTCTGTTTTTGAAAATATAATTACTGATTCTCATAAATTTTACTGATCTGCTGCGATAGAAGCGTATTATATTAAGCATCACTGTTCTGATCAATCATGCAATTTCTAAATACTGTGTAATTGCAGGTATGATGTTGAGGCATTTCTTGCTCACAGATTCCTTAGCACAGGGGAAGCTGTAAGTTTCAACAATCATGATGTTGATACCTTTGTGTTAGAAGACTTGTTAGTGAATTCATAAATTGTTTTCCCTCATAGAAGTTACTAGATTTTTCCATCTGAGATACTCTTTCCTTTTGTTAAAGGAAGTCCATGTCAGATTTGTTGGATTTGGGGCTGAGGAAGATGAGTGGATCAATATTAAAAGTTCAGTCCGCCAACGCTCTATACCATTGGAAAACTCGGAGTGTTCGAACCTGAATGTTGGAGACTCTGTCCTATGCTTCCAGGTGAATTAGGCTGAATTTTCTCTTGTTAGGTTGCATCACTGGTAACTGTATCTAACGACAGTTCCAATTGAAATTTAGGAGAGGAGAGATCAAGCTATTTACTTTGATGCTCGGATTGTAGAGATCCAAAGGAGAATGCATGATATTAGAGGTTGCAGGTGTCTCATCTTAATAAGATATGATCATGACAACAGTGAGGTGCATATTTCTTCAATTGGATGTGTTAATGTGTTAACGTTTCTGTGTGTAATTTACAAGCTTTTAATGTTATGTTTATCATTTCCAGGAGAGCGTTCGGTTGAGAAGACTTTGTCGCAGAGCAAAATATTAGGTGTATTTGGAATGAGTTATTTTCTATGTCCCAAGTGAGTTTTCAAGTTTTCAAGAATTCATCCAATAACCTGGGTGCAGTAGGAAGCAGCTAGCACTGACACTTGGCATGGAGTTTTGATGGGAAAAAACTATTGGAAAATGGTTAATAGTCAATTAGATTTTTTTTGCTTATCATTATTAGTAGATTATGGCAAGTCAAAAGACAAGTTTCAATTATGTACCCTTGGGGTGACTCAATTGTGGAACAGATGTTTTCGTTTTTCATTATGGTAAGATAATTATTATGTTCTTGGAACTGAATGATACGACAGACAAAATGATTAAGGTTGAATGAGTAGAATTAAGATTTATTTGATGAATACATATGATTGCTGTGATCATACATGTAACATAAAGACTTTGTATATTCTGTGCATCAAGAGAGGAATTAGTAAATTTGATAAAATGTATCCTATAATCATCATTAACTAAAATTATCCGTCTAATCTGTATAAATAAATTAAGAAAAATACAGTTTCTCGTTACAAAATACGACAGACAGTGTGGTTGATTTGTTAGTCGGTTTTAATTATTTATCCTGAGGAACAACATCTGATATGTCATGTAGATAACATCATAATATAAATTTTGAAGGTTTTATCAAAAAGTTTTGAAGGTTTTATCAAAAAGTTAGCACAGTTATGTACAAATCAAAATTTACATGACAAACATACTAATCATAACCATTTGACAAATTTTAGAATTAATAAAAAAATGAGGGACCAATTTGGCTTTATATCTTTTAAGCAATAGCTCAAATTGTTAGTTGACTTTATGGTTTGAGTCTTCTGGTTCATGCAACAATTACTGAACTCAGAAGATAACTGGTAAGCTATTGAACAATAATATCATCATCATCATGCCCAATAGGTCAAAATTTTATTACATGTGTGAGAACAAAAGCATTATTAATTCATTTATATACACCTCAGTCTAAATTTTTAAGTAACCCACAAAATTCAGAATCTGCTTTGTTCAAAATCAGCTACTTTAAATTTTTCTACAAACATAAACACAGGCCATTACAACTTTATATTTGCATTTCTATCATAAAAAAAGTACCATTGAAAATAATTTTTATAAAACTAGTTTAAAATAAAACCATAAAACATAAGTATTTTTAAGTGAAAAAAAAATAGTTACTTTAAAATAGGGAGACCTTTTAGTAGAAAGATTATGCCAGATATTTTATTAGAACATTATGTTAATTCAATAAAAATAATCAAATTAAGCAACTCAATTAAAGAAAAAATAATAGTAATAATAAAAAAGTGCACCCTCATACACAAAAATATTTACAGGAGAATTCAACCAAAAACTACAAGTTACTTTCTTCACACAACCAAGTCAATTCTCGGTAGGAATATAGCTATTAGGTGGCACGTCCTTTTTAAAAGGTTATGGCTTCTTGAATTGAATTGGTTAAAAACCATGACATGGTCATTGCATTCAAAGATTGTACTAGGCAAACATTAAAAAGATGCTACAAAAAACAAAAAAAGCACACTATTTACTCATCAATTATAATTATGACTAACTACAAAATTTATTATACATTATCCACATCATCATCAGAGTCTTAACTACTAATTTCCATCTTCCAGATACAATGATTCGCCCTTGCATACCACAATAATTCACCGCTTTTCCAATACCAGAATCAATAGCCGGGGAAACACCTAATCAAATAGATATTCAACATAAAATGATTTGACCACATAAAAAAGAATATAATAAATATGGCTTGTGCGTAGTCCATACACAGATTGACATAAACCATGTATTTTCTTTCCCACAGGACACTCATCAATGTATTCCAAAGTCACCATCTTAGATCAAGGCAAGACAGCATGACTCAGTTTAGAGGATACCATTGCATCATCCCGAATTACGTTGGTATCTCTTAAGGCAAGCATGATATTCATATAGTCAAACGATAACTCAAATCTAGAACCTGATCATGTTTCATATTGCTCTGGTTAATTATTACATTTCTTACAATATTGCACTTGGAAAAAGATGAGCAAATAGGGGGAGGAAGGCTCTCCATTTGATCAGTTGCCAAGATCCAACACTTAAAAAGAACACTCTTACTAGGGCCCAGCCCAATCTTTTATGGACTATTCATTCCCTTGGAAACAAAAGACAGATACATAAGTTTAGGAGAAAAGCTCCTAAAATTAAAAATAGCATTTTTTTTAGTGAACAGGATGTGAAAGATAATCCACTAGAGCCAGTAAAGTGATTGGGAACTGGGAAGCATACAGATAATCATAGGCTCTAATCTGAGTACCACCATTGTACACCAAAATAACCCCAGAAAATCACATCTATAGTAGGGATTAGAGAAACTTTCCACTTTAAGAAGTCAAAAATACTCCAAGTAATAAAAACCCAAGTTTCCTTTGGATCCCAATTCCAATATGATCTCTATGCCTCATTAGACCATACTGCTCCAGATATATTATCTATTGTTAAAAAGATAAAACCTAGACTAATAGTATGGTAACGGATCCAATTGTTGAATAAATTGATATCTAAAATAATTATAAGATGATAAGACGGAAAAGGAGTTTGTTGTAAAATATTCTTTTTATCATTCATATTTAACCAAACATCTCACGGAGACACTACTATTTCTCTTCAAGATCAATAATTGTAGTAGTGTGATATTCAACATTTGAGAATTTTGGTATTATCAGAACATAACTTTGAAGTTCAAGCCACTCCCTAAATCCCCCAAGAAGATCCAAATATTCAAAAAGGAGAATAACATACGGCAAATAGTTCCAAAAAAACCAGTTCATTGAACAGCTTCTGATTTCCTTGACCATATAGGTTGTTCCGACAACATAACATTGCAAGGACCAACCAAAATCTGCAAGTTGCCACAGGCACGGAAGTTAAATATATGGTCGAAACAACCTGAATTCCTATTGAGCAAGAAAATATGTGAAGCAACATGACAAACAGCCAGTGCAATCAAGCCAGATAATCACTAAATGTTTCATGCATATATAGCATATCTAGATAAAACAAGCTACAAGAATATTTTAACTGCCCGATATAAAAAGTAGAATAATAATTGAGGCAGAATTAAATACCTGCTTGACGTGTCAAGTAACTCAGTAAATATACAGATCAGTATTGAGACGGTAGAGAATGAAATGTGCACCTTGCAATGTTTGTTGTTAGAACATAAAATGATCATCCAGTCATATAGAACGACTGACCAGGAGAAGCCCATCATGTAGACTTCGGAAACCAAAAGAAGTAATTAGAATAACAATAGTAAAGTCACCATTATCTACACAAATAAGTGAAAAATATTTGAAACATCTAGTAACTGAGATGATGCTTAGATAGATTCCATTCAAAACAATCAAATAGATCGAAAATGTAGAAACCACAACTTTCTTAAAAGTAGAAAGAATTTGAACTTATAGTGCAAAAACAATTTTCAAAAACAAAACAGGAAAAGAAAAAAAAGTAAACATACTTCTTAAAAAAAAATTGAACTAAAGCATTGGCATCCTTCACTTTCATTAGATGTACTCACAAATCAAACAGTGTTGGGACTAAACTATAATAACAAACGAAAAACGCAGCAGCAATAATAATAATGACAATGATTAAACAATTACAAACCGCTGCCAAAATGAACAACTTTCTATTCGTCAAATTCAGACATGGAGAAGCCCAGAAGAAGATTTAAGTCAGAAGTGACTAGAATAAAGAGGGCCAAGTACAAGGGTGCAAAGCTTAAATGTCCAGTTCACACGCGAAAATCTAAGTTCATATTTGTTAAATACCACCGGTAAACAAAAGCCTAACCTGTGCACATGCCTTCAACATAGCAATAATTACTGTTCAGATCTGTACAAACTTTATATCAAAAGACTCTTCCCGATTGACAATCTAATTTTACTCACAACTCAAGTATTTTTGACAGCTGAAATACAGTGCACAGGTTTTGCATCATGATATGTGATGGTGACCATAAAGTAAGTTTAGCATACATTAATGCTTAACTGCATTGTTCAGAACATTGGTCAGAAAGCATCTTCAGTTCCCAAATAGAAGTCAGAGGAAGCAGGTTTGGGTTTGGGCAAGTCAGCCAGAAATCTCAATTTCAGCAGGTTATGACACTGTTCTCCCATAGCAAATAGATGCAATATAGAGATTCTTTGCCCATTTATCCTGCAGAAACAAAACACCAAATGTCAACAAGTATGATCATAGAATTGGTAATGAATAAAGGAAAATTAGATGCACTGTTTACCTTGACATGAGAGCTAGGAAAAGCATTTGTACGGAGTGTCTCCTGAGTTTCATCAGCTGGTTTTCTTCTTGGGACACTAAGAACAAAAGCAGCCTGGTCCCATGTTGCAGCAGTTGAGGTGATGCGATAACCATTTTCCCACCTTAGATGAATACCTTCGCTGGGATACAAGAAATCAAGTTCCACAACCTGTCTTTGAGCATAGAGAG
>Ga0099823_1003566_pt1 | contig 14810 bp, 12 predicted proteins | sample CowpearedBW_FD_76831 | JGI IMG/M metagenome (GOLD analysis project Ga0099823, IMG submission 76831) | Root nodule microbial communities of legume samples collected from California, USA - Cow pea red BW | ecosystem: Host-associated > Plants > Roots > Nodule | place: USA: California | collected...
ATATATATATGTGTGTGTGTGTGTGTGTAACAAAATATAAAGTTAGATGACTTTACTGGATTTTTGTTGAAAATAAAGTCACAAAATTATTGATCCGATAATATATATATATCATGAATAAAATAAAATAAAAAGTTTCTCCTTTTGTAAATATATCTTATATCTGTCATATATCTTATATCTCTCATATTTTCATAATTTTTTAAAAAATTTAATACTCATAATATTTCATATTATAATATAATTCCTAATATTTCATATTGTAATATAACTCTTAAAATTTTATAAATTTGCATTCTAATTAAGTCCGATCAAACTCTCAATAACAAAATGCGGACTTAAACAAATGTTTATTTTATTCCAATTAATTAAAATATAACATTCTTACGACCCTAAACTTGTATGATTAATTTTGTAAAAGTGTGATGGAGTAGCGATACAAAAATTGATTCTATTTAATGATTTATCATTTATTATATAAAGTAAAATTTATGAGCGGCAAATTGTCGATTTTGTGAACTTCTTACCCATAATATCAAGATTTTAACTACCTTGTTCCTTATCATTTGGCTTTGTACATATCTCAACAATATTATAAAATATCTTTAAGATATTTTCAAATAATATTATATGATATAATAATTTATTATAAGATTATATTATACGTTAAATAAATATTTTATTAAATTATAACTTTCTATTATATTATATTCAATTACGTACTCAGACTCAAATTATATGTTTCTCCTCAAGTAGAGCTTCTCTCAAATTACAATTCAGCTTGATAGCCTCATACTCTGCCTTCGAAGCCTTCTCCACGACGCCTTCGAATACCTCCTCACAAAATCCGGTAAGAACCATCCGTATTACGCATCTCAACACGCATAAAAAATATAGTAGATGTAAGATAACAATATCTTTCTTCAATTTGGCCGTTTAACAGATCTAGTGTACATCTCCGGCGGCATTAATCGCTGTTCATCGTCTCGTTTGGATTAAGAAAAGGCTTAGACCCAAGAGGGATATCTGAAACCTAACCTGATGCACCAGAAAGGCATAGGAATGACTGGACGGTGCTGTCCTTTTCAGCAACATGTTATGGAGTTGAATTTTATGGAACAGATGGAGCATATCAATAATCAGTTTGGATATGCATTGTCCAGTAGGAGGACTTTCGAAGATGGAGGGAAAATAGTGACTTTCGGAGATGGATGGAAACCAGTGATGGAAGACATTATAGGTTCAAGATCAGAACCTCTTACATCTACATGTTTCCAGCTATTTGAGTCTTTGTGGAGGTGTTTGGACCACAATTTAAACACAGTCCGAAGATATTTAGCTATCATAAAAGTGTTTTTGAATGATATTGATGGCGCTGCGGAAGATGTGAATCAGAGACAAAAAGTGTGGGTGGAGCAATTGAGAATGGTGGCTCGAGAGGGACACTCCATTGTTGATGCGTATCCAGATAAGGATGGGCTTTTTTTCTTCCTTAGAAGAATTATATTTGCCAAGAACATCGATCGCTTATTGAAAGAAATTATCAATATCTCCAAAAGAAAAGAAATTTACGGCATTGCAAATATACATATTCGTGAAAGACAATCGGTACTCGAAGGCGATAATCTCGGTTTGAAGCTAGTTGCACAGCCCGATTCTTGTTCGCATCGGCATATCACGGAGTTCGAAAAAGAGTTCCAATTAATCAAGGGAGAAAAACAATTAATGAATGCTCTCTTTGATGATTTACAAGAGATTGGATATGAAAAACTAGACGAAAGATACAAGATTTGGGTGGACCAAATGAAAGAAATTGTCCCGGAACTTGATCTTGTTATTAAAGAATGCGCGTGTGAATTGAAGCATGTGACACTGCTAAACAACATTCTGGGATTCAAGGCACGGATTCATATCATGGACAAGATAAAGAAGATAAGAAAGAAAATAGAAGATGCGGGAAGAGGTAGAAAGGCATGTAGTTTGGTTCAACGTCAATCCCAAGCTGAGTCATTATGCAGGAAGACACAACCACTTCTCATTGCTAAAGAATCCAGAATGGTCGGGTTTGATGAAGACGTGGAGATTTTGATGGCCCAGTTACTGTCGGATGAGAAACACCGGTGCATTTGTTCAATAGTTGGAACTAAAGGCACGGGTAAGACCGAACTGGCCAGCTTCATATATAGAAGCGAAGCTGTTCTATCTCATTTTGATTGTGTCATATGGGTGACTCCAAGTTCCACGGTTGAACCGCTCAAAAACCAAATAGCCAAGAAGGCTGCCGAAATAATTATGGGAGGTGAACATGACATGTGGACAACACAAGTCGTACTTACAACCTTGGCGACTAAAAAGTATCTGATTGTTGTTGATGGCTTCCAAACTGCCCATGCCCTGGACAACTTGAGGGAGGCCATACCTGACAGGTTAACAGCCAGCCGATTTCTTCTTACCACAAACAATGCAATGGAAGCGCTAAGAGCATGTAGTAAGTCGTTCTTTGTACATCCTTTACGTTTATTAGATGATAAAAATAGTTGGATTCTCTTGACGAGAGAATTGAATGTGAAAATGAACTTGGAGCCAAAGCTACACGAGAACGAGATTGAAGAGATTGGGAAAAAAATTATGGCCAAATGCGGGGGACTACCACTCGAAATACAAAAAAAGAGCAAATTGCTTTTTCATAAAGATGTAACTGCTAAAGAGTGGGCAAAGGTGCTAGAGCAGCCCAATGAAGATCAAAACACATGGTCTGAAACATTTGACACTGTCAACAACTTACCTTCCTATCTAAGGAGATGTTTATTTTATTTTGAACTGTTTCCGGCTGATTTTGAGATTCCTGTAAGAAGATTGGTCGCTCTCTGGGTGGCAGAGGGCTTTGTGCCTCTTGGGAAGACCAAGAATGGCCACCAGAGCTGGTAGCAGAAAGGTACTTGATTGAGTTGATAGATCTCAACATGGTTCAAATTGCCAAGAGAAAGCGCAATGGCAAGGTCAAAACATGCCGTTTCCCTAATGGTTTGCGTCAAATCTTCAAATCCACTGAATCTAGAATTCCTCAAGTCGGCGGCACTAGCACAGATTTGGAGGCAGTTCCAAAAAATTTCAGAATACGTCGGGTGGCAGATCACCTTGAAGTAAAAGATATCTGGCACAAGCATATTCATGGTAAGAGGTTCACCTATGCCAGTGATTGCGATTCCCTGAGAACCTACTACCAGAGCGTTTCCTCCTTCCTGTCCTTTGATACTCGACTTGCAAGTAAGTCTGGTCATGATATACGTAACTTTCTGCAGCAGTGTATTTTGAACAATTGTCTTCTACAGCTGCGAGTGCTTGATTTAGAAGGCGTGTACAAGCCCAACTTGCCCAAAGACATTGCAAAACTTTCTCGATTGAGGTATCTTGGCCTAAGATGGACTTATCTAGAGTTACTTTCACCATATATAAATAGCTTGGTGCAACTCCAGACTCTGGATCTGAAACACACTTACATACAAACTCTACCCAGATCCATCTGGAAAATGAAACTGAGACACCTGTCCTTGAGTGAGAGTAACCGCATCACATTTCCACCCAAACCAATAGGAATAGATATAGGCCGTTCTCTACATGACCTCCAAACATTGTGGGGAGTTTTTGTAGACGAAGAGACTCCTGTCAAGGGTGGTTTGGACAAATTGGTCAATATCACTAAATTGGGAATAACGTGCCATTCACAGGTGAGTGCAGTGGCTGACTGGATTGCGAAACTACAATACCTCCAATCACTGAGGTTAAGATCAAGAGATAAACAAGGTCGACCATCGAAAATACACTTGAAGTTTTTGCAACATCATACTAATCTCACTGACTTGTATTTGTTCGGATGCTTGAACACTCCATTGAATCAGCTCTTCCTTCCCTCAACCCTTGTTGTGCTTACCCTGTCACATTCGAAACTAGAGGATGATCCCATGCAAATTTTGAAAGATGCTCCGAATCTTCGCTCATTGTCTTTATTTGCAGACTCTTACTTGGGACAAAGAATTGTTTGCGAGTCTGACAGCTTTTCTCAGCTTCGTGTCTTGAGAGTTTGGAAGTTGGAGCAATTAGAGGAATGGAAAATAGAGGAGAAAGCACTTCCCTCCCTGAGACAACTGGAGATCCGATTATGTCCACGCATGAAAGTGCTTCCTGATGGATTAAATCATGTTAACAGTCTTCTTGAGTTGAAGTTGACAAACATGCCAATGGAAATTCATGCCGAAAAGTACAACATTCCGCCAAACTGTGAAGTCCACAGAGATGATTCGCCCCTATTGTGAGTTACCTCCCTTTATCCTTCCTTCGTTTTCTTTCTCTTTCAGCTCACAGGTTTCCTAATGCAAAAATTTATTATGTTTGGCAGTCAGGTGCGGTTTGCGTACACTGCCTTGTCAGAAGAAATGTCAGAAAAAAAGGTTCTCCGGCGCGTAAGAGTGAAGGTAAGTTTGGTTCTCGTTGAAGGCTATTTCTTGAAAGAATGTGTATATATTTTTTACCTTGATCGTCTTGTGTAATCCGAACTCTGACCGAGGAAGTTGTATTATTAGCATGTGTAGCAAGAATTTGCACCAAGAAGCATGTTCAAAGCTGAGCTTGAAGCAATGGATACTAATCACACATGGAATCTTGTTCCTCTACCTAAAGACAAAAAGTCCATAAGCTGTAACTGGATTTACAAGGTAAAATATAATGTTGATGGTACCTTAGCCAATGAGACGAGGAGCACATAAAGACTATTTCAACGTGCGGATGAAGAATACAATCGATTATGCAGAGAACGTTTAAGTTTAAGGCATGGTTTCTTTTAAGTTTCTTTTCATTTGATTAGTTCTGTGATGTTTTCTTTCGTTATTATTCTTGTTTTTTTATTTTTGTTATTGATAAATTGAGTGCTTGGTTGAAAAATACTTAATCTGAATTTTTGTATTTTTTTTAACTTATTTTACAAAATTTCATGACTAAATTTATGTAATAAATTTTCATAATAAAAATTAGGCAAGTGGGTTTATGTATCTCATAAATGTATATATTTTTTCAATTCGGTCCTTATTAAAAATTTTCATTCTATTAAATGAACAAAAGTATTTTTATTTTTGTCAAAATACCCTTTTATTTGATTTTGATTATTTAGTCGGTACTTCTATTTTTATATCTTCAATACAAATATATTTATTCTCTCCTCAATTCCTTCCACTCTTTAATCAACTCTCTCTAAACAATTCCTTTCCACTCTTCCACTCTCATCAACTCTATGTAAAGAAAGAAAAGAACAAGTTGCTCGACTAATCCTAAGAGATTAGAAAAGAGAGTTGATCGGTGAATTGGATATGAAAGACGAAAATATCAGTCACGTCTTCTTATTTACTTCAAAAACGTCTTCTTATTTACTACAAAAATAAAAAACTACTTAAAAAAATAAAAAAAAATATTGTAAATACTTAATGATTTTGTTTAATGAGAATTAAGTCAAAATTCATTAAATAAAAATTTGAATTAATTACTCATCTAAATATCTTTTATTTATTCCTAAACCATCCTTCTTTTCACACTGAATCCACCACCAACTACCCTCACTGCTCATACAGAATAATTGATGAGTATTATAGCGAAGATAGTTGATTGGTATGAAAGTTAAAATGTCGACGAACATGTGAAATCTTTATATTGTTAAGTGATACCTCCTCTTAATTGTTTCATTAACAGTCAGACATGGGTGAGCAACTCACTCTTAAACTAAGCTGCTTATCATGATTAATGTTGCATGACACAAAATTTTCAGCCAAACGTTTCTTATCATTTTTTATTTTTCATTTTTTTACCATTTATTTTCCGACTTCATAGAGTTAGTTAGTCTATTGACGTTAAACCCCACAAATTTGTTCCTTTTTCTCTTAATTGCTGAATACATTCACTCAGTTCAATTATCATCTTGCAACTCGTTGCAATTGCGCAAGCACATCCATTTTAGCACACATGTCTTCTTTCTGGTGGACAATATAGAAAGAATATTTAATAAGAAGATACAACGTATAACTGAGACATTTGAATGATTTATCAATTTAATTAAATTAAATTATGATATAAGGTTGGACCACATGTTATTGTTATTTAAGACATGAGTAGATAAAATCAACTCTCAAATTTCTATGATCGTTTAACCAGCACATTTCTCAAACTGTTATGTGTTGTCCATATTTCATTTAATTAAAAACTAATATAATTATTATTAAAACCTATTTTTCAACTAAAAATTAAAGCAGGTGCAATATAACACTACCACCCCACCTAACTAAAGATGGTACGTAGGTAATATTATAATTTTGTGTTTAAAATTATAATTTTAAGTTCTAATTTTACATATAACAATATAATTTAAATTATAATGTTGCGTACAAAATTATAATTATGTGACACAAGGTTATACCATCTTTACAAATACAAAATTATAATTTTAAGTTACAATTTTGTTACAACATTATAATAAAAATGAACCGTATTCCCCAATTCTTGTGATTGCTTAACCAAAGCATCTCATAGATGAAAGTAAAGCAAATGCTTTTGTATATAGGTTATCATACACCAAATTGAGACAAATGTAATTAAGGTGCAGAAAAATCTTACATTTGAGAAAAATGACAAGGTGTGTATACGTTGCAAATGCCTTTGTATATAGTTTATCATACACCGGTGTTAACATCCAATTTCATCTGAATGGATAAATTTATTTTTGAAAAAAATAAAAAATAAAGAAATATTAGTTAATGGTAAATAAAGCAGGTGAAATAAGTTTTTCTTTTAAATTTTTCAAACTTTAATTTTAGAAAAAAAAAATAGAGATTAGAAAATGAAAAAAAATGAGCCAATTTTAATTATAAGATCTGTAGCGATATGCTAAAACATAAGGCTTTCATCAAACTCCACTTCAGTAGTGCTCCATTTGATGGAACTGGAGCAGTTCCATCTTTCAAGAACCCATCACTCCTTTGAGCGCATAATCTTTTTCATGAAAAGACTTCTCCAAAGCTGTTCAAAAATGAGTTTTTTCAATTGCTCGGGGGACTGCTTCTAGTATTTGGTGGTAAAACTTTTAGAAAAGCTGACACTACAAGAAAAACTTATATTACCGACGGTCAAAATCTGTAGGTATGGTCAAATCTGTCGGTAAATCAACATTACCGACAGATTATCGACGATATAAAATCTATCTGTAAAACTCTTGTCGATAAAATTTGACTGACGAAAATCATGTTCCGTCGATAATTAGTGACGAAAAAGCCATCGATAAATCTTTCGATAATTATTGACGGAAAAATTCGTCGGTAATTATCGATAGAAAAATATGTTGATAATTATCGAGCAAAAAATTCGTCGTAATTACCAAAAAATCCATCGGTAAATAACATGCACTGTTCATCATCTTCCTCCTCATTCTTTCATATTTTTTTTTTCGTTTTTTTCTTTGTCGTTGTTGTCGTCGCCACCGTTGTCGCCGTCATCTTCTTCTTCTCCTTCTTCTCCTTCTTATCCTCCTTCTCCTCGTTATTCTCCTTCTCCTTCTTCTCATTATTCTCCTCCTTCTCCTCCTTCTCCTTCTTTTCCTTCTCCTCCTTCTCTTTCTTCTCCTCCTCCTCCATCTCCTTCTGCTCCTTCTCCTTCTGCTCCTTCTTTTCTTCTTCTTCTTCTTCTCCTTCTCCTTCTCTTTCTTCTCCTCCTCCTTTTCCTTCTACTCCTTCTCCTTCTTCTTCTTCTTCTTCTCCTTCTCCTTCTTCTCCTTCTCCTTTTTTTCCTTCTCCTTCTTCTCCTTCTCTTTCTTTTCCTTCTCCTTCTCCTTCTTCTCCTTCTTCTTCTTCACCTTCTTCACCTTCTTCTCCTTCTCCTCTCTTCTTTTTCTTCTTCTTCTTCTTCTTCTCCTTCTCCTTCTTCTTGACAATGGACAAGTTGGTCAATATCAAAAGACTGGGAATAGCATGCCAATCAATGTCACTCCAGCCAAAGGCAATGGAATCACAACTCGAGGCAGTAGCTGATTGGATTGCAAAACTAGGATACTTCCAATCCTTGAAGCTAAAATCACGAGATGAAAAGGGTGGGCCTTGGAAGATATCCTTGAATTCTTTGAAGAATCAGATTAATCTCTATGACATGTATTTGCCGGGATGCTTCACTTGTCCATCTATTCTATCTCAGCTTCCCCAAGCCTGGTTGAACTTACCCTATCACATTCCAAACTAGAGAAGGACCCCATGGTAATTTTGAAAGATCTTCCCAACCTTCGCTCCTTGTCTTTACTTGCAGAATCCTACACTGGAAACATTTTCACCACCCTTCCTGAAAGTTTTCCTCAGCTGCGTGTGTTAAGAGTTTGGAAGCTGGAGCACTTGGATTATTGGTATATAAACCCCAAGGCACTCCCCTCTCTGAGACAACTGGAAATCCGATCCTGCCCGGCTTTCACAAAGCTTCCTTTTGGACTGTGGTGTGTTATCAGTCTCCTTGAGTTGAAACTCACCAAAATGTCAATGGAAATCAGTACTATTCACCTTCCTCCCAATTGTAAAGTTTGCTCGTAATTCTCCTCATCACAATCAATCATCTTTCCTTTACTTTCCTACCCAGCTTACACTTACAACCAGTTGTCTAGTTGGACAAAATTTAATGTGTTTCGCAGTTAACAGATGTTTGTCAACGACAGTTTGTGATAGCCGAAGGAATATTGAATCTGAGTTAAGTTTGCTTCTTCAGAGAAAGATATCAAGTTGAAAAGTTTTTATTTTCTCCAAACATTTTGTGTTGTCACTTGTTTTGCTTAATGCAACAACTTGTACCATACATATTTTTTCTGCTTCTGTTGTGTAATTCAAATCTCAACCATGTGTGGACTTGTTCCTTATTTGTGGGAGAGGAGACAATGGGACTTGTTATTTATTTTCTTTGATTACATTTACTATGTAATCCGAATAAATGTCCACCAATCGATCCATGTGGTATGATTGTTTAATACAATCTCCGGTTTCATAAGTGAAGAATGTACTTTTGTTGCGTTGACATGTATGTCTGGAATTTCGGCGGTTAGAATGAAATTATAAAGATCTACTACAAACAACGAAATATAGAATTTTATATGATTTAAAAGATAAATGATAATCTTTGGAATATTATATTTCAACAAAATATTTTATTATTGATAATAGTTTTTTAAAGAAAAGAATGGCCAAACATGTATTACTCTAGTATAAATTTTATTAACTAATATCTCATTCAATATATTTCCATTGAATTATATTTTCAAAACAGATAGTTGAATTGGAAATTTCTTTTACATATATCATATATAAAAATTAAAAATAAACATACTAATATATGATTATCTACTATCTAACTTAAATAAATTAAAATCAAAATCTATGTTTATTTTGCAAAATATATTCCAATATGTATATCATTTAATTGCTTAATTTTAGCCCTTGAATCAACAAAAATTATTTCTTTAAATTTATTAACTATGATTAGTATCATGTATTAATTATAAATATAAATTATATGTGCAGGATTTTTTACTGCATTGAATTTTTAATTTTATTTTTGTTTATATTGCCTATTTCTTTTAGATACTGTTTATTGCAACTCTACAAGGACAAAACCATAATGAAAGAATTATTTGACAACACAATGAGTTGTCCAAAACCCAAATGATATAAGGGAGGCTATCTATCAAGACTCTGCTAATGGCAATAATAAATAAACGAAAAACAAAGTCCCTCAGTGACAACAGAAAAATAAAGAACCAATGCTCTGTATACCAAATGGAGGTAGAACCATTGTACCAGCAGAACACAGTAATTCTAAGAATTCGTAATGGTTAATAATTAGAAAAAATAAAAAAGTTCAGAACGAAGGCCACTAAGGAAGAAGTGAGAAACGTACATGGTCAGCGCCAACCTTTAACGATGGTCTAAGTTAAGGCACAAGGTATTTTCAATTTACACAATGACATGTGAGCAAGTTGATTATCACCAACTTGATGGACAAGAACAGATGAGAATCTAATTCAGAACTTAATCCTAAAAGCTTGGAACAAAGCACTTCCTCACAACTCTCTTCATGAGGAACTAAACTTCCCAACCCTACCCTACATACCATACCTAGTTATTCCTGGAGGATTGACTTGAGCTAAATGGATTCCTTGAGTTCTGGTGTTGGCTTCACTCCAGATCAATGGTGCCACCATTGAATCCAAGCTCAGCATCCTCTTCTTTGATCCGCCCGGAGATCCTTCGAGCGTCAACCCTCCTAAACTCTCCAGTGATGTCAGGCAACTTTCAGTGGAACAATCAGCTCCTTGAGGGTGGAGAATAGGTGGTACTTCTGAAACATGCATTCCACCTACCTCAGAACACACTTGAGGGAAAAACCCAACGTGATCAACAAGGGAATTTCTGGGTGTTTTGCTTTCCAGCCCTTGAAATTTTTGACCATCTGTGTCCATAATTATATCCCCAATAAATTGATCTGCTAACATCTTACATGCTCGCTCAAGCATGCCCATGTACCTCCGCTCTGCATCCTGCCGAATTTGCAAGTGCTTTTCTGCCTGCAATACCATAATTCTTAAAAATAGTAAGTGTTAGGGTACATTTATAAGGTATACCAACTATTTCTTTGTAGAACACTGAATAGAACATTCTCTGTTATTATTTATTTAGTTCATATCTGTCCACACGATAAAGCACCTTACATTGTGAGAAGGAAATTTACCTCCACTAGTAAGTGTAGTTTACTTTGCACTTCCATTTGTGCTCTTAATGCCTCCTTCACTTCATGACCCCTACACGTGACATTGGAACTTTCAATTTGTTTATCAACAACCATTCAGACATCTGGGGACACGAATAAATTGTTTCTCAAGATACCATAGAATTCTTACTCGTTTGCATCAGAAGTTGGTAACTTTGGAGATGAGTTGTCAGTACCGGGGCTTTCTTGAAGATATGAACCTGACATCCCTTGCATGGGTTTTTCAATGAATGAGACTATGTTTAGACCAATACAAAAAAGCTTATAATATAAACAGTATTGCTGGTGTATGAATCAACCTTTCTTTTAGCAAGGCAACAACACAGATCAAAATGTGACCAATCCATTGAAACAGACATTGATACGTGATTCAATTCGATACATCAAATTTTTTTTTAAAAAAAGGTGGAATATTTTTCAAAAATAAAGATAGATAAACCTACCATCTTTGCATCCCTCATCAGAATCTTTTCCTGATTGCTTTCCAAGCCTGTACTTCTGCAATGCAATGAACAATAGTGTAAGACAGAACATTATCTTAAAGTTTCAATTTCACCAATTCATATGTAATCAACTGTTGCAAAATTATATGCAAAATGAACCTGTAGATGACTTTTTAAATGATAGAGCGTCAAACCCTTGACATTCATGGTTCTCATGATCGCTTTAGGAGTGGCTTATGTAAAAAATAAATTTAATACTATAGCAGTGAGCAGAAGACGCTTGATGATATCACTCGTGTATATATCAGAATTTCCTAGAATATATTCACAAATCATAAATAACCCTACTACAAATTGAGAAAAAAGTAAATGAATCAAGAATAACATGAAAACGACTAAATCGCCGTGATATTTAGAAAAAATCTAAAGGAATGTACTCTTGACTTGAAGAACATATCTCCAACACCGGAACTAAATTAATGTACCAATTACTGAATGCTTTCTCCTCCCCTCATTCCTGGATAGTGGTGGCATTGTGCTAGGTAAAAGCTAGCTAAAGATTTGTGGGTCCTAGATAAAGTCAATTTTCATTGAGAATGGTATTGCATTATGAAAAACACACAGCATGAGTGCATGGGAAAGATACTGAAATATATACAGAAATAGAAGGCAACTAACTACTAGAGTGACGAAAATCAATATGCTGCAATGAAATTGAAAACAATCAAAAAGAGCCTTAGAATAAGCTTTATTATAGTTTAGTGACTAAAACCTAGTATTCCACATTGTAACCATTCTAGGTCCTTCTATATCCCACTAGCGTGTTTGGTAACACATTACTAGGCCTATTTGATGTGGTTTGCCACATCTCAATAGATACTACCGGTTGTAGCTTTGGCCATTTGACGTTACTTCTGCTTCCAAACACACATTATATTGTCTAGTTTATCACATTATTCACCACTCAAAAAATTGATGAATTTCAACTTGTTAGGAAATAAGCAAAATATTAAGATTTGCTTGTGGTGGTTAATGTTGGGTAGTTACAGTATTTTTTATTTTTTCGAGGGATAGCAATATCGAGTGCATAATTAAGCCACAGTACAAGACACACAATCACTAATTACAGCAAAGTTTTCTTTCACGCCACAACTAATAATTAGGAGAATAACCCTATATCTAATGCAGCCAAACCTGCAATTCCAACATATACCACTACAACTAAGATAAGAAAGGCCCCTCCTTTCCCTGCTACCTAACTCCGGCCTCCATGAACAACAAATAAAACCTCTGCACGAATCCCAACAACTCGAAACAATTTCCTAACAGTATCAAGCCAACAGTGCCAAAACACACAAATTAATAACAAATTTCACCAAATGGGATCCCTGTCATCACAATTACAGCACGCCAAAAAAACACAGTAGCAGACATAATAGCATGAATGAAAAATGAAAGGGGAAAAATTACTCACTACTGGCACCCCCAAGTTGAGTGACAGCATCAACAAAGCGTTCGTGAAGGTCAGAGGTCCACCGAAGACGAGGTTTGGGGTCAGAGGTGAGAACAAGACAAGGGTCTCCGAGGTGAGCGTGATTGGAAGCACCCTGCATGTCTTCCTGCCCAACACCCCCTTCATGGGGATGTATCAACCTAGAAAACATTCTAATCCTGTTCTTCTTCTCCTTGTTGCTGTTGTTGTAGAGTGAAACGTTAAACCCCACGAAGAAGAAGAAGAAGAGAGAGAAAAGGAGAAAACGTGGGTATGTTGTTATGTTATGGAAGAAGGAGATGACCCATTTGGTGAAAGGGGAAGCAGAAAGGGGAGTGGGGCGAATGGGGAAATGGGTATGTGAAAAGCACAAGACTTTGGGTTGAGAGGCCAAATGGAGCTGGCACTGTCACGCTTTACTGGGATTTTGTCACTTTCTTCTGCTTTACCTTTCTTCTTTTAAACAAAATTACAAATTAAATTAATAAATTCAGTACTGTTCATTTGCATTTGCCGCTCTCTGCTTCCCTCCAATCATTTTTCCATACCCCTTTTTTTTAGGGTTCATCTTATAGGGCGTCCATGGGAATTCCAATCAATTACCTCAAACTCATCTTCTTCCAATGCAATCCCATCAATTACCTATCTTCAAAATCTCATTCGCTCAAATTTTAATACTTATTATTATTCAGAGCACTGAGTTTGAGTTCCACAAACTTAGTTTGATGAAATATATTTTTCAAAAAACAAAATGTGTTTTTCCTTTTCCGCAGGCATGAGCATTGGTGGTCGTGATTTTGGTATGGGCTGATGATTACAGAGTTTGGTCCAAGATATGTCAAGAGTGTGGGCTATGTCAGGAGTCCATTGGATCCAATTGTGGTCCTATCCACTACGTGAAAACACTGAACCATCCTTCTTTACTCAGGGCACACACCATACACAAATTAGTGATACAACTTTTTATCTTAACAATGACCAGTACATAACCCTTTTCAATTTATATATAGGAAAATCGGACTGAACAATTTATATGTAGGAAAAATACACCATAAGATTTTTACAACTAAATTTTGACAATATTTTTTATAATTTGAGATAAAATATTCTAAATAATTTTAAAATATATAAAAAATAGAAAACTACTTAAAATATGTCATCTTAATTGGTAAGAAACAATCTTCAAAATTTAGTTATCAAAATTGTTAAACTCTTGAAAAGGGATTTAAGCCCACTTCCCGAGTTGTTTACAGAGGGGTTATTGAAAATGTAAGTGACAAATTTGGTCTTTGAGTTAAAGAAAAGAAAGCGTATGTGGAAGAAATTCTGTGGACTTAGAGGCTATTTTTGTTTTTGCTATACAACTGGTTCTGAATATTGTTCGTGGAACAAACAACGGTGATTTGATGAGGTTGAAGATTAAGGTGTTGAATTGTTGGAACTACGTAACTTTAGACTATGACTTAAGACAAAGGTTTTTTGTCCATAGTTTGCTTCATGTGACACGTACAGTTCCATGTGCTTAACACCATGAAATTTGGTTTTAATCTTTTTATAGCAAAAACAGGCTGTCACCATGTTAATCTCATATTTTTCTACTTTTATGGTCTTTCATAACCACAAATTAATGCTTTAATTTGTATCTTATTGTCAACCATGTTCATCATAATAACTATTTACCTGTCAAAGATTTGCTTGGTCAAGTAGGTACCCCCTTCTGATTTTATCTTCCTTTTTCAACCCAAACAATACATTCATCTATCTTGTTTAAGTAAACACTTTCTTTGCTTCGTTACATAGAATTAGGATCAAATTATTTTATGTCATTATTACAATCTTTGAAACCTCTTCATCTTCGTGGTGTCGTGTTCAATTTCTGGACTTTTGGCGTTTCAATTACACTTTTCAAAGTATCACGAAAAGATTGAAAATGTGTATTTTTATTGAATTTAATTTTCTCTCACTATTTAACCAATGGCTCCATTCCACAATACGGAAAAAAAAAAAGAAAAAATTTTAGGTAAAAATAATAAATAAAATTAAAAAAA
>Ga0099823_1003567_pt1 | contig 14809 bp, 6 predicted proteins | sample CowpearedBW_FD_76831 | JGI IMG/M metagenome (GOLD analysis project Ga0099823, IMG submission 76831) | Root nodule microbial communities of legume samples collected from California, USA - Cow pea red BW | ecosystem: Host-associated > Plants > Roots > Nodule | place: USA: California | collected...
TCTCACTTGATAGTGAAATATTAGTTTAATAATCTATTTAATGAGCCTCTTTTATATTGATTTTTTATTTTATGAACATAGAAGAACAAATGATTGTATTGTGTGTTTTTTATAATTGAATTTGAAGTGTGGTTTGATTATCATCGAATTTTCTTTTGGTATTTATGTCTCTAAATTTTTTTATTAGATTATGATAAATCATTTTTTAGTATTTTTTTAAAATAGGTATATTGATGAAGAATAAAAGAATAGATTCATTAGATTATCGTTATACTAAGTTATATATTCATTTTTATTGTGTTAGTGACAATAATGAAATATGATGTATTATTTTGGCTCCCCCGACAATATTGGTCAAGATCCGCCACTGAGTACAAAACCGCTGAACTGTCTTAGAAATTGATTAGTCTTCTAAATTTAATCATTTTAAGATGGTTGAAGGTTTTAGTGTAGAAAAAATAGAGTAAATAATGGATATCAGAAAAAACATTGTGAACGATGTAACTTTGCAAAGGCTATAATGAGAAGAGCAAATTGATTTGGTGGACAATTCAACTATTTTATTTATATAATTTTACTTTGTTTTATTAAAAGTGTAATTTTTGGTAGATTTATTTTTATAATATATCATCACATTGCAATTAACTATGCATACATTTCATAGACTTGATTATGTTTTACTGATAAATTTCAAAACTTTCAATTGAGTTACTAATAAATTTTTATGGTTGATTGAGTACTCAATAAATTTAAATTTTGTAATTAAATCTCTATTGTTAACTTTTTTCTATTAAGTTAGTAATGTGGTTGTTAAGTGACTGATGTGACTATATCTTGTTATGTTATATTGTTAAGTTGTCACTATATCTTGTTATGTTATATCGTTAAGTTGTCACTATATGTAATTTTATTATTATAAAATTTTATAAATTACAATTTTATAATTTTTTTAATTTTAAAATGCTACAAATATGAAAGACACAAACTTTACGATAACTTGGACAATCCAATTGAAAAAGACATGAGGATTTGTTTAGGTTCTCGGGAGATAGGTATTACAGTAGCAGAATTAGAACATATCATAGCTAGCGGTGCACGATACTTTGTGAATAGTGGTTAAGCTTGAAGCTTCTGTTTCCTCCGAGGACGTCATTGTCTTAACAAAGAAGTATGTATTTTGTAAATACAGTCCTCCTAAAATATAAAATAGTAGGGTAAGCTAATAGTAATTATACTATCATAGAAAAGCAAACCGGAAAACAAAATAGCAGGGTAAGCTAAATAGTATTTATACCATCATATATTATAAAATCACAATATTCAAACAAAAATATCAATCAATGCATTTCCTTATGACATACATTCTCAATTAATCACACCTTATGCTTCTAACATAGTCTATTTTAGACTCAATTCTATAATATTTATGCATCGAGTCGAATACCCACGAAGTTATGCACCTGTCATGTAACTATGAAATACAATGTCATGATCGACCCAAATTTACCAAGTTTAAATCCCTTATGATAGGGTTAATTCACTTATAGCATCGATAGAAGAGGGGTCCCTCGCCCCAAATCTCGCTATAGGAACCCCCTTCAACTCTTACCACCTAAACTTCATTCTTTATATGAGCAAGTGAGTTTAGAAGAGTTACGATGACTTCACAATATGGACCCTTACTCAGTATTCTTTCAACCTCTTAAACCTATCACCATTCCATATCATTGGTAATCCACATCAAAATTTCCAAATTTCAAACATATATCTTATTAATCAATCACATACTCACTCAACAAAATCATATGCTTGCGAGTTACCACTACGGATCTACTCACTCAGCAAATAAGTGACTCACCCAACAAGTCAAGCACTAGAATAAAAAACAAATAAATTCACCTAGTGAAGTTGGATTCGCTCAACAACCAAACCTCCCCTACCTCTCGACCATTTTTAAATTTTCCTCTCGCTTAGCGACTCATTCACTCGCCCAACGACTTAGGCTCTAGGAGCTTATTAAATCAAACTCGCCTAATGAGCTCTAACTCATCCAACGAGTGAAAGGTCCTGATGCTCTTTATGATCCTATTTTTTATACTCTCTTAACGGAGGTTTGGCTTGCCCGACAAGTTTGCATAAAACCAAACACCATCAATTTTCCAATTTAGCCTATCTCATTCATCTTACACATTTCTTGGTTTTTAAAACATATGTACAACATTATATCTCGAGAGATAGACTAATTTCACCATATTATATAGGTACTACTTAGATTTCAATCAATTCAACCAATTACATAATTTCATTCATATATAGATTTATTCTATGGAGTCACAATCCCAAACAATTTAATCCCACCAATTAATTCATACTACATGTAACAAATAAATTCAAACAAAACAACATTAGAATAAAACATTATTAGTTTCCCTTACCTTAGGTAGAAAGTCCTTTAGTTCAAAATTGCTTTTTATAGTTCTATTTCTCATAGGAAAATCTAACTAAATAATTAAAACTCCAATAAGGAATATAAACATATTCTTATGATCATAGACAAACAAATATTCATTTTGAGCTATTTTGAGTCACATGCGTTGAACCATAAGTCACATGCAACTAAAAATGCTTATTGACCTAAAAAAGAAGTAAAAAGTGAGCTTACTCTAATGTGATGGATTTGTAGAGTTCTCTACTAGGATTACTTTTATAGTCTCTGATCTTCAAAAAAAAAAAAAAAAATGAGATAGTGGTTTTTTACAAAATGAAATTCGATTCATAAAAATTCTATTTATAATATTGACATTTTATTAATCAAATAATTGAGTGTCGCACGGCCCACGGTGTTGCACACGTCCCGACCCAAGTTGAAAACGCGCACATCCTGACTCAATGAGGTCACATACACATTGTAGTCCAAAGGTGCTGAGTACATCATAGACTAGTGGTGGGAAGGCGAGGATCCATCTAATGCTGAGGTAGATAACATGTAGGCCCAAGAGTACAGACGCTCAACATCGAACATAATATGGAAATGTTACCGGTTGCATTAAGGTCTAGAACAGTTACAATGTATGATATTCATTAGATTCCTTAGTGTTTATGAAAGGAGGAAAACCACTTCGAAGGTAATAAAGTCGATAGTGACACTTAGTGGCGGATCTTGACAAAAAATGTTGGAAGGGCCAAAGTAATATAATTTTGAGATTATTAGATTTGATCATTAATATAATGTTTTAAGAAATGAATTCTCTAACTGAATTGATAATTAGTCTAATGCTTTAAAATATTTGAAGAAGTAGAATTTATCTTCTTTTCATCAACAGTTTCTTTTTTATCACTTTTAGAAAATGAATTTATTCTTTTATTCTTTATCAATATACTTTTCTTTTGTAAATAAGATTAAAAACAATTTATCATAGTATTTTTTTTATAATTGGGACACATAATTATTAAAAAAATATATATTATAGTCAAGTCACAATTAAAAATCGGTTATGAAAAGAACACATAATACATTGTTTATTTTTCTTCTATATTCATAAAAAAATGAATATACAAAAAAGCTCATGAGATAAAAAATAATATTTTTTTATTATTGAGACAAGAGACAAGAAAGGGATAGGATAAATGAGAAATGAGAGCAAACATACTGAGTTTATTTCTAACTTTTTTTTCTTCAAAAACAAAAAGAAAACATATGAGAATGAGAAATAATTACAACATGAGAGTGAGAAATTATTACAAGTTGTGAAAAACTAAAAAGATAATGAGAAAGAAAATAAAAATTATCTTAATAAATATTTGGTTTAATTACTCTTTTGATTCATGTTTTGGTTTTAAAATGTTAAATTGGTCATCCAGTTTTTTTAGTTTTAATTTGGTCCCAATTATTAAAAAATTGATACAATTTGATCTTTTACGATAAATTTCGTTAAATTTTTTAAAACAGATCAATGATTTTTTTATTAAAATTGAAACTCTTAATATGGATGGTTTACTTTGTTTGTGTAATTAACATAATGATACGATCAATTCTTTGACAAAAAGAGGGATCAAAAGAAAAATTAAACCTAAATATCTTTTTTCTTTATTATATTTATTTTGATGTTTTATTCTCTATTAACACTAAATGTTGTGCTTTATAAAATAAATAAGAAAATACACAATTCAATTTTCATCCATTCTTAAAATATACTACTTACAATTTAATAAATTTAAAAAATATATATAATATAAATTTAAAAAAAAATCAAAGCTGGCGAGGGTTGGGGCGTAGCCCCTCCCTGCCGCCATTAAAATCCGCCGTTGGTGACACTAGGTTTATAAAATAGGATCTTATGTCCAGGGTTAAGGACGACTAATCTTAAATTCAGTTTGAGTGCATACAAAGAATGTCGAAGTACTACTGACTTGAATGTTAGAGTTCTTGTAGGTACTATACTCCTGTGAGTGTCGATCAAGAGCATGCAGAGGACGAGTCATCAAAAAAAGAAGAAAAAAAGATGGAAGACTCTTGAATACTGTTTGGTCAAAGTTAACGGCGATGACCAAATTGAGTCATTTTTAAGAAAATAAGGACCAAATTGAGACAATGAAAAACTTGAAGACCAAAATGAAATTTCATGACAAATAAAGGGATCAAAATAGTAATTTAACCTAATAATAATAATAATAATTATTATTATTAAAAAATGTTGAATAAAACAAAGATAAGATTTTTTATTACAACTTGAACATGTTAAGTGTGAAAATTTCATTAAAAAAAAGTTTATATTTTCTCTTTATTTATTTATGTTATTTTAATTTGTGAAATTTCTTAGGAAAACATGTCAAAAATATCAAATTATAGAAAAATCTAATAAATAAATTTAAAAATAAGATTTTATGTTTTTTGAAAACTAATAAATTTATTTATTTATTAAATAACTATCCAAATTAAAAAAGTACACGTGAATTATAGTATTTTTTTTTTAATTAAAGACTTCATGTATTTGTTATGGTTTGGTTTCATATTCACCCTTATTTCTAGGAGTAAATAATAACTTTAATAATTAGTAACTGAATTAGGTTGAATCATATTACAAACTAAAATTTACACTTGAGCATACATGTATTATTTATTTTGAGACTTTTATTTTATAAAATATTTCATTAAATTTTATAGTATTATAATTCATAGAAATTTTATTTTGAACACATTTGGATTTTAAAATATTTTAAAGAATATAGTTTAAATTATATTTAATATATAATAATATTTTGTTTATGTTCTATATTTATTTTAATATTCAAGATTAAAAGAAAAATAATTAATTAATAAAAAATGCTACAAATGCTAAAAGTATGAGAATGAAAAACTTAGTTACTGGTGTTAGAAAGAGAGTTTTAATTCGCAGAAAGAATATCAATTTATTTTTGGTATTAATTTACGTATGTTTAAGAAAACATATTCTTTTCTAGTTTCTCTAAATTTTCTTTAGACTTTTAATTTTATATAATTGAATTTATGCAGACTGAACAGTCTTGTCGTGGAATCTAATGACGGACAATATCGCCGCCACTATACCCAATTGACAGTTGCCACCAATTTTCCTCATCTATCGCGCATGCACATTCTCGTGTTCCATTAAATTTTAATACCAATAAATTAATATTATTGATCTGAATCATTAATACATAAATTCAGTTTTATTATTATATACACATTATTTTTTTAATTTTATCTTTTTTAATAATTACTTTTCTAAACTTATAGTATATATATGTTTCTATCAGAAATTTATAACTAAAATGATTTAATAAATCTTTTATTTATTTATTAATATTTAGTAATTTAATAATAATTAATATATTTAATATTTTAATAAGCATAATTTGTATTATTTTTAAATAAACTAAGTTGTCACTTACCTACTCTTAATCAAATGGTTTATTTCCATTAAAAAATATAATAAAGAAGTTCTCTTTTTCACCCTTCTTCTCCTTAGAACTTCAAAACGTGCAAGCAAACCTTACGCACACCACACACACCCACACACACCACGCGCAGCAGTCCGTGTTTGTTTCCCAGGAAAACAAAGCGAAAACGCGTTTTCCGTGCGGAAAATCCTCAATTTTCCGGGAATCGAATCTGCACAATGGTTTCCCGGGAAAACACCAATTGGCTCTTCGATTACGGCTTGATCGATGATATTCCCGTCCCAGATGCCTCCTTCACCGTCCCTTCCTCCGCCTTCACATGGCCTCCTAACGCCTTGAACGCCACTTCCAATGTCAGGTACATGCAGATCGCTTTGCCAATTGCTTTCTCCTTTTCAAGCTTTAGATGCTGTGTTATCTGATTCTTTTCTCCTTGACGTGATTAGGGTTTCTGCTTTGTTGTTTGATTGGTTTGACTCTGTGAATGCTTGATTTTAGGACTGTGTTTCGGAAGCTCTAGGGATGTAGGATTTTTGTGTTTTCCAATAAATGTGATTTATTTTATTTTATTTTTTGGATTGGGGGGTTGTATTTGATAATTTTTGTTTTTAATGTTGCGTGATGGAATCTGGCCTAAGGGGTGTATAATGTTATGTATGGATTGAAGATTGAAAAATAAAAATGCTCTGATGAATTTTGATGTACTAAATGAAGAAGAAGAAAACTGCTTCTTTTTAAAGGAACAGTACTTTTAAACTCTCCCAACTTCAATTCCGACATGTCCTTAACGACTGGCTGGAATTAATTCTGACGCCTCAGTACATTTTTGTATGATATAGTTTTAATTGCTTAATTGACTGTTTAGAGTATTCAAGGAATGTATTTTTCTGCCTTGTTTTCATTGCAATGTTTTGTGCTGGAACTGTTGATTGTCTTAATTCAGGTTTTTTTAATCAATATTTGTGTAATTATGTTGATTGTATATGAAGTTGAAGATCATTTTGTACCTCCTAGCTAAGTGGTTAGTTACTTTCTGAAGTTATAGGGTCATCTTAATTCTTATATAGGAGTCAAGTTAGGTAGATCAAATGAAGATGTGCTTCAGTCATAAATTATAATCGTGGAAGTTATTGTTTAACACTAGGTGAGATTATTCTGTGTACTTGTGACTTACAAGTTCTTTAATGCACTATTGAAGTGAATATTATGGATAAGAAGTGAATGTGTTATAGATTAGAATGGTGAGGTGGATCATTGGATTGGTGAAAGGATATTCTAGTTTGTGTTATGAGAAACAATTAAGAAAAGTCTTCCGTAAATGGTTTTGCAAAAATTTGGCTACTCTACTGCTAGAGCCAAATAAAGCAAACCTAAGATAAATTAGATTATTGTTCTAACTCCCCATATTGAAATTTTCCTCTGTAGGTTTTAACAATATGAGAATGAGAAATGATTTTACCATAATCATGCTGATAATTTATCAATTCTGTAATGGATTTTGTAAGATTCCTATAAAATATGGAATGCTACATTTTTATTACCATTCTTAGTAATATATTCCTATGTAATGCATATATTTCAATTCCGTTCTACTCAAGTGTTTTCTTTTACATTTTTTTTCACTTGAGGCCATACACTTTTGTTTGGTCAAACATGGCTTCTGACATTTTTCATAATATATATTATTCATAACTCTATCTACCTCTTTGTCCATGTCCTCATAATAAACAATTTCTTTTACTGCCTTGTCTTTCTTACACCATTATGTGCTCCTAGTGTTGAAATTGACGGGTCACTGGCGGATTCTGATGGTCTCAAAGAGTCTGGCTCAAAGAAGAGGTACATAGTGTTCTATTAGCCTTTCATTTTTCTTGAATGAAATACTTTTCTCAAAAAGGAATCAACATGTTTAGCCACTTGGCTATCTTATTCTGAAACACCTATTCTGTAGGTTTTTTTTTTTTGCTTGATTTCCTAATCTTTCTTTTGCTTTAGTTCTTCTTTATATTACAAATATTAAGATGATTTAGTGTTCTTTTTTCTTTCTTTTTATGCTGTAATAAATTCATAATGATTGCAGAATGAAGTGAATTCTTGAGGCAATACTAGTTGCTTAAGTAATTTACAAAATTTGCTTGGCATTTGTCATAAATTATGTTCAATGAACTGACAGATGTGTAGTAATATAGTGCAGTCAGAGGGTGAGGCTAATTGGTGCAGTTGATGTTAATCAAGAAATCAACATATTGCAAATCCTTGCTTCGCATGTATTATCTTTTTCGAGTATAACATTATTTTTCTCGACATAAGATGAAATTTCCAAAATCATTTTGCTTGTCTTACATCATTGACTGCACTATTTAGGAATACAAAATTAGATCAAATGATTAAACTTCTGAAAAAGGAGTGAACTCAATCTAGATAGCTTTTGCATGGAAGAAGTTATCCTCATATTCTTGTTCATTTGCAGGGTTAGATCTGAGACATGTGCTGCTTCTAGCTCCAAGGCATGTCGGGAGAAGTTGCGAAGAGATAAGCTTAACGACAAGTATATTTTCTACTTCAAAATTTCAACTACCTCCTGTCCTGTCTTTTCTATACTCATCTTGAGCTTTTATGTGAGTATGTAGCTGAGGCATGTACCTAATATGATGGACATTTTTAGGTTTGTTGAATTGGGCTCCATTTTGGAGCCTGGAAGGCCTACGAAAACTGATAAGGCTGCTATCCTGATTGATGCTGTCCGAATGGTGACACAGTTACGGGGTGAAGCGCAGAAGTTGAAAGACTCTAATCAAGGTCTTCAGGAAAAGATTAAAGAGTTAAAGGTGATACTCATATTTGAATGACTTTTTGGGTTGGGAGTTACATATTGTGGATCACTTGGGGGAAATTTGTTTAAGGAAGTATTTCCTGTTTGAGAAATGCTAACAACACACTCTACTATAGGTTAGATATTTTGGAAATTCACAAATTTTGGTTGGTTCCACTACTTTTTAAGTGATTCTCTCCTGATTTTGTAGTGCTCAAGAATTTTAGCCAATCATAAAGTGTGTGTGTGTGTGTGTTAGAGAGTATGTTCCTAGTTCTCCTCTTTCTGTTTTCATATTAGATTACAAAAGTTCCACCTTTTTGTTTTATTGTTTTCAAAGATTTGTATAGCAACTTCACAAATAACTTATTTTCACTGTTTCCTATCAAACTCTTGAAATAAAGTGGAAGCAAGATGACATTTCTGTAACTAAGTAAAAGTAGTAACATATTTTTCGAATCCAATGGCTGCATAAGATTTCTGCCTCCACCTTTTCCTAACAGAGACTGAAAAATTCACAATTCTAATTGTTTCTGAAATGAAATTCTTTACATGTTGTGTAGGCTGAGAAGAATGAACTTAGGGATGAGAAACAGATACTCAAGGCAGAGAAGGAGAAGTTGGAGCAGCAGCTGAAATCTTTGAATGCGCAACCCAGTTTCATGCCTCCCCCTACTGCTATCCCTGCTGCATTTGCAGCGCAAGGCCAAGCCCATGGAAACAAGTTGGTACCTTTTATTAGTTATCCAGGAGTTGCAATGTGGCAATTCATGCCGCCTGCTGCAGTGGATACCTCACAGGATCACGTGCTCCGTCCACCAGTTGCCTAAGCCGGCACTGTACAATTCTCTGAGCTTGAATTTTGGCCCAGGGTTGTATCCATGTTACCAATACCTTCTTGGCTTTGTTAGTTCTCTTCCAACTATTCTAACTGGACCCAGTGGTGACAACAGACTGTATTTGGCATATGATACTATTATGATTAATGCTGGTATTTGCTTGTAAATGTTAAATAAACTTGTCTGTCTGGCTGTCCTCGTCTCTGTTTTAATATTAGCTACTGGGTTCTAAGATAATCCGATTTTAGGTTCACAGTAACATTATTTCAGATTAGGACATGCAAAATAGGTGAGAGGGCATTGTTGCTAGTAGAAAAGATATAGATAGGTTTTAACAATCGAGGAAGCAACGGAGCTATAGTGCTTCAGTTTTCAATTTGGTGTTTCCATATTTCCTTATGCAATTAAAGATTGTTAACTTACATGATCCAAAATCTCTGCTGAATTATTTAGACAATGGTAAGTAAATCCATAAAAACTTATTAACACAAGTTTTGTATTATGTGTAGCTTAGTAATAAACAAAATTGTACATGAAAATGCAAGAAATTTGGCAATGTGTATAGATTTGAAAAACTATTATTAATTCTTATTGTTAGTGTTAGTTATCCACTATTGCTATTATTGTTTGTAAGAAAATAAAAGAAATTTTGAATTACGTGCACGTTATTAGCTGTGACTAGTTGTATTTTTCGTGAAAACTGAATCTTTTTGGACTGACTGTTGTTTCTTACTATTCATAATTTTTTTTTGTACACATATAATCCAACCTTTTATTTCATGTAAAATTAATTGACGCTTGTAGTTTACAAATTTTGCAATAAAAAAATATTGTCTAACATATCTAACATGTTTTGGGAGAAATATTGTCTAACATATCTAACATGTTTTGCAATAAAGGAGACACATATTATATTTATTTATTTTAATTAATTTATAAGTCTATCATAAAAATATTTTAATTTAAGAAAGGTATTAAAATATTTTAGTTTAAGAAAGATATTGAAATACTTACCGAACGTGGACATCCGGTGTAATGTAGAAATAGATGTTATCTTTGTAAGCCGATGTTCACATTCGCAAGGCATTTTATTTTTTATTTAATTTTTCATTTAAATAATTTTTTGCCTTTGATTATTGATCTAGTATATATTATTTGAGTTATATAAATATTGATTTAGTCATTTATTTGTTTATTTTCTTTACACATGTACTTATATCTAATTAATTTTTTTACATTATTATTATTTTATTTTGTAATAAGAAAACACTAAATGTAGACATCCAGTATAATTTAGAAATGAAAACTCAAAAAAATGTGAATCGAATGTTGACATCCGTAATAATCCAATAAACTAGCCACATCCATAATGAAAACTAAAAAAAAATGTGAACCGGATGTTGACATCTGTAGTGCAATTTTATGAACCGGATCTCGACATCCGCAATGCAATTTTCTGAATTGGATGTCGACATCTGCAGTGAAATTTTATGAACCGGATGTCGACATCCGCAATGCAATTTTTTGAACCGGATGTTGACATCCGCAATGCAATTTTCTGAATCAGATGTTGACATACGCAGTGAAGTTTAATGAACCGGATGTCGACATCCGTAATGATACAAAATAAAATTCAAAAAATGTGAACCAGATGTCGACTTCCACAATGCAATTTTTTGAATCGGTTGTCGACATCGGTGGTGAAATTTTATGAATCGAATATCAACATCAGCAATGTAATTTTCTTAACCGGATGTCGGCATCCGTAATGATACAAAAAAAATTCAAAAAATGTGAACGGGATGTCGACATTCGCAATGCATTTTTCTTAACCGGATGTCGACATCTATAATGGTACAAAACAAAATTCAAAAAATGTGAACCGAATGTCGACATCTGCAATGCAATTTTCTAAATCGGATGTCAACATCCGTAATGATCTTTTTCTGAAAACAAAATGTGCTACAGAAGTCCACTTCCGCTATTTCAAATAACAGATTCAAAGCAACATCTCATTTACAAATTTAACATGCATTGTATAGATAAAACATACAGGATGCAATGCAACACAAAAAATAAAGGATCTGGAGGCTCCAACTGCTGCAATGCCAATTAATTAGAGGGGAGAGAAGAGAGAAAAGGAAAATGACGGATGTGGGAGAGAAAATGAGCCGTTGCACATAAAAAAAGGGCCTAGGTCAAATTGAAAATTGGAGGTGCATGAGTGGACTATTATATTAGAGGGGAGCGAAGAGAGAAAAGGGAAATGATGGATGTGGGAGAGGAAATTTACTTACTTTTTACTATGAAGGACTAAGTAAAAATTAAATTAATTTTTGGACATACAGGAAATATTTTGGGAGTAGAGGGAGAAGCCGCCCAAAGACTTCCTTATTGGCTATGCACTAAGATCCCCGGTTCCGTACCATGAGCGACTCCCTTTTTTTTGTTGTCTTATTTCCACAAGCCTTTTTGGTTGTGTTGTATTTCCACAAGTAAAAGTTCTTGCCGAGAGGTACTTAAAGCTTTTGAGAGAGATAGAGATGGTTATTGGAACTTCCGAACATTAGAAAGCATTCCCCAAACCCAAATGGAGAAAAACCGAAATTGTAATTTCCGAATTACTCTATTTTTGAATCAAACTACAATATGTTTTAACTGAATTGCACTATTTTGAACCGAATTGCACTAATTTTGAGCCGAACTACACTATTTTTGAACCAAACTTCACTATTTTTGAACCGAACTACACTGTTTTTGAACTAGACTTACTTGTATGTTTTCTTCATATTAACTCACATGATTTGTCACTTTATATATATATATATATATATATATATATATTTAGGGTTATATATTTTGAAAAAAAAAATGTGCTTATAAATATGATATTTTCTAGTATTTCACTTTTGTAACATCCTGACAGGATATTACGGATTAAAAATAATAAAATAGAGAAATAATAACTAACTTCATTTATTGAATAACATTTCCCAACACACGGGAAAATTTAAAACTTTATTCCATTCGTAAAGTATCTCAAAGATTTCAAAGATTACAACTGATAAACTCTATAATAATAAAACCATGTTCATATTCAAAGATTACAAATCTGTAAAGTACATAAATAATTAAAACAACTTTATGGAAAACTCCCAAGCTAGCCCATGCTCCGTCTCTAAGTCTCAACGGATCCACCTGCAACATCATCTACTCTCGTGTTCCGTGTACACGATCATCGCCAAACACAGACAAATAGTGTGAGCTAATAGAATAAAACATATATACAACATATTTATATATATAACACAATTACACCAAAGGAATTCTATCCTTTGATGTCATAACACATGGCCACAACCATGTTAATCGTGTTCTACGTCTTCTAGTGAATACCTCAAGATGTCTTGCTGCCACACCTATCGGCCACAACCGATAGAGCACATGCGAGAAACCATGCTACGAATCACACACCGAAACGCTAGGTGGAGTTCTCAATACGAACATAGTTCGTAACGCCCCAAGACTACCAAAATTGTTGGTTTTATACCAAGGAGGGCAATCTATCTAGACCCGCGGTATGAGCCACAACCCGCACACTCACACCGGCAACACTCGCCAACCCGAGCCACAACTCAAGAGTTCCTCGTGTTCATCCGCCATCCCGAGCCACAACTTGATGGATGCCATTCTGAGCCACAACTCAAGGAATATCACGTGCTTAACCCCTATCCCGAGCCACAACTCAAAGGATACGTTCTGAGCCACAACTCAAGGAACACCAACAAGTCGACCTTTGAAGCATCACCAAGGCCTTGTAGATCATGCACCACCAAACCAAGAAAAGCACTTTTATTACACATTATCACCTGGCATAACACACAAGGCGCCAAGCGCAACAGGCATCCAGACCGCCTGGCGGGGGGACGCGTACCGTAAGGCGCCAAGCGCCTCTACACACAATGAATTTGCAATTATCGCCTGGCGGAACTAGCTCTACCGACAGGCGCCACGTTTCTCTGACTTATCTGATTTGGCGACTATCGCCTGGCGTACTACATAGGGTTGGTAACGGGGTGGGGCGAGAACGGGTTTCGCTATCCCCCGTAAAAAAAATTATCCCCATCCCTATACCCAAACTCAACGGGTATCAAACTTTTGTCTCATCCCATCCCCACCGGGTAACGAGTATAATCTCGTTCTATTTTCTTACTACTTTAATATTAATTTTAATTAATGTTCATAAAATAATAAAAAATTACAGTAAAGTAAACATAATATTACCAAATATTCAATATTAGGAGGATGATTGTTTATTTGATATCAAATACTTTGAAATAAATTATAATTGTTTACATTTTAGATTAGAATACCATATAAAATTTCATAAGAACCAAAACATTTATTAAATTTGCAAACAGTAATGAAACCTAGTTGATAAAATTTAAAAATATTTTAAAAAAATATAAAAGGAAAACAAATATTCAAATTAAAATATATTTTTAAATGTTTGTTTACTTCAATTTTTTAATTTTAATGAATCTCTTCTTTATGCACTAATAAAAGTTATAATACATCACTTGATCAAAATGACACAAAGAATAAATAACAAACATAATAATAAAATTTTAACATAGATCTTGTATCTTTTGAACTCTAATATATGTTGGATGTTGATAAAAAAATATTCATAGCAATTATATTAAATTTTTATATTATAGCAAATAAAATTTATTTATATAATTATAATGAGAAAATTATAGTATGATTGATAATGAATTAGAAAATAAAAAATAACTAGATAAAATATATCAAAATAGTATTCTATGTGATGAAAATAAACAATAAATAAAAATTTTAAAAAATTAACAAATGTGTATCTTATAAAAAATTTGAGAAACTATTGAAAGGAATCACATAATGCAAAAAATAAAAGTATAAATAAAGGTATGATAAGATGAAAAATACATTAAAGATCTAAGAAAACTTTTCAAATATCAACATATATACTCAATGGCTGAGAAATAACAAAAATTATTTTGGCGAAACAAAAGAATTCTTCAAATGAAACAAAAAATAATAATAATAAGTAGTTTTTTTTATATTACCTAGTAAATGAAATATTTATGTTATTAAACACTTAAATTGAGAATATTAAACATTTTCAGGTGAAAGGAAAATATACAATAAATAACAATATTAAAAAATAATAGAAATATTCAAATGTGAGACATAAAAA
>Ga0099823_1003568_pt1 | contig 14808 bp, 9 predicted proteins | sample CowpearedBW_FD_76831 | JGI IMG/M metagenome (GOLD analysis project Ga0099823, IMG submission 76831) | Root nodule microbial communities of legume samples collected from California, USA - Cow pea red BW | ecosystem: Host-associated > Plants > Roots > Nodule | place: USA: California | collected...
AATACTCGATAGTCTAAGACAAATTATACGTAATTTTATTTATAGTAACTCCATTTCTAAGAGAATTCAAGATGTAATTATGAAATAAAAAACATGCTCAATTCATATAATTATGTATCAATGAAATTTTAAATAACTAACGGATTCATAAATTAATTTTGTACATATTTACTATTTTTTAACTACTGTTTTTTACATAATTACTATTATTTTAACAATTATGATACAATTTTTTTAAACCCAAATCATTATTTTAATAACAAACTTTTAGTAATAAAAATATAATATGATAATTAAGAAAAAGACCGACCCGTGCGTACGCACGGGTTCAAACTAGTTTATAATAATACACTGTCTAAAAAATATTATCTGAAGATAAAAAAAGAGAAAAATAATTAATAAAATTATAAAGAGTTCTCTTGAAAATTTAGATCGATTAAAATTTAATGAAAGTGAGGCTAAGAATAATGAAGTTAATAATGATTTAAGTGAGCTTTGTGATTTGTCAAATATATATCTAATAATGAAAATTTGACATTAATGAAGAAAAAGTGTTTCCCTATTTAAATGAAAAAAAAACGCTAAGTAATTAAAAAGTGTTTTATTCGAATAAATACATGAATATTATATATGTCATAATGTTCTTAATTTTAAATGATTATTTGTTACATTAAAGTTGTTTTGTATCTTTTCAAGTGTTAGTTAATAAGATGTTGATTGACTTACAATTTTTTTTTTCTCCAAATCGAAAGTGTTATATTTTTGCTTATAAAATATTGTTATTTGTTCATGTGATTGTAGCATTAATAATTTCGTTTTCAAAATTTAAAATAAAATCTCACCCGAGATCATCAAAATCACAATAAATGTTAAATGATTTAAAATAGTTATCTATTGAGAAGACATTATAACCGATACTGATGTTGAGATCATTAGTACTAGTGATTTTGCATATCAAAAAAAGGCTTGAAGAAATAAATTTTCCGATAATTTTATGTATTTTGTTTTTATGAGTAGTTACTGAAACAACATTGAGTTTAATAATAATAATAATAATAATAATAGAATAAAATAAAGATGGATGGATGAAAATCGGAAGACGCATTGTTAAATTTGTAACAATACCTACTATTATAAATTAATTTAATTATATTTATTGTTATGACATTTGTTTATGTATTAAATTTAAAATTTGTGATGATCTAATATAAAAAACTGTGGTGGTTAGTTCTGAATGATTTTACCTCGATTTTTAAATTTACGTAGAAGCATTAGATGCTAACATTAGGCCTCTCCTCTTATCTATTCTCCAACAATAAACCAATCACCTAAAGTACCCACACTCTTAGATTCTCTCCTTTCACTTTATTCTAAGACAAAGTAATTAATCTCCACTTTAATTTAAAAAGGTCAAAAATAATATTATGTAGTAACTGTTATTGTTTTCATCTTACTTTATTAATAAAATCTTCAGGTGACGTCACTGCAGACGAAAAACATGAGCTTACAAATTAACTTAGCCACAATGATTGAATAAATAAATAACTAAGTAAAAGGTGTTTGAAAGAAGAAAACAAAAATATTTGTTGTTACTATTTTCTAAATAAATTATAATAAAATTTTAGTGATGAAGAAAATTTGAAAGGATAAGGTGGGCCACTGATATTCTCTTCAAAGTTTCTACACAACACCCTGCACTGCACTGTCAGTGCAACACAAACTCTGTTTCATGATGAAGAGAAACCACATACCTTTTCCGTTTGTAATACTGCTACTGTTAACGCTCAGTTGTGCGGCGGAGGAGGAGGCTTCCACCACCATCATCTTCACCACCCTCGGCAGATCCTTCTACGCCTTCGACATATACTCTCTTCCACTTCATCAACAACCTCTAAACCCTAACCAAGAACTTCAGCTCACCGATGGCCGCTCCGTCAATTTCAACGGCCATTTCATTTCCAATTCTTCCGCTATTCAACTCCCTGCGCGTTCTCCTCCTCTCCAACTCGTTTACGTAACGGAGAGAAACGGATCCCCCTCCATCTACTACGACGCCGTTTATACTTCCGCCACCGGAACCAGATCCACTCAGAAATCTGTTACCGCAGAAAGAAACCAAATTCCTCTGTTACCGAACAAGCCCACCGACCCTTATCCACCCTCCATCAAAGACAGACCCAGTGTCACCCCCGATGGAGAGTTTTTAATATACGTTTCCACACACGAGAATCCCGGTGTACCACGGGCCAGTTGGGCCGCGGTTTACTCCACCCACCTCCAATCGGGCCTCACCAAGAGACTCACACCCTACGCTGTCGCTGATTTCAGCCCAGCTCTCTCCCCTTCCGGTCTCTGGACCGCTGTTGCTTCCTACGGGCCAGATGGGTGGGCCGGCGAAGTGGAGGATCTTACCACAGACATATACGTCTTCCTAACTCGTGACGGAACTCACCGAGTCAAAATCGTGGAGCACGGAGGCTGGCCCTCATGGGTCGACGATCGGACTCTATACTTCCACCGCCGAGGAGACGACCAGTGGTGGAGCATTTACAGAGCGATTATCCCCTCCAACGGTCCCGTTTCCGTTGACTCGGTTACCGTCGAACGAGTCACCCCACCGGGTCTCCACGCCTTCACACCCGCTACCTCCCCTGACAACCACAATTTCATCGCCGTCGCAACGAGAAGACCAGGCTCAAGCTTTCGTCACATCGAACTATTCAACCTGGTGAATAACGAATTCACGGAGCTGACTAGGTTGGTCTCGCCTCGTTCTCACCACCTCAACCCGTTCATCTCACCGGATGCATCCCGCGTAGGCTACCACAAGTGCAGAGGAGAACCCAACGCTCACAGTAGCCCCCAGCTTCTCCTCGAAAACGTTCGGAGCCCCGTCCCCGGTCTATCTCTATTCCGGTTCGTCGGTTCTTTCCCGGTTTTCTCCCCCTCCGGAGACCGCATCGCGTATGTTAACCTTCCGGGGATTTACGTGGTGAACCAGGACGGCTCGAACCTGCGTAAGGTTTCCAACGCGTTGGCGTTTTCCACCGCTTGGGACCGGGTCCGACCCGGGGTGATATACACAGCGATTGGGGAAACCTTTGCCTCTGTGAGCTCGCAGGTTGATATCGTGTCCATTGACGTTGATAACGAGAACAGCGTGAAGAGGTTGACCTTAGACGGAAAGAACAACGCGTTTCCGTCACCCTCACCGGACGGGAAATGGATCGTGTTTCGGTCGGGTCGGTCGGGTCATAAGAATCTTTACATAATGGACGCAGTTGACGGAGAGAGAAAGGGGCTTCGAAGATTGACGGAGGGTCCGTGGACTGACACCATGTGCAACTGGTCACCGGATGGGGAATGGATCGCTTTCGCGTCGGACCGGCATGCCCCGGGAAGCGGGAGTTTCGAGTTGTACGTGATCCACCCGGACGGAAGCGGGGTGCGGAAGGTGATTGAGAGCGGGTCGCGCGGGAGGACGAACCACCCGTATTTTAGCCCGGATGGGAAGAGCTTAACGTTTACTTCGGACTATGCGGGTATATCCGCGGAGCCAATATCGAACCCGCATCACTACCAGCCCTATGGTGAAATATTCAGGGTTAGATTGGATGGGTCGGGTATTGAGAGACTGACCCATAACTCGTACGAGGATGGAACACCCGCTTGGTCACCCAAGTATATACGGCCAGTGAACGTTGAGATGGCAAAGGGTGGACCCTACTGCTCCTTCGAAGATTGTCATTGGCTCAACACTATGCCCAATTCCTCTTCAGCTTTCTGCAGTGCTCTCTAGTGCACTTTCTAATTTAACACTATGTACCACTCCACTTTAGATGTAGCTTCAGTCTTCATCAAGCTTAGATTGTAAGCGAATAAATAAATAAATAAATAACTGCTCTTAGGCTTTACTTACTTCTTTATATTCGGTGAATTCAAAGAATGATCGCATGATGGAGTATAGTAGAATATAGTCACTCTATAATTAAGAATCAAGTCTTAGTGCAACGTAGCATCAATGTGACAGATGAAATCAACACAATTCTAATATACCATCTTCGTTTGAATGACTATACTTTAGTATAAAGTGATGTATACCATTTCAATTAAACAATTTTTTCACCACTAGATAGAAATGAATCCTAAGAGAACAACCTCCCTAGGTCTACCTTGACCATGTTGTTTACGATGGTGTTTGAGTGTCTTACTAATGTTGAGCAACGACCACATGCTATAAATAATAAAAGAAGTGTCTCAAAAGTCTTTATTTGGTTCCAAAATTTATACATTTAATATATTTTGTTCTCTATATAATATTCGTTTTACTCGATTGAATTTTAATTTTAAAAAAATGAGTCTTTATTTTTGTAGAAAGAATTTAATATGACTCATTTTTTGAAATTGGAGTTAAGGTCATTTGAAAATTTCACATATTAAAATATGGATTTATCACATGTCAAATTCTAGGTCATCTTCTATTATGAAGGTGCCACAAACTCATATTTTGACATGTGACAGATCTAGAGTTTTACACATGACCACTTTTAAATGGTGTTAACATTAATTCAATAAAATATGTCACATTGAGTAATTTTCAAAACATAATATGAACATGTTCTGACAAAAAACTCAGCGCTCTTACTGATACAAAAATACGAAGTATTCTCTTGACCTGATGTGAATTATGTACTAAAAACTGAAATATCATTCTTTGTCAACCAGATCTGTCAATTCATGCATTCTCATCAACAACACCACTGGACAATAGTCAAATGCATTCTTTGATATCTTTTTGGCACGGTACATAATGGTTTGCTTCTACATCCTTGCTTTGATCTCTCCATCATCGACTTCAACGATGTTGATTAGGCTACTAACATTGAAGATAAAAAGTCTACCACTGAATTTTGTATCTATGTCGACTAAAATCTTGTCTCATGGAATTCACACAAACAAAAAGTTGTTTTGCATAGTAGTACAAAGGCATAGTATTGTAGTGTGGCTGTTGTTTTCACTGAAATTCTCTATATTCGTTCTATTCTTTGTGAGCTTCATATCACCACTACAACTATTAAAGTTTACTCAAATAATTTAGGAGTAGTTCTTCTTGCTCCAAACCTAGTTATGCACTCTAAATCAAAGCACTTTGAAATCGATCTTCACTTTGTCTCTGACCATGTGAAGTAAAAATATTTTTCAACAAATACATATTCCAACAATATATCAAGTAGCTAACCTTTTTTACTAAACTCATTTTAGGATCATCCTTTGTAAACATCAGAACTAAACTTATGGTTGTTCACATACCCGCCATAAGTGTAGTAAGGGATATTACGTAAGGACAATAATATTTTTGACAACTAAATTTTGACAACTTTCTCTTATAACCTGAATAAGTAATTACTAATAACAGTTTATCAATCTAAATTTCTCTCTACCTATATAATGTCAAACTCTATTCTATTCGATAAGTTTTAATATTCAATTTTCTTTATCTGTCTTTGCTAGCATTTCTTTCTATCCCTTAGTATTATCTCTCAAAATTTATGAAATAATTCATAAAAAAATTATAAAAAAAATAAATAAATAACTTTTATTTTTGACTTACACAACAAACTTTATATTATATAATGAATTATGAAATATGATTACAATTGTCTTAAGAGATATAAACTTAGAAGTGATACTAATTAAATAGATATTTAAATTTAGTATTTCTTGGTCACATATGTGTACTGCTTACTCGTACTAAGTTGAATAAAAAAAAATTATTGCATAATCTAAAGATAAATTATTTATATTTAATTTTATGATTTTTTTTACACTTTAAGTAAGTTTTTAATTTAATAGTAATTTTTATATTTTGTATGTATAATAATAATATTGTTATTATTATTATTATTATTATTATACTGCAAAATATTTTGTATAATCATAAATATAAGAATAATATTATAAATAAATAACAACCACATTAGTATTTAATCATTTTCAAGCATTGCTTCAATTTATAAATAAGCTGAGTTATCACGGTTTTTCTCTAACTTGCACATACTTAAAATAATGTTTTAATTTTAAATGTTAACAAATATAGTCAACTCAATTAAAATTATTTTTATAGAGAATAAACAGCTGTTGCGACTTATTGTTCTAAATAATGTGTGAAAACGTTCTAATTTTCATCCAATTGTTGGTTTTAATTAATGGAATATAATTTTGACGTTATATAAAAGAAAATATAATGATATTGTGTGATAAGAAATTGAAATAAGCCAAGAAAGAGGACATTCGAGTTTGAAGAAAGAGATTTGGGAAAGGGTGAAAGATTGAGTAGAGATGTATTTGAAATTCAAACTTTTGTCATTTCTCTATCTTGTCATTCACTCTCGTACCTTTTCATTCCCTTTTTCCAATTTTATTTTCATGTCTGATCTTCTTTCTCTCTTCCCAAACAGCATTTTCTCTGTAGAATTGATCTGCAAGATGGGGAATATTACCAAATGGAGTGAGCCAATCTCCATTGGATAACGATCTGCCATAGATTGAAATCAAAATGCTCACTTGTAACTAAGTTTCTCATATTCACCCGGAGAATGTTTAGAGGCCCACAATCATTGTTATTGGTTAAACTAAATGTCCGACACGACATGAGTATGTCTGAGTCTCACTCTATTCTGGAACATTTTATGAAACTAATAAAAACATAAATTACTTCGTTGTGTTTGGATTACGCAGCAGGCTCTATATTACATAATAGATTATGTAATTATTTAATAAAAGACAATTACTGTTATTTCAAGATCGGATGGACCTGTTAAATCACTAATATGATCCTTATGTTTCGACAAGATTCTTATAATGATATTCTGACACTCAAAACTGGAAAAGGAGTTTTTGTTCTAGGAAATGTGGTTTAGCATCTTCTAATCATAATTTTGGCTTTGTTTTGTATATAATGTTACCAACTGTGTAATTAGTTGGTAACTCTGCATAGATTGGCGGCTCGTTAGACTTTGTCCGAAAGAATTTTTCAGTCGAAGATGGGTCCAACATGTGTTGAACCTGGGGCGAGATCTTTGCTGATAGAATAATCTTATTGAAGCAATAATCTCGGTAGCACTGTATATGGAGATGGATATGGAGATGAATCCAAATGAAAAATTCATTTCTTTTCAGAAATATTCTCGAAGTGTAGGATATAATTTGACTTAGTAAGTTTAAGGTAATCCACATTTAAATTCATCAAGAGGGATTCTTACATATTTACATGTCAATATTTTTCATCCATATAAAGAGATGTTTGTCCTTAGTTGGTGGTGGTGATGATTACGGAGATGCTCATAATTTATGTTACTAAATGGCGATAATTGTCCATAAATTTCTGGAGGATGACTCAAAATGCATACTCTCTACCTGGTGATACACTCAGTAAATTGGACAAAATTTAAGCATCGGCTCACTTAGCCATTAATGATGCTACTGAAGCTGTAGCTAATAATACAAGTTGCTTCTTGAAGCTTCTGATTTTTTTTTTTTGGTAAATTTGAGGGTACAGGAGTGTGCACCCCAATAAAAGCAGATACAAGAGTTCTAATTAAGATGGAAGGGTTGGCAACTACATTGTACAGTGTAAGAGAACCATCTTTTCTGGAGACCAGAAGTTATGTCAATCTAAGCCTATACCAACCGGAAATCAGGCTGTCATCTCAGCTCAACTCAGGAAAAATTCTGGGGGTATTGAAGGAGGGCAGTACTTCTTGGCAACATATTTGTACTGAAACACAAATAAATTATGAGAAATCACTCAAAACATATCAGATAGGAGCAACAAATTTAACAAGAAAGAGTGTGATTTTAAAGAAGAGAAGGAGAAGTTGTTTACCTTGTGCTGGCTATATTTCTCTCTGATTGCTGGCAAATTTGAGTTTATGCTGTTACAACATAGGCGGTGGAGATCCTTCACGCAAACACACAGATCAGAAGCCTGGTAGAGCGTGTAATGCTGCAATGTGGAGTTCTGTTGCAAGAAACAGAAACAGGAAGTCAAGTTTAAAAAAGTCAAAATTACTAATTGATGGTGTGCATGATCTGTTTGATATTAGTAGCAGCATACCCATGGTTTCACTGAAGGGAAAAGTATAAATTTTGCCAGAAAAATTGCGGAAGCGGCTATAAGTGATGGAGCATAACAAAGCATACTGTACTCCAAGAGAGACAATTCCGCAATATAGTTTGTCAAGCACTCAAGTTGCAGCGAAGGGACCTGAGAAAAGAAAAACAAATGAAACCCCACTTCAGAATTGGAATTCATATTAATCATCATAGTTACTATAATAGACATACAAGTGATAAAAAAGTTTAAGAATATATTTTATAATAGTAATTAAATAAAAAAAATATTATTAAATTTGTAAAATAGTATTTTTATGGTTTGCAATCAATATATAGCGGGTGTGTGGCATGTATGCATACCACAGATATGGTTTTTGTCAGTGTCTCAAAATTTACTGATGTATGGAAATAAATAAGTGCATTGTGCGAAAACTACACAACAGTCTTCGTTGATGATCGACAAATATACAATTAGTAGCTTAAGTTTTTGGTTGAATGCGTATTTGGTTCAACTTACTTTTACTTCTTACTTTATTTAAAAAATTTATCTCTGCAGTTTTATAGGTTCACGAGAAATTAGACTTTTGAAAATAAACAATCTGTTTTTCAAATTTATGCTGAAGGCTGAAACACTCACGTGCTTTTTCAAATTTATGCTGAACGCTGAAACACACATGTGCTTGACCCACCACCCCTTACCAGTTTTTCTTTTTTGTTTGGTAGTTTTCATTACGAAAACTTATAGTTTGACAACATATCATCTCCCTTAATTACTTCACACACGGTATTTATCCAAATTCTTATATTAAAAATCAAAGTTTTAAGAAAGGGCACGATGACAAGTTTACAACCAAATTATTTAAACGTCTAAACCCAGCAAAGAAGATAAAGGTACCTCGTCGACTCCTTGAGCTGCACGTACAAATCTTCTGTAAATAATACCGAGAAAGAAAATAGTTTTATATTAGAACGACTTCAAATAACTTCAAACGAAAATCTCATTGCCATCCGTTATAAAGCACAGTACCTCAAGAAACATTTTACTGTTGGGGCTGTCATTTCGAACTTGAGAAAATTTAAGACAGCAGATTCCATCTGCAAAACCTGCATCCAATGAATTTTGCTTGAGATGTGTGCTCCTCAAATACATATACATAAACAACTTGAACCCGAAAGAATTCAAACCAAACCTCTTCTTTGAAGTACGTGTTATCAGTAATGTAACAAAACTCCTCCACCTGAGGTGCACAAATCTCCTCATATTTACTGCAAACAAATACCCAAAACCAAAATCGTTACTGCATTACTACCTTTGTTTCAAAGCTAGAAACAACAATACTAGAAACCCATTAATGAGAAAACTTAGAAGGACTTGTATGACTCCTTACGAGGCAATCATCATGGAGGCAACACCAAGTAATTGTAGCTTTTGTCTGTTCATCACATTTCCTGAAAGATAACGATCAATGTAGTTTACCGTCAAATACAATGTATCAGGTACTAGTCTATACTCTTCAGCCACCTGCAATTAGAAAATTAGTTTAGCATGAACCCATATACACAATGAGGTGTGACACTGAACTGTTATTGGAAAGAACAGCAACATTCCCCAAGAATAAAAGATTACCAAAATATTCCTATTAGCAATATAATCATGTTTGAATTTAACATGAGTTAGCTATCAACAAACATCAATTACCTCCACAAGCCAGTCAATCAATATTGCACGCATGCTAGGGTTTATGTCCTTCTGAATTCTCTCCATGAAGTCTGTGGAAGGCCTTTTCTTTGCCTAATATTTAAAAAACTGGAAAAAATTAGACCAATACCAGATTCTAAAATAAAAAGCAGATATTTGAATAGACACACTGGACGTGCTTATTCTGATCATAAAACCAAAAATAACAGAGCTCACTGCATATATTTTTCAAATGTAGCTTAACCATACCTCAGATGCACGAAGGTGCTTGTAGATATCACAAGCAAAGGATGCACAGAGCTGAGGATCAGCGTAATTGTTATCAACATTGACAAACTTGTCCCCTTTTTCCAACTCAACAAGTATGTCCCTACTACAAATGTTGCCTGCAAACGCATCAATCAACAACACCAAATTAGAAGCCACACATTTAATTAAAAAACAGACCAAATAATTATATTTCTAGTAGAAATCAACAAAATGAAACCTGATTCGGAAGAATCAGATATGTTGAGATTGCTGAACGTCTTTCTCTCAATTGAATCAACAGCCGCCACATCACTATTGTCCACATATTCAATGTCAGGACTCTTGAACGAATCACAAGAAGACATCGACTCATCCATAGAGACCGACATTGCATCTGATTTACTAGGCGAAACATCCAGCACCGGAGGAGGAACAGCAACAGAGACAACGAGTGGAGGAGGAGGCGGAGGAGCTTCATTCCTCAGAGCGAGAGAATTAGCCTTGGGGAAAACAATTGCATTAGTAGGTTTGACATTCGCAAGCGTGGGCCTTTTATTGCCTGAACAGGGCAGAACAACCTCTTTCTTCGTCTTCGCGAGTTTAGCTGCGCACGGAACCTAGCAATGCGAAATTCGCAAGAAGCAACAGTTAGTGAAGCTTTTGTGGAGTATTAATTTTGCGGAATTAGTTGAAAGAGGAATTAGTACCGAAGAGGAAGAGTTGCGGTGAACGACGGTGTTGGTGAGGTTAGAGAGAGGTGGACGCTTCTTCGGCACGTTTGTAGGAGCCGCTAGAGAGGAAGAAGCGGTGGTGGATGCATGGCGTTTGGCCAAAGACGACGTCGTTGAGGAGGAAAACGACGAACGACGGTTCTGTGTGGTCATTTTGAATTCTCACTTCCCTGCCTCTTGCTGTGAACAAGATTCAAGAAGGAGGCAAGAAAGAGAACGTTACTGTCTTTTGTGCTTTAAGCTTCGAATGCTTCTTTGTTTTCGAGAGACTTTAGCAGCGAAAAGAGAGAGAGAGAGGGAGAGAGAGAGTGTGTGCGCGAATGTGAGTGAAATAAATAGAGTGTAATTTATTTATACAATTTAATAATGAGGCGGGGAAGAAGAAGGTTTGAAATGGGGAAGCATCTGGACCGTAGATCAGGGCTTGATGAGGAGCGGGGGGCGCACATGTGGACCCCACTTCTGCCTATGTTTTCAAATTCGTTTTAACCACGCTCTGTCGTTCGGCGATCTGATTGGCTGCCACTGCCACGTAAGCATGGAGAGAAGCAGAGAATTGGAGCTTTGGGTTTGAATTTGAATTCAAACGGTCACTGGATCTGTCGTTTGCAACTAGGGGACCCAAACCAGTCCCAATTCCCAACCATGATCGTGCAAATTGTTAATGAAAAATTTTCCAATTGTGCTTCATATTTCAAAATTCTTCTTCTTCAAAACACCATTTAAAACTTACCTTATTCAATGGAACAAATACTATTTTAAACACGATAATAATGCCATTTTTTGCACGTAAAATGTTGAATCACAGCTATTGAATTTGGTAAGTAATGCTAACGAGTACCATAAATTAGTACTCATATTCTTGATTTGGAGGAATGTGCTAGAGAATCAATTTCCATAAAAATAACTGTCAATTTATTTATTTGTGCGAATTTCAAATTTGTACTTGGAAATGGAATGTTAAGTAATTTTAAACTTGTCTCTTTTAAGGGAAGAAAATATTTGTATTTTCTTGCACAATACATTTGATGTTGCTCAACATTTGGCGACTTAATCAGTCGCAAACGGAAAAAACTAATGACAGGGTTCAGGATTTCGAGGATTGTGTTTGAAAATCAATCACATGCTCTTCAAAAAATTGTTAATTTAATTGGTCCAATTTCAAATTTCTGATTAAAGAAGTATCCGTTTTCAAACGTAATTTGAGCAATTTCAAATCTATACTTGGGATAGGCTACCCAAGTTTAAATCTCCATTGTTTGAGGATAGAAACTCTTTAGCGTAATGGCGTTTTTTTCACAAAAGAAAATTAAAAAACATGTAACAACATTAATAGAACTTTCTTGCCTTGGTTTTGCATATAATTCTATCGATACGTAATATTTGTTGCATAATTTAATTGCAGATTTGGTTTTCTATGTTTTTTAATATTAAGTATTATTTAAAACATGATATTTAATCTAGTTCCTTACAAAAAATATATATTACCATATAATTTTAGTGATAACGTATGTTGTAATTTATAATTAAATATTTATACTAATATATTACGTGAATAAATAACATTAGAGTTGGAATATGGAAAAAAAAAGTACATATGAACAGTAAACCATAATTGTTTATTTTTTAGAAACTGAACGATTAAATGTGTAATTAAATTTTTTACAAGCACTAAAATTGCATATTTACAATATTGAGGAGACAAAATGGTGAAATTAAGCTAACAGTATTTTGTTTTCTTTAACAAATCGTATTTTCAATAACTTATAATAATGATAAAAGTAGTAATAAGGGGAAACAAGTTTGAGATAAAAAAAAATTAACCAAAAACAATATTTCTTTTATAAATGTGTATTAAATGAATAAATAAATGAGTAAACATAAAAAAATTAACAAACATTGATAAATAATAACTAAATAATAAACATCGGATTTAAAAAGGGGAATATATTAATTTGGTATTTAAATAAGGTGAATATGTTTTGTAATTATTTAATACATTAAAAAAGTAAACATATAAGTTTTTTAAAAATATTGCAACTTTTAGAATATATATTTTAGAAAATAATTTTAAAAATTAATATAAGTATAGTTATAAACATTAAATATTAAAAAACATTTAAATGTGTGTTACCTTGGATCTCAATTTACAACACAATAGCCAACTGTAATATTCCATGTTGTGATTGAATACAATTTTAAAACTAATTACTCAAACTAAATGTATATTCAAAAGTCATCATAATAAACATACAGTGTTCATTTTGATATATTGATATGAGGAGAGGGAAGGAGGAGATTGAAAGTATTATAGGATAAAGTTAGTGTTGTTTCTTTTAGAATTTTGACTTTTTTGTTGTATTTGTTTGTATTAGTTCTGTTATGTTTTTAAGAATTTGGACTCGATTAGGGAGTCAAGTTTGTCAAATTTGTGACTAAATGAACTGATATGACATATTAAAACATTTTTTAATAGATAAATAATTAAATTACCAAATTGCCTCTTATGTTAAAAATAATGTAAAATAATATACATATGATTTATAGTTATTTGTAAAAGATAAATAAAATAATATATTTGGTGTGAAAATAAATTTAACATAAAAATAATTTATTTACATGAAGATTTAATTTTCTTTTTAATAAAAAATTTAAAAATAATAAATTTTATTGTAAGCGTACTAATGGGGTTATTAATCATTATTTGTGTTATTAATTTATTTATTTATTTTGTTTTCACAATAAGCATGAATAAATAAAAGTGAAGACATGGCAAAAGTCACAAACACATTGTTTACAAACAAAACACAATTAACATGGAATTAATTAAGTAAACTGAAAATATGGTATAACATATTCATGTACGTACACATAAGATACAATATTTGTTGTCATCATCTCTAATGCAAGTCGCATTATTCATATAAGTTTGTAAGTTATTCCAACGATATTGTGTCGACATCCTCATAAGGTGTCTAGTATAGGACGAGTGTGAAGAAATAAACAATGGCACTGTCTGAATAAGATGTCATTTGAAATGTTCATTAATACCATTGATTAGTTTTTTTTTTTTTATAGGAGGGCAAAGCGACATTCAAATGCTGCAACTTTACGGTCAATAATGCCTAACATCCTTCCTCTTTGATCATTTGCTTCGTCTAATAATTCGCTTATTCTTGAATCCATGAGTTTCAAAGACACACAAGTCAAAAGCAGCAAGAGTGTGATAAGAAGTAGTAGAAAATGAAATATAATTTAAGAACTTGAAATGTAATACACAATGCACTTACTCAATACAAGTTTTTGATTAGCTGTTAGTCCTCTGATTTGTGAAGAATTTGGTTCACATTGAAATTCACTTCTGCCATTTTTCGGTTTATATCAAGGTAAAATTGTTGAACTTTTTTTCAATAGCATCAACACATCCTTACAAGTGTTGCACCCCTCCTCAATACTTGAGTTAGAAGTTCAGTATTTTGTAGTCACTTCTGGCAAAGGATCTTGTGTTTCTTCTTCTCCTGAAAACAAGAGAAAACCAAGAAAAATGGATGAAACTTAACTTATATAAATAAAAAAACTGATTGGTTCAAATTGAAGAGCTTGCTACGAGGATCACTCTCACAGTCTCATACTTTCAATCATACAAATAGATGAGAGAACCCTTAGGGAGAAGTTAGAGGACTATAGAAAAGTCATTTCTGGAGAGATCCTGTGTTTTAAAACAATGAAACTCATTTATAACAATTTCATTTATACTAAAACATGTGAATGTTAAAACAATTGAGTATCACTATTTTTAAAACCATTATCACTTTTAAATTGTCCTAGGCTTTTAGAAGGACAATTAATTGATTTCAAAATATATATGTATATTCCTTTTTTCTATTTTTTTTAGTTTTGTATTTATATATTGTATTAAGAAAAAAATCTTGAATTAAAAAAATAACTAAAATTAAAAATATTAAAAAAACAAAGAAAATAAGAAAGTATATATATATATATATATATATATAT
>Ga0099823_1003569_pt1 | contig 14808 bp, 10 predicted proteins | sample CowpearedBW_FD_76831 | JGI IMG/M metagenome (GOLD analysis project Ga0099823, IMG submission 76831) | Root nodule microbial communities of legume samples collected from California, USA - Cow pea red BW | ecosystem: Host-associated > Plants > Roots > Nodule | place: USA: California | collected...
GAGACTCTTGATGTACTCGTGGTGTTGCATGATGATGCTGCTCATTTCAATGCATGTTATTTTATGTAGCATTTTGAAGAAAAATGAATTCTTTATCTTGATAAGCGGAATGCTGTAATCTTGGTAGTTTCATAGGCCTAGTATTATACAACGAAGTTGGAGAGGTTGAGAGACTTAAATGGGCTTGAGCCTTCTAGTTGATGTGACCTCTCACAGTACTGATTTTTGGAAAACAACACAAATTGTATCCTTAATTCAAGCCTCAGAACACCCAGTATCCTGCACTAAGTTACTTACATCTCATTTTACAGTCTTTAATTCCACACCTCTTAGCTTGTTAGCAATGGTCCTATAATTACCTTTACTAAAGATCAACCTTGCACCTCCATAGAATGCCAAAATTGACTCTTAGTACCTTAAACTCCTCACTATTCCAATCATTATAGCCATCTCCACTCAATTACAAGTAGCGCAACAATTATACTTTAGCTTAGAATTTTCACTCATGTTCATCTTAGGCAACCCTACCTCATGGCCCTAACTCCTAGGTGGTATTTCGTCTCACCATAGAGCAAAACTCTGGTTTAATTGACCCTCGTTGACTTTCAACATATACTAATCTTTCCAAATCAACTCAGATTTGATAATTCTCTCTAATATCACCTCATGTATTACTTATGCTTCCCAACCCATAGCCATCATATACCAACTCTACTTTTTCATACCCCAAACTTTCCTTACACTAAATTTCCTTCTTGCTGCGAATTCAATTGCACCATCCACTGACCAACACCTGTCGCTTGGCGACCGTTCAAGTGACGTCAGGCAGTGCATAGGATTCTAGGGATTTCCAACAACTTCTTGCACTTGCAATCCATCGAACTCAGCACCTATTTCATTTCTCTGTCTAATTTACACTCTCTTCAATTTATTCCACTTACCGTTAATCAATTATACAACCTAAACCCCATTCCATAACCTTTTTCCAATGAAGTTCAACTATCAATTAACCTCATGACATCAAAACCCCAATTTCCAAACCCTAATACAAGTACATACCATAATAATACAATTCCCTCGTATTACCTCATAATTTCACAATTAATCCCTTCCCTTTCATCAATACATGATTAAAACGCCCTTTTCATCGATAAAAAACAATCCAGAATGCATAGAAAACCCAAGTTGAGCCAAAACCGCTTACGGTGCCTAACGGGTGTTCTTCACCGCCAAGCGATTTATACCAAAAACCCAGAAATTGGGTTGAACACATGCATCACTTGGCGGCTAGTTCATGCCGCTAGGCAGTTCCTCGCTGGAACCCAAAAATTGTAGAGAATAGGGATAAGTCGTCTAACGGCTTTCAAGGCCCGCCAAGCGGTTTCTGGAAAATTTCCAGAAACACGAATTTAAACAGAATTAACAAAACTTAAGTAGTTCATTTATCATATATCATGCAACCAATAACAATACAATTAAATTTACGGAGTCCAACTCCACTAACCTGAATTTCCTTGCTAAAACTTGAAGGTTCTTGACTTCTTCCTTGATAAAAAATGGCCTTTAGTGCTTCCCCGCTTCAGCTCTCCTTCTCACTCAGTTAGCACAGTTCACACTCTAAATTTTCTCTCCTCACAGTGCACACCAATGATGAACTCCAAAACTCCATCTCTCACCGTAATCATGTTTTAATTGAAGTTAATGGTCCTAAAACGAAAATTGGCATTAACATGACCTTAATTACCATTCCAGACTTATTGGTGGTTGTTTTTCCAACCCCTCTTGGCTTCTCCTTTGTCAGCTAGGGTTTCTGGCTTTTCACATTCATGACGAAAAGAATTTTGACAAAAAAAGCTCAATTTATGGCTACCAAGGTTTGAAGTTATAACCATGCAAATGTCAAGTAAATGCACAACCATTCAACCAATTCATGTTTCGTGATAATTCCTATAATTTTAGGATTATATTATCACTCATCATGATCACGCACTTTATTATTAAAGTAATTATCAATTAAATAACGCACAAATGGCATACATAGGATTCAAACTCAAGTCCTTCATAACAATCAATTACTTTCAACCGTTTAAGCTAGTACTACTCCACGTCACAACAATTAATATTTAATGTCATAAAGGCTCCCATTACCCGCATTTATTAATTATTTATTTATTTAATTAATTAAATTTCGCGGGTCTTACAATCATTGCTGACCTTTGGATCTTTTTGATCTGACGGATGTGGAGCCATTTGGCTTGGGGGCCTCCTTCGTTGACTTCATGGGACCCTTGGTGACCCCATTTGGAGTTAAGACGTTGATTTTATGGCATAGGCATGTAGTCTTCATCCTCTTTCTCTGATAAGTCAGTTGCTAAGGTCTATTTGGATCGTGTAGGAGCATCCTCGTATAATGAGGAGGGATTACGAGATCTTCCTTCACGCTCAGGATATGAGTGGGTTGATAAGGGTGTGTGTGAGTATTTTTCTAAGTATTAGTCATCCTCGTCCATTGGACCGGGTTGGTTGTGTAGATAACACTTGTGATGGGCGAGAGGGGTATTCTGATGAGTTATTTTTCATGTATTTTGTGTTGTTTATAAGTTTGCACGTTAGATTGCCTTTTGATGAGTTTACTGTCAAGGTGTTGCATATCTTAAACGTGGCTCCATCCCAACTCCACCTCAATGCTTAGGCCGCTTTGTAGGCTTTCAAGCTATTGTGTAGAGTCCTAGGCTTGAATTTGTCTCTTCTAGTATTTTTTCATTATTACAGTACCAGGCCCACTAAGCCCGTGAGATGGTTATATTTTTTTGGATAGCCTATGATAGGTCTGCTAGCCCCTTATTCTACTTCCTTTAAAGGTTAAAAGATACCTTGTTTAGAGTGGTGGTGAATCTTCTTGGCCGACCCTACTTTTTTTATGGTGATGTTCTAAAAATTTCCTTTCTATTGGACGTGTAATCCCATGCACTATGATGTTTGTCAATGACTGCGAGGTTCCAAATTTGCTAGACTCCCTCCCTCGACGACTTCCCACTAAGCGTATTGTGGCCATATTGAATTCTCCTTGTCCTTGCGAGGACATGTTGGGTATGTGTCAAATCTTCTTATATTGCGCTATATGTTAACTTATCTTACTTTGTATTTGCTTTTGTCAGTTGTGATGGCTTCTCATGAGGGTGTTGGTGCTAGTCAGAAAAGTCGTTTCTAGTTGCTTTGTGAGAAGGTGAATGCTCATAAGAAGGGTAGAGATACACTTGAGGGTCTAGTCTTAGTGCTGTTGGAGGGAATGGCATTGGTGGGAGAACTCCTCGGCCTCCACCCCCTATGGCATTGGTGGCATTGGAGGGAATGGCACTGTTGGGAGCTCATCTCGACATTCCTCTCCTAAATGCAGTCAAATATCTGAAGATAGTGCTTACATACGCTTAATGAGGCCTGGGATGCAAATCTATGATGGCATGAGTATCACCATCTCCCAGCAAGAGGCCAACCTTATTACTAACTCTCTTTTGCCATCCTTGATGAAAGCTTTTGCTGAGTATCAGTCTTGGGCTTTGGTGATTGGAAGGCATATAGGTTATAAGTTAGAAAAATTGAGTCATGTGAAAGAGCTTCAGGCAGAGGTATCGTCGTTGAAGGTTGAGAAAGAAAACGTGGTGTTTGAAGTAAGTGATTTGTAGAAGAAGCTCTGCCAAGCTCATAGCGACGGGAAGTCTTGGAGGAATTGCTGCTTGGAAGTTGAGGAAAAGGGGAAGAAGACCCTTAAAGAGGTGGTTGCAGCCAAACGTGAAGTGGAGGAGCTGAAGGTTACTAATGTTGAACTGGATAAAGAGGTCTAGGGATTACAAGAGAGGATGGTTGAAGAACACGAGTTGGGTTTCAAGAAGGCCGCTATTCTTTTTAATGTTCCTATTGATGATGAATATTTTGATGTGGGTAATGATGTATATTAGAAGTCTCTAGTTCGACTTAAGGACATACCCTCCCTTCTTGAACAAGCCGAGGATACTCCTTGTACTCCCTATGGGGAAGCTCATGAGGGGGGTAGTGTAGACAAGGCTGACAGGAGAGACTAGCATTTATGTTATGCTGGTGGATGTCTTTTGCTTTCCCACTTATTTTGTAGGCCTTTGTGCCAGATGTTCTATGTACTTTTTGGGATGCTTTTGTACATGAATGGGTTTAGATGGTAGGCGATGTGTACTGATTTCTACCATTTATGTTGTTTTGACTATGGGATATGCATGTTATGACTCTTAATTCTTATTCCAGCTTGGAGGGTTGAATTATTTGATTTTGATTTTTTTATTGATATGTCACTTTTTTAGAAGAAGTATTCTTGGTTTCTTGATCTAAGATATACTCGATGGCCGAAGGTGTTTCCTCCCAGGTGTTCCCCAACATCTAATGAATTCGCATGCACTGTGTATGGTATAATATTTATAACAATTATCAATATAGTGGTATTTAGCTACAACACCTACTTGTTCAATATGCCCTATTATACTAACATCCCGGGTTTTCGGTGATTGTTGTAAACGTATTTTATGATATGTGATTAAGTGTTTGTTGGTAGCGTATGCTACCAGTGACGTTTCTAGGCCTCAAACAAAGCACATTGGTCGGAATGGTCACTTTGTGTTTTCATAGTATGTGCAAAGAAGAGAGTCAAGTTGTTATTGTTACTCAAATTGGAATTCTTCTCTGTTTAGCAAGTTTGTTTTTGTCTCATTTTGTTGGTTGTATGACTTTTAATATTGGGAGTTGATTTTTGGTGTTGATAGGTTTATCCTTTTTGCAGCGATCATAGTAATGTGGGTTATTAGTGATTGGTTTTGGTTAAGTGCAAGTTGTGTAATGAGTGTGATTGGTTTTGTTTGGGAAAGGTATCGGTCGAGGCTTTGGGCCGACCTTAGCTGATAAGCTTGATCTAGAAAGGCTTCCTTGTGTGAGAAAAGGTCTCGAGAGAGGCCTTGGGTTGACCTTAGTTGATAGGTTTGGTCGACAGGAATTGTATGAGAAAAAAGGTCTCGCAAGAGGTCTTGAGTCGACCTTAGTTGATGAGTTTGATCAACATGGACTTGCATGAGAAGAAAGGTCTCACAAGAGGCCTTGAGTCGACCTTAGTTGATAAGTTTTATCAACAGGGACTTGCATGAGAAAAAGGGTCCTTTAAGAGGCCTTGAGTCGACCTTAGTTGATAAGTTTTATCAATAGGGACTTAAGTGAGAAAAAAGGTCTCAGAAGAGGCCTTGAGTCGACCTTGGTTGATAAGTTTTATCAACAGGGACTTGCGTGAGAAAAAAAGGTCTCAGAAAAGGCTTTGAGTCGACCTTAGTTAATAGGGTTTTTCAAGAGGAACCTACTTGGGCCAGGGAGGTAGGGGCATAAATCTTAAAATAAGCATGCAATAATGTATCAAAGTGATTTTATTGATTTTGGGCTTCATTAAAGCCTTTCCAGCCAAAACCCTCTTTAGAGAAAAAGACCGTAGTAGGAAAGAGTACCCTTTATTTACAAAGTTTAGCTGTAATAAAACTTTAAATGAGTTGTGTTCCAAGTCTTGAGGATTGTTTCTCCTGATAGATATTCTAACTTGTATGCTCCCTTTCCAACATCTGCAAGCACTCGGAAAGGGCCTTACCAATTTGCAGGAAATTTTCCTCCTATTCACCTTGCGTCACTATTCATTCTCCAAACCAAGTCACCTAGTGGAACTTCCTTGGTTTGACCTTAGAGTTGTATCTTCGTGATATTCTTTGTTTGGTTGTTGCATCTTGGATTCTTGCTTTCTCCATGTGTTCTTGCACAACGTCTAAGTTAATTGTCAGGCAGTGATCGTTGTTGACTTCATTGTAATTCAGTAGTCGTAGAGAAGGTTCCCATATCTCCACTAGAATCACGACATTGGTTCCATATGTGAGGTGTTAGAGGGTCTATTTGGTGGTTGATCGGGGAGTACAACAATACACCCACAACTCTTCCAGTACCTCCTCAGGCCACAAACCTTTTTGCTTCCTCCAGTCTTTTTTTCAATTCTTTGAAAATGACTTTGTTCGTGACTTCAACCTGACCATTTCCCTGTGGGTGTTCTAGTAACCTTGTTACATGTCTAATATGCAAGCCTTGGTGGAAATCCATGAGTCCCTTGTTTGTGAATTGCATGTTGTTATCAGTGATGATGGTGTGAGGAATGCTGAAGCAACACATATGTTTTCCAAACAAATTTTTGTATCTATTGTGTTGTGATTGATGTGAGTGGCTTAGCTTCAATCCACTTTGTAAAGTAATCTATCGCCACCAACAAAAAGTTTACATGCCCCTTTCCTAGGATGAATGGCCCTACTATATCCATCCCCCATTTCGTGAATGGCCATGGGGATGACACGTTGTGTAGTTCTTCATGCTTTTGGTGTGCTATATTACAATGCTTCTAGCAAGGTAAACATCTCTTCATATACGTTGCTACGTCTGTGCTCATAGTTGGCCAGTAATAGCTTGTCCTTAAGATCTTAGTTGCCATTGTCCTTCTCCTGACTGATATTCGCTTATACCCTACTGTAGTTCTCACATGACATAATCAGCATACTCTACGTTGACACACTTGAGCAATGAAATGGAAAATCCTCTCGGGAACAATTCATCTACCACCATGGTATACCTGACAATCTTTTTCTCCCAATCTTTTCTTGAGGTGTCCGGCTCAATCCCATATGTTGGTTTCTTATATCCTTACGTTGTGATTATGACGAGTCTAAAGCTTTCCAACTTCGGTTCTCTCTATGTCTTGCTTCTTACTCCCCTATTTTGCCCTACCGGTTTTCATTTCCTCGAGCGATAAAGTGCTAGAGATGTTCGACTTGTACGAGCTCTTCTAGCTTGTCCTTTAGCATAATGCATTCCTCAATGGCGTGTCTGTAATTGCCGTAGTACCGATATTGTCATGTGGTATCTGCGTTTGGAGGTGTATTTGCCCTTCTAGGCATATTGATTAGGGCAGCATGCATGGATTCTTCCAATACTCGCAATTTATGAGCATTTAAGGGGGTGTATCTATTAAATCATTGCGCTCGAGGAGCGGAGGGAGGCAGAGGCCTAGGGAGTGCCTTGCTTATTCCTGCTTTCTCATGTTTTTAGTTGGGATGTTGTCTTTTGCTTTGATACTGCTCTTGAAGTCTTTTAACTCCTCCATTCGCATGTATTTTGTCGCCCTTTGCCTTAAATCAACCATGTTAGTTACTAGTCTCTTACACAAGCTATCAACAAAGGGTCCGCTTCTTAATGTGTTAATCATCTGGTGCAGAGCTATCTCTAGACTTAAGTTATCAATGCTAAGGGCTAGCTTTCTGAAGCACTCCATAAACTTTCTCAAAGATTCTCCATCCTCCTAGCATATGTTGATGAACGCCAAGGAAGTGAGGTCATGTGGCTTTGACGTGGCAAATTGCGCTCTGAACTGGTCTGACAAGGTATCAAAATAATCAATGGAGAATGGGGCAAGACGAGTGAACCAACTGAAGGTTGCACCTTTGAGGGATGTAAGAAATACTTTGCAAAACATAGTATCATCAAAGGTGTAGAGAGCGATCTGGGTCAGGTATACATGTATGTGCTCGTCTATGTCGGTGGCGCCATCATACATGTCCATGGTCAGAGACTTCTAGCCTCGAGGCAATGGTGTTTTCATTATGCCATCAACGAATGGGTATTTGTGTGCACCCCGTCGTGGTGCCAATATGTTTATTGTTCCTTCCCCTGGAGGATAGGTGTTGTGTGCCCTTTCTCCCACTATTTCCACATGCGTGAATGGGGAAGTAACATGGGTTTTGCTTGGGCGTTGTTGATCGCCATCTCCTTCTTCTTCATTACTTTCGAGCCTCTGCTTGATTCTAGCATTCTCTACTCGTAACTCAACTAACTCTCGTTGTATGGCTAACATGATTGCCATTTGAGTGCTCTTCACAATGCTTACATGTTCTTTGTTGCTTGTACTTCTAGACCATTACTTGCCATATTCCTTGTAGACACCATGTGTACCGATTTGACTCAGCCCCATAGTGGGCACCAAATGTTCCTACCAGATAGATATATACCCAAGAAAACACAAAGTATGTTGGAGTCAAGGGGTTTTGATATCACACGTGTCAACTAATCTTCACTTTCTTCCACTGTATGCTTTACTTCTGAAGTATCTCCTTTCAACAGGGGTAGTCTCGGCAGGGAGCCTGCAAAGCCACTCCGACGCCCAAGTTAGATTTTAGACAATATAGATAAAACATTAATAGTAATGAATAATCATTTTACCTCGTGAATAGTGCCTTTTATACTACCTGTATAGGCCTAACTTCATGGGCCTAGGGTTTGTGACGACCATTGGCTTTGGTATTCCCCTAATAAACTTTTATTATCTTAAACCTCGTTCTCATCTTTTAATTTGCTAGCAAGGATCTGTACTATCAACCAACTTTTCCAGTACATTTAGTGGAGAGATTATGATTTCCTCTAGGATTGTCATTTCCTTGCCTTCTATCCGCTTCGCGTAAGACTGAGGTTTCCTCTCCCACTTCTTAGTATGTCTTAGTGATGTCAGTGTGAGGTTTCCTCCCCCACTACTTAACATGTCTTAGTGATGTCAGGTCGAGGTTTCTTCTCCTACTTCTAGTATTACTTAGTAATGTGTATTTCTCTAGTTCAGACATATTAAGGTTTCTCTTTCGTTGTTGCCCCTGTCATGTTTCTTGGGTTGGAGTATATTCAGCCCTTCGTTCTTAGGCATATGCGGTGGTTGGAGATGTCCTCCCTACCCCGTATGTAAACTACAAGTATAGAAATGCTTTTAAGAACTTAACTAAATAAATCTATAATATTTATGGATAGATAAACTAGCAAGAACTTTTTCTTTATTAGTATTCAAAATGTATACATGATTAAGTGGTGGTAATAACACTCAAAAAAGGAAATCAGTGACCATTCCATCGGAGAGGATCTTGGTGTAAAGAAATTGATATCTTGGTGTAAAGAAATTGATAATCATTCCCACGGGCCTCAATGTAAATGAAACATAAAAAAAAAAATCAAATTTTTTTAAAGAATTTTAGACTTGTATATAAGTTATTCATATTAATGAAGATGACCATCAACCCAAAGAATCATTAGAATAGATTTTTTTCATTTTTCCAAAGGAAGGATTCGATAACCATTCACATAAATAACGAGAATTTCAATCTAAAAGGTAGAAATGATTTTTTTTTTCTTTCTGGCTGATTGAGAATGCATGATGGTGTTAACACATATTATGATTTTTTTTTCTTTATGAATTTGAGGAATAAAGAGAATTTTGATCCGAAAAGTAGCAATGATTTCTTTCTTTTTGACCGATTGAGAATGCATGATGATGTTAACACATGTTATGATTTCTATTTTTCTTTTTGAATTTGAGGAATAATATGTGCATGATGCATTCTTATGCCAACATATATAAGTTTAAAAGACATTTTGCAACACCTCAAGAACCACAAATCATGCATGGGTGGCTAAACTAAAGCAAACATTAAGCATGGAAATCAAATACTAACATAGACATGGAAAAGCATATGGATTAACATCACAAAATACACAAGATTCAATTTATTACATTAATCTCAACACATAGGTTTAGCTATCTGTGGTGGAGAACTTAAGGTTTACAAATAGAAGAGATAGGGAAGAAATGGAAACCAAAGAGAAGATGCAAGCCCTCTCCTAAGGTTCTTGCCAGCCACTCCATGCTCCAATTACACCTTTCATTCACGTCTCCATCTCCCAATCGCAACTCATCTTCCTCTCCAACCCTAAAAGGGGGGAAAACCATCATGAATGGAGGAGAAGACCCAAGGAGGAGTGAGAGAGCTTCCTAACACTTCTAGCAACCTCCAAGAGGCTCTCCAAGCACCCCAACGTGTTTCTCTATCGTGCAAAATGAGGAATGGTCCAAACCTTTGTGAGAAACAAGATTAAAATCCCATTTTTTGACATGTCAGCCTTGTTTCCAACGCTCAGCACCAGGTTTTACGAATTGAATGGCGTTCAGCCCCACTTTTACCGCTCAGCCTTGTGGCGCTCAGTCCTAGTTTGCCATCGCTCAGCCTTGTGCCGCTCAACTTCATTTTTCCACCGCTCAACCTTTGGGCAGTTTGATAGCATTGTGTATTTGTAGCACTTGGCGTGATTCCAATGGCACACGATGCAAGTATTTGCTTCAAAATCAATATTTTATTGTCGAATCATGCTCCCTTGAGTTCTTGTTTGTTTTCCTCCACCACAAACGTTTCCCATTAACTTATTTAACACACTTAAAAGAGAGATTAGAGGCAAAACAAACATAAAACAAAACAAAACACACTAAACTTGAGGATATAATAAGATAAAAACTAGGAAAGAGTTTATTTATTCATGACAATAAACACACAAAAAGAGGTAAAATGAACATTATCACTAGCCTCTTGAGACAATACGAAATTGGACTTAATGGGCCAATTTGAAACTAAGCTTAAGGCCTAGAGTGGAAACTAGGCTTAGGGGACAATGTGGAAAATAGACTTAGGGGTCAACAAAAAGTTGGGCTTTGTGGACGAGTGTGAAAACTAGGCTTATGGTTAAGAAGGACAAACTAAATGAAACAAACACTATTAAAACTAATATTTTTATCACATTTTTATGAAATCTAAATTTTCCTAAGCAATTAACAAAAACTAGTTAATTCAAAACAAACTAATATTTATTTAAACTAAAATGACATTTTTAGAAAGGAAAATTAGGCAAAATAGGAGTGCTAACAGTCCATGGTAAGGTTTTGTCATTTATTAGTAGAACTCGAGCACAAGGAATTGTGGGCCTTGAAGGCCATGAAATATGATTTAAAGTTAGCTGGTGAGAAAAGAAAATTGCAATTGCACGAGTTAGAAGAACTAAGATTGCAAAAATGATAAGGCGACATGCTTAACAATGCGGTCATTAAAATGAATGAATGAAATAAAAAGCAAAAAAAAAATGCAAAAGGAAAAAAGAATGAAAGAAAACTAATGTCTTTGAAAGAGGGGAACTTATTGTTATATAGACAAAAGCAAGTGAAAGAAAACTAAACCAATTAGGAAAATCCTCTTTGTCAATCCTTTTCAACTAATCCCTTCCATATCCGCTACCTTTTTTCAAACAATACCCCTTGTTCATTCAAGTTCTTTTCCATACATCAAAACTAGAATAACTTTGTGAGTCTCACATGAATTTTACGCCCTAATGTTCATAAATCCATATCTTTTGAAACAAAGCCGATTGTTCATTCAAATTCTTCTTTATAGACCAAAATTGGGGCAGCTTTACGAGTTTCACATTAATTTCTCACCTAAAATTCACAGATCCATATCCTCATACAACTTTTCCCAAACACCTCTTTCACAAATTACATGTCCTTTTAGGAATGTGTGAGGAACAACATGCCCACATGGTTATCCTAGTCTCCTCAAAACCCTTCCAAACATCTCCTACTTTTCACTCATCTATGAATTCAAGTAAGCATGCACAAATTTTGCGAAAGAAAAAGTCAAGTGTATAATCATCTCAAATATTAGACCACGAGATGTGTGAAATTCGTCACTTTCATGAAACATTGAGAATAAATACGAGTTTAATGATTGTGAATAAAACAATTGACTTAGACATGCATAGAAAAATCAAAAGACAAGACACAACCAGTTTTTTTTATCAGATATTTAGGTATTCATGCATATTGGGTTTTTGACACCCTAATTGTAACGATAATTTTTGACACCTTGAGTAGCAAGAAAATTGAAAAAAACATTTTTATATATTCATCATTCACAAGTCAACGTAATTATATGCATCTTGTATAACAATCACAACATGTGTTGCCATCAATCCATCAAAAAGAAAATCTTTCGGATTGAAGCCCTCTTCATTCATATGAATGGTTATTAAATCCCTCTCCTTCAAAAATACAAAAGATCAATATACATCCAGGCCTCCTCTTTCAAGTTACAAAGTTCTTATCAATCAGGTTTTCTCTCGCATATCAACTTAATATTGTTCATACAGGATTAGTACCTAATAGAAGATGAATACTTAATAATGATAAAAAAATTATTTTATCAATATATATATATATTATGCTTTTACATTCTTGTGATGCATAAGCCTTCAATTTCACACCTGACCTAGTGAATATCTAGGGTTAGTTTCAAATTTCATCACTACATTTTAAGAACATAGTATACTTTCCTTTGTTATTACACCTTTAAGCTAATAGTGTCCTAGATCACATTATCTCAAATCAAATCAATATTCCATGAAGGCTCATTGTCCAAATTCCTCTTTTCCATTCTTTTTTTCTCAAATAATTTCAAGTTTTCTCCCTCCGTTGCATAGCACATCACACTTAGCATTCTCTTTTCGCCTTTCCTCTTACATCTTGCCTCGTCCATTTCCGCCATGCACCACATCTCCAAATAATGAACGATGAGTTTTCTTTTGGATAAAGTAACTTTTACTACATGTAATAAATATTTTTGAAAGTAAGTGTTGTATTAATATATCTTTTAATAGTCAATATATTTAAATTATTCATAAGATTAATTATAAATTATTAAAGAAAAACTAATTTAAATCTTATAAAAAAACATAAAAGAATAATTTAAATTTCTAACACTAAGAGTATAAGCGAAATCTGAAAAAAGATAACACATAATTAATTTAGACACGCCATTAAAAAGTCATATAAGAGTCTGAGTATAATTAATATATAATCCATGAGCCACAATTTTAAATTACAAACTTTTACATACTAATACTTAACTCGTACCAAATGAGTTAGTCCAAAGATGAGTGATTAGGAATTTTTATGTCAACATTCACACAAGAACTATTTGAATCACTCCATGATGTTTTCGGAGAGTTGATTGTACCATCATTTTCTAACATTTCATGAGGATAAAAGGAGGGTTTTGGAGGAATGGCAAGACTTTCAACTTTTCCTTCAAGCATCTCTACAACCTTATTCATTGATGGACGATCACTTGGTTTGAATTGTATACACCAAAGTGCAACTATAAACATTTTTTTCATCAAAATCTTATCCATTTCTGAAACACCTTCCATGTCAATATCTTTGTCTTCTTTAAATTGATCATGGATCCAAAAGGGAAAATAATATTGACTTGAATGTTCTGTATGAGGATTTGAGTTTTTTCTTCTACTCGCCATTTCCATCAAAAGCATTCCAAAACTATAAACATCAGCTTTATAAGAAACTCCACCTATATTTTTGTAAAATAACTCTGGAGCCATGTACCCCAATGTTCCTCTTATTGCAGTTAAAATAATGGATCCATCTTTTGTAGGATACAACCTTGCAAGTCCAAAATCTGAAACCTTTGGAGTAAAGTTATTATCTAGAAGAATATTATGAGGCTTGATATCGAAATGTAAAATCTGCACATCACAACCTTGATGAAGATATGCAATCCCATGAGCAATTCCAAGGGATATTTCATATATCTTCTCATGTCTCAAAGGAGCACTTCCTTCTTTAGAAAAAATGTATTTATCCAACGACCCATTAGGCATGTATTCATAAATTAGACCACGTTTTTTTCCTTCAACATAATATCCAATAAGACCAACTACATTCACATGATGTATTCTTCCAATAGTAGCTACTTCATTAACAAAGTCTTCTCCACTATCTTTAGATTTGTTCAACATCTTCACTGCTACGTCTAACCCACTTCGAAGCTTTCCTTTATATACTGAACCAAAACCTCCTTCACCTAACTTTACTTTGAAACCTTTAGTCATTTTCTTCACTTCTTTGTACTCATATCTAATGGGATTTATATTGTTGTCCAACAAAAAATTTTCAATGTTTTCATACAGTGAAAAATGTCTTCTTCGCCATTTATAGACGAATAACACTAGCAAAGTGAGAGTCCAAATAAATACCTAACTGCTATGAATATTGGTAGAATATCTTGCCCTATTAATTCTCCATCACGATAGTCCGACAGTGATCGTTTGATATTTTTTATTCTATTGACAAATCCTGTCCAAAAAGTTTGGTCAAAAGGTAAAACATGAACTGGTCTAATAAATAACTTTTTGCATGAAAGAAATCAGCTAGCATAATAGATTAAATAAATTAAAAATGAAGAAATATTTAACTTACCATGTGTGACAAATGCAACATAACCTGCAAAAACAAAAGAGTGCTTAAATGATACAAAAATATCCATAACATGAGACAAAAAAGAACTTAATTAATATTATAAAATTTAGTGATACACATATTCCACAAATAAATTATTAAATATTTATAAATGCACGCATATTAAGTAAATAATTATGCTGTATAAATAAATTATCAACAATTATCTTTAGCTATCATAGTTTTAGCTGCCAAATAAATTAGTATCTAAATTGATCACTAATTAATATATTAATGACTAATTTAGACACTTTGATAATCAAATCATTGATAGTTAATTTTAATGATCAATTTATAATATAATTAATTAGTAATTAAAAGTTTTCATTCATAATAATAACTATTTTAGAGACTAATATTTTTAATTTATAAATTAACATCTAAATTAGTCATTATAGTTAACCAATTATTTTTTGTCTTTAAAATTAGTTATTATTTAAAAATTCTCCTCAATATAAAAAAAAAAATATATATATATATATATATATATATATATATATATATATATATATTTATATATATATATATATATATATATAAATATATATATA
>Ga0099823_1003570_pt1 | contig 14807 bp, 14 predicted proteins | sample CowpearedBW_FD_76831 | JGI IMG/M metagenome (GOLD analysis project Ga0099823, IMG submission 76831) | Root nodule microbial communities of legume samples collected from California, USA - Cow pea red BW | ecosystem: Host-associated > Plants > Roots > Nodule | place: USA: California | collected...
AGATGATCCATATCCATCAACGATTTATATCTTTCGATGAATTACAAAAATTATGATAGCTAGTGTGTTTTTTTTTTTTTTTATCAGCAAAGAATTATATATATATATATATATAAAAGATTATAAATTTTTTGATTGTGTTTTTTTATTATAAAAGTATTTATTTATTGTAAACATCGTATATTTAAACTTAACAAAATTCAGTTAATTCTTTATACAGAGTGATTACAAAGCTACATCAGATCTAAAGTTTGGATTTGTAGTCAAACATCATACTCTAACAAATTCATAATACATTGTTCAATCCTTAATATTCATTTAATGATACACATTTGTTCTGCATTTGATCTTGGTATTTCCAAGTTGCCTCTAAATATGATAAGGGTTGCATGAGACAAATCTTCCCTGATTTCCTGCACAGACAAAACGAGCACCAGACTAAAAACCTGACATGGTTAGGATGTCTTGAGAAAAGACGAAGCACCTGAATCACATTTCTTGCTTCCTCATAGGCATTATGGTTGTGATTATGTTTCTAAATAACAGAATGGATACACTGAATTGGACAAAGAATCCAGTCTGAATAAGAGAAATTAACCTTATCAATTTTATACTTTATCCAAGCACAAACATTTAATTGTGTCATAGTAAATATTTCTTCTACATCTACTTTCCCTTGCCTAAACACAATTTTATTCCTATGATCCCATATGTTCCTTATAATTGAAACCCAAACACCCTTCCATAACTTATTTCCCTTACTATTAAGGGTCAATACATCAAATTGTTGGAAATGAGCTATAAGTTGATTATGAAGTGCCGTACTCACTTCCACCCACCTGTTACACATGTTCCAAATCTTTTTTGTTACATTGTAAGTGAGGAATAAGTGTGTATTAGTCTCTTCTTCTAGCCCACAAAATACACAAGAAACATCAGTTAATTATACACCTCTCCTCCTCAGATTTATCTTTGTAGGCACTTTATTCATGATTACCCTCAAAGCCAAAAATTGTGTGTGATGAATAAAATGATTTTTCTTACATATATACAACTTTTAAAAAATTATATGTAATAATATATAAATAAAATTATAGTTAAATTAAATATTTTCAGATAATTCAGTTTTTAGGTCTCTAATCCTTATATATAGTGTTTTAGTGGAAGGACAAGACATTTTGAGTAAGAAAAATTGATCTAAATGATTAAATTTATTTTGATTTAAAACATGTAAAAGATATTGATTGAACGGTTGATTTTAAAATCATTTTTTCATAACATGCAAAATACATCCCTATAAATCTATTCCTAAAAGTGATGAAGACAAAGTTAAATATTTTAGTTATTAATCACCATTCAAATTTGAACACTGCATATACAAGTACTCGTACGTAATTTTGATAGCATATTGGTTGCACTGCATTTATTTTTGCTGTGTGAGGAGGACCAAGTTAGGAAAACATAAAGCACAGAACATATGCAACTACTGTTGCGATAACAGAAGTAATAAATGTCTTGTTCCGGTGTTTTTATTCAGTCCTGAAGAGACATTAATTATTTATATCCAAAGTTATGTTGGATTTCTGTACTTGCAGCTTCTGACTGTAACCCGAGATGGCTGACAAATAATCTGCTATGTTTAGATGTATAAAGAAATGTCCTTGATGTTTGACACAAATAATAAAGAGCCTTCATCCACATTACAAGAAAACTTCTTCTTGCTGTGTTCAAAATTGCAGACATTGGATTTGACTCTGACTATATTCATTAGTTCGGTTTTCGTGATAAAAGCAGCAAAATACAATGAAGCTTTCACTTGATTCCTTGTGAAATTTGGGTTATGATCTGTGAACTGTGGTTTTTTATTTACATTCTGTGAAGACTGAAACCAATTGGAATGAGCTCGTATGAATATCGGTGTATACAACTTCACTTTTCTTTCGGGTCAAAGTCGTTTGGTTTGGAGTTAATGTATCAACCTATTTTAACCAGCACAACAGTTTAAGAATAAAACTTATTAAATGCTTTTGGCAACATAATTAAGATAGTTGAAACCATTTGATATGTTTGAATATGTGAGTTATTCATTGTTGGTTTTTTATATAATTTTCTAGTTTTTTAGTTTTTTTTTCAGATGTTTTTAACATTTTCATTTAAACCCGCAGACAACCCTACCAAACCACATGCAATGTATGACGGACACAGAACAACCACCGCATATGTTGGTCTATTTACAGGTATGTTTGCAGAGGTTCTTTTATATTTATTTAGTACAATGTCATTTTATAAATTTTGGTTAGATTTATGTTCAAGCCATTAAAGGGATTTATCATGATGTAAGAAATGAAGTTAAATTTTGATAAAATTTATGTAAAAAAAAAAACTGTATAAATGCATGCAATAATAATAAAATACATGCAAGGAAATGAGTTGCCTGCATTTCATTTTACATTTATTATTTCAGCCTATCACACAATGAATTAAACTGTTACATGGCCAAATTGAAATGGGATGTTTGACGTGCAAAGTAGTTTTTGAGAACATAGCACAATGAGATGTACAAACATAGATATGGAGAAATTTATAGCAAGAAGAAATGTCTATATTTTACAGAAGTGTTTTTCACTGTGTGAGTTTTTAAGTAAGAGTTTTCTTAGCTTAAACTTCAAAGAAATTTCTTTCACGTGTTGAAGTAGGGAAAGACGTGCCCGTAAAGACTCTTAACACTCAGGAACAAAATTATGTATGAGTAATGCATGCCTATAGTCAAGGTTATCATGTCATGGGGGTATTTATAGGTTGTGTTATGTAGAAAAAATGTAGGGTGGTTTCTTCATCATAAAACTGTTGCCATCTACATGCATTTTTTATTTACCTTCAAATACATAATATAAATTTCACTTCACATTTTCGTTATATCTTTAAACTGTTATTTTAATCTCAGTAAGGACCGAAGCTTGAAACGATAACTAGCAGACTAGAAATTAACCACATGTAGGGATGTCAATAGTCAATTCCAGCTCACCACATCATACAACCTAATAATTGAACTTTTAGGAGGGTATTACATCAAGATATTAATAATGATCCTACGAGACAATATATCCTCATTTAAATAGTAAATTCCAGCTCACTACATCATATAACTTAATAATTCAATTATTAGTATATTTTTTTAGCATAAATGTGCTTACAAAACCTCTTTAAACGGTCGAACATCCATTACTTTCTTCCTCGTCATTATACAATCTGTTCAATAAATATTCCGTCCCATTTCATACAAACCTGCCGCAACTGAAGTGTATAATTGAGTATCATTTTATGCCAAAATAATTGAGTCATCCCAACGAAGAGCCCAATATGCCCCCAATAATAATTGAACGACAACAAAAGTAACACTCATTCTTTAAACCAAAATAAATATTGTGCCATATAAAAATCAAAGTAAAACTATCTGTTGAAAAGATAACCAAGAAAACAAAACTAATTGTGTGATCCACAAATCAGTACAAGGAACCATTAAATGATAAACTAGCTTCATATAATACCACGAAAGAGCCAGTAGGCTAGTAACTTCTGCCCCAGTATGTCCACTTTGTTGCAGGCTTTCCAGACGCAAAGCACTTGGTGCCTGTAAACCAACCACGATAAATAAGCAACACAAATATTAATCGTGATGATATTACATAACAGACATAAAACATTAGTAGATAGTGAATTCATACAGAATCAGAGTCTGCTTATAGTTTTCAAACACTGTTGCATTAAAAAATAATAACACCTGCATAAGGACAAGATTATACCTTCTGGGAGTTCTGGCTGATCAAAGGGGCTGCAAAGAGTTTTGGCTGCTCCCATCTCACCCTTTGTTCTTGCTTTGACATCCGCCTCCACCTCCTGAAGCATTACAGATAAAAAAAACTATTACACATAATACAACTATGCCATGAAAAATATACAATAAAAAATGGAGCTTATATAACATCAAACCAACACCAGTTCTTCAAGAGGACATAATTTGATAACACGAGCAGTTCAATTCTATTTGGATTTTAAGATGTTATTCTAGCTAGCAAAGAGCAAGCTAGAAATAAATTATAAAGTGTAACTTCTTTAAGGTTGACACCGACAAATGCTCATATTTCGCTAATCTTACAATGACAAAAGACCTTCTACAGTAGCCAAAAGACTGGAAGTTTTAAAATAGAAAGTATTGGTTTACTAACCCGTAATAACAGTTTCAATAAACTGTGATTGACCTCATTAAAAGAGTGACACTACCCCAAAACTCAAACAACGAAATTCATTGAAAATAAAATCAGATCCAGACACCAGGAACATTATATTTGAGAAAAACACAATTCGTACCTCCTCATCACACCATGGAGCTAAGATCATTTTTCTTTGGTTCAAAGCTTGCACAAAATCATCCCAAGTGTGTATGATTTGAATGCATTCATCTCGTTTTTGTTTTGCAACCTCAAACAAGTTCTGCTGAATATTATCAAGCAACTTTTTTATTTCAACAGCCAAATCAGCACTAGCGATGTCTATCTTTGCTCCATTATCACGTCGAACCGCACGAACCTATGCAAAATCCTGAGACTTATTTGGTGTTCACTGAAAAACCAGCAATGTACAAGGATTGATGTAACAGGAGGAGAAAGTTGAATACCTGCTTATTTGCTAAATCTTTTGGCCCAATTTCAATTCTTAGAGGAACACCTTTCATTTCCCAGTGAGAATACTTCCATCCCGGGGAATAATTATCTCTAAAATCCGACTCAGCACGAATACCAGCTTCAGACAATGTATTCACAGTTTCAGAACAGGCATCAAAGATTCCTTGAGTATTAGCATCTTTGTAAGGCACAGGAATCACAATGACTTGTACTGATGCTACTTTAGGAGGCAGTACCAATCCCTTGTCATCACCATGAACCATCACCATGACCCCAATCTGTAAGAAAATAAAAAATTAAAATACAAAAATGATGTGGAGGAATCCTCCAATGCATGTATATTCCAGAGATCAAAGCTTACAGTTCGAGTACTATAGGCCCATGAGTTCTGCCACACCATTGCTTTCTCTCCCTTTTCATTTTCAAAGTTTATCTCAAACATTTTAGCAAAGTTTTGGCCCAGACAATGAGAAGTTGCACCTTGTATACCACGGCCAGTGTTTGGAATAAATGCCTAGCAAAATAAATCAAAATTTTATAAAAAGCTTACACCACTAAAATAACATCATGCAAAGAATGTCAGATGTGTACCTCAACACTGGTAGTGTAAAGCCCACCAGCAAACTTCTCAAGCTCACTTTTCTTACCCTTTATGACAGGAACTGCCAAATACTCTTCATATATACGCCTATATAATTCCAGAATGTCAAGAACCTGAAAAAGTACTAGTTTAGAATAGTTTGGGAAAAATATCTAAAAGATAGGAAATTTACATGCTTAGGTGGAGGAGAATACAGAATAATGTGCATATAGTGTGCAACAGAAGCAAAAAGAAAATGCATAACTAATTTATCTACTATTAGAACACCAAGAAAGGGAACATAGTGACATGGTTTATAGATCTTATTTAAAAGGGAACTTATATAGAAAAAGATGAGAGCAGGGCTTAACAACTCTTCAATAAGTATGCAAGGACAGAAGATGACAACTGACGCAGGTTGAACAATGTGACCAAAAAGGAAAATTCCTAAAATAACTGTTTGGTGCCATACCTCTGCATCAGCCTCCTCCTTTGTTGCAAAAGCAGTGTGCCCTTCTTGCCAAAGAAACTCACGACTCCTGCAATCAGAACTCTTATAAGCCCCACGCAATAGACCAGAAAGAAGTTAAAAATTATGAACTAGGTTACATGACAGCACGTATGTGAAACAATATTAACTATCTGATATTTAATAAGGGAGACCTAGTGCATAAGGCTCCCACTTGGTGTATCTGGGAGAAAGCTAACTTGCCTCGGTTTACAGAAGTGAATGTCATTTGACCTAGTCCCTCAGTTTAACAGAGAAACCTAGTGCATAAGGCTCCCTGGACTTCACACATGACCACTTGGTCAGAGACCAAGGCTCACCCTCTATATGTAAATGATAAGATATTTAACATAAAATAGATGCCATTTCTTGCAAATTTAAGATAAAAAACCAAAAGATAAATTAGAAGCATGCCTCCCTAAGACCAATTCACCATAATCACCACTAGGGGAACATCCATTCACAAATTAAACAAGCAAAAATTTAAGGAATAGTGCAAGAGATATACAGCGGCTGAGTATTCCAAAATTTGAAGCCTCTAATTTAAGTTTGAAATTGTTTATTGTATAAATACCAGCCAACAAATCAATATATACCATGGCCCATAAGAAAAAAAGGTGGAGAAAAGAAAAAACTATTCACTACCTGATGAATGGTGTGGGATTGCTGAACTCCCATCTAACAACATTACACCACTGATTAAGTTTCAAAGGTAAGTCACGATGTCCCCTTATCCACTTAGAGTAGTAGGGATACATGACAGTTTCACTAGTTGGACGAATAGCAATAGGAATTTCTAATTCAGATTCCCCAGACTTTGTTACCCAAGCAACCTGATGCATGAGTAAGACAATCAGACAAGTACTTATGTTCTCAGAATAAATAGTCCTTCTGGAAGGAAATGAAGTTATATAGATAATCATACTGCAAGTCGTAATAAATATCCATTTCAACACATGAAACTGACATTAGCTAAACGAAACAAACTTCGCAAAACTACTTTTCTTTTCATGTACATCACAATCCAGTGTATAGCATGCCCCCCAGATCAAGAAAGTCCCAGACTACTGAACAAAACTTTGATTTAAGAATGCTAAATACAACTAAATCAATCTTCCCGATATTCACGAACAATATTCCGAAGTTAAAAAAAAAATTAATACAACTCCTTGATTAATCAACATTACATGGCCAACAAATTCACAAACTCTCACCTCAGGGGCAAAACCCTCAACGTGATCCTTCTCCTTTTGCAAAACTCCAGGAGACACAAACAAAGGGAAGTAGCAGTTCTTGATTTTCATTTTCTTTATTTCCGGATCGAAAAATTCCTGCAGATTATTTTAGACATTAGAGCAACTCTGACCTATGGAAAGACTAAAAGAAACAAATCTGCCGTATGCATATTTTGAAATCCAATACTCATTCACTAACAAATTTCAGACACGACACAAATGTATTCACTCACTCATCATCTAAAACAAAACAAGAATTAAGAAACTCACTTGCATGATCTCCCATATTGCCATTGACCAAGGCCTCAAAATATAGCAACCAGATATATCATAGTATTCAATCATTTCAGCATTAACAACAACCTGTCAGAATAATCCAAAGCCAAAGTCAACCAACACTACACACTGCCGAAATTGTTAATAGTGAAACAAGACTAGATCGGGATTAACGAACAGCTTTGACCGAACACAGATCAGGACAAAACGAGAAAAAGAAGCCATTAAATGGCTCGAAATACCTCAGAATACCACTCTCCGAAGTTCTCCGCCTTCCGATGCGTGAGACCTAAGCCGGTCTCCTTCTTCACCTCCTTCTTCTTCCCACCTGCAAGGCTTCGTTGGCTCACAATTAGAAGAAAGAAGATACAGATACACAAATGCGAATACGCATGAATAATGCGAATTACCGGATTGCTTAGCCGAAGGTTTTTTGGCTTCAGTCCCCGCCATGGTGAAGGAGGAGCACCTGATCCTGTCATGGCCAAAAAGAAAAATGTTAACATAAGGAAGTGAAGCAGAAAGCCATATTGGGATTGAAATCCAAGTTGCTAGTTACCTGTTGCAAAGATGCCGAAGGCGAACGAAACGCGCGAGAGCGATTGTGGCGCTACGGTTGACCCTAGGGTTTTCACTTTCAGATAAAGTGTTCCGCTGTGCGCCCCTACGCACTCTTTAATTTCTTACACTCCTATGTTTTTTTTACTCTTCACTGTGCAGCTTCGATGTCACGTCTGCTTTGTTTGAGTAAATTTTTTCCCTTTTATTATCTGTCTTTACTTTATTTTAGTCGTTATACTATAAATATTTATTTATAAAAATTTCAACATCCTTTTTTTAAAATAATTATAAATAGTCACCCTTCTCTTATAATCAGCATGTTTTCATAAGATAGAAGAAATTAAATTAAATTATTTCATAAAAAAAATTGAAGAACAAATTCATCATTTACCAATATAAAAATATAGACATTTAACCATGTTTGACAAAAACGTAAAGGGTTAACAACATTAAAATAAAATGCATATTTACAGTTACGTGTTATATTCTCAATCAGGAAAGTTATTATTAGGTTGTAACTTTCTGAATCCTATAACATGAAAATAAAAAATGTTTAAATATAACATATAACTTTCGTATGAGTATAAGATACCTAAAAGAAATAAATATTACAGGTTTTTACTAAACATGGACTAATTGTAATTTAAAGATAAAGTTATCTCATTTTTTCTACTCATAAATTTTATTCAAACATACTCATAATCATTAAAAAAAAGTACATGATTGGAGAGGGTGCAATGACAAAAAATTAGTTAAAATACTGTTTGCACACAAAACATAATGCTACATGAAAAACAACAAGAAAGATCAATTACATGGATTTAGTCCTAGGAAAAAAATATCAAGAAAAGCATTAGAAAATACTATTAAGAAAGATGTTACCAGTAATATCTATGAAAATTTTATTTTCATTTGAATCATACTGTCACGTGATCTATAAAACTGATACCATAATGAACTTTATTGTTATTATATCACCTGCCCAGAAAGACACAATAAGCAGTTTTATAAACCAAATTACATTTCTAAACATCCTAAGAGACTGTGTCCTCGTGCTAGTGATCGTCACCAAGATAAATTCTTCACACGCAGAATAACATTTCAAAACAAAATTTGCAAATAAAATTAATCCTAAGACGTATTTCACTCATGTTCCATAGTTAAGATTAAAATCAACTGTACATCATCTAAAACAATCGGGTAAAAGAAAAACATTCCAAAAACAGGTGGTATAAATATAAATAACGAGAAATCCTTTTATTGCTCTATGGTAACATCTTAACCGTAAATTGTGAGAAAAAAAAATCTCTGCCACAGTCATCCCTCACCCCTGCCCCAAACCAACAAAAAAAAAAGAAAAAAAAAACTTCTTTGGAGGTTTCTCGGAAGTGAACAAAATGAATGGGAGGAGGCAATGAAGCGAGAGTCTCGGGAGACATCTGCAAGATCATATTGTGTTCCCCAGATCGTGCAAACAAACTTGGCTTCACCAACTTAACAAAGAATAACCAACGAGTTGAAAGATGCAGCGCCAAAGACCCTTTAGATCTCCATCATCAGCTTGGTTGAGGTGGCACCACTTTCAAGCTTCGCATCCATTCACAAAAACTAGGATCATCGAAATGAACAAAACTGGCTTTCAGCTTTGTCCGCTGTTCTGATGTCAACGACCTCAGTTGTGGGAATCTTGCCTCCTGCAAAAAAATTACAATTTGAGATTTGGAGCAATCTTGAAATGTCGTTGACTTTTTTTTTCAACATATCACTGCCAAAGCCTTTTTCCCAACAAAATCATTTTTCCAACAATTTATTTGGTCTCAGAATTAAGAATAAAGTGGTAGTACTGTTTACCTGCTCATAAGGAGGATCCTTGTGCGCTGGGATGAGACGAGAGACAAAAAATCGAGCCTGGGAGCTACCCTCCTGTTTCAAATGTAAACTGATTGTTATAGTTTATCTTATAAGAGGAACATGAAACTGGGTGGGGTGACAATAAAGAAAATTAACCTTAAATGCAAGGATGCGAGGAGCTGGAAAACGGCACTCAGTCAGCTCTTCAGCCAATGTCCTACATGCGGCTAGAGCAGCAGCACTTCTTCCTTCATCGGCTGCAAGTTCGGCACCCTAGGATCCATCCATCGATATTTAGAAATAAAAAATATATATATTACGATAATACAAACAGTACAAGAAAATAAAAATTCTAAACAGGGAAAGAAGTTGGAGACAAGGCAAACAAAACTGTCAAATATGAACTGCAAGATAATTCATTAGTAGAAATATTATATTCATGATCACAGATTATAGGATCGATATATTTTGGGTTGATTAATTTTATCAATTTCAGCTTCAATATTTTTGGGTTGATTAATTTTATCAATTTCAGCTTCAATATCCACGGTTTCAACTACAACAGTGTTTCCCCAATTGAAGTTGTACTTGCCCTACAGAGACTTTTGCTGATGAGGCATTGTTCAATGTCATCTCTAATCATCCATGTTACTGAAGTCAACAAAAAGGGTTCCTCAAATCAAATTTGACACCTCATAAGCAAAAGGAGTTTTGTGACGAGTCCCTTGAGTCCAATAATTCCAGGGACAAGAAATATTACTGGTTCAGCAGGTGATTAAGGGGAAAAGGTGGGACATGTGGTTTGGGAGATAGGATTCTTTTATACAGAGAAAGAGAGGAGTGGAGTGGGAGGTAGGTAATCAGTCATTGACGACAATTCAGCCTTAGGCTTGGGAAAGGAAATAGAGGGTTCCACTAGTATTTCCTGTTAATTCCTATTATGTTTTCGATACTTGGGTTTCTCATTTTGTTACAATTGAAATCAGGAAGACCAAAACTAAATTTTGGTAAAACTAAAGACCAAATGTGTAATTTAGACCAAAGTAAAAAACGAATATCTTTAAATGGGCTTTAAATATAGGGTATGTTTCAACAGCAAACCCATTCAGGCATCAAAAAGATGAAAAATTTTAGACCCCAACCCTAAACTACCCTCGTTGCTAAGAGAACTCTCCCCCCTTAACTGTTACAGTACAAATAACTAAATCCTTAATTGTGAGGGAACAAAGACCATGAGGATAAAAAAGCAACACCAGCATATCCATAGTAATTTCCAACACAGCACATTTTTTAATATAATCCAGATCACAAAAAGATTCAAAATAAACAACCAACAATATAATAAAGAGGATTGTAAACAACAAATTCCCAACACTACATACAATTAGTTAAAATTTATTAGAAACTATAGAATCATAAGTGTGAGACTCACTAAATAAGTGGAACCATAAATTTCGTAAGTTTCAATAAATTTCAATAAAAAGTAGAGAAAATGTGTTCAAAATAATGTGTCAGAGGGCGTCTTGCTAGCCTTTCTCATGTGATAATGTGACTTAAAACAAAAAATGCATTTATCATAAAAGAATTCAAAGTCAGAAAAGTTAACATGCAAAGAAGAAATTTTAGTGATGGGAACATCAAGCATTTATCATAAAAAAAATCAAAATCAGAAGAATTAACAAAAAACGAGGAAGAAATTCCAATGATTGTAACCCATTCCATAATTGTCTATCAAATTCAAAAACAGTTATGCACCATCTAGTCAAGAGGTTTAAAATAAAAGAACGCTTCCTTTTCCCAAGTACGGATTACCAGTTGCCACAACCTTGGCTAGCCATCTGGCCACCAGCCTCAAACTGCTGTTGGCAACAGTGGCCCTGTAGCAGAGGAAAATGGAGAAAAACAAGACAGGAAAGGAAGATAAAGAAAAATTATGAAAAACAATGGACAGATAATCTATGTGGCTCGGTGCAATTGCATCACTCGCTATTGCACATCATTAACATGAATCTAATTTAATAACAGCATGAATAATTTAATGACTGAGGTAAGTGCCATAACAACCTACCCCCCCAACCCACCACCCCCAACAAGCACACAAAGGATACAGTTTACAAGTAAATGCTTCACACCTTCAACTAAAAATATATCAGCCTAGAAAAGGGAAATAGGAGGCATACCAACCAAATGAAGACATCAGTGCCATGGTCAAGTACAACAGCAGCATCAGACTGCATAGCAAGATCATACGCTGGTAACTCCTCAAAAGTTCCCCCCTCCCTGTGCATTAAACATCGGGGAGCTACCATTCTGAGTGATAGATCAAAGGATGCATTCAGAAACAAATTCCTCAGCACAGACCTCTCATCTTCATGGCCAATAATGCTTCCCAAGAGTGGTCCTCTCCTGAGATGGAAAAGGAGTTCTGGTAAGAGAGCAAGCTCCTTCGGGAAGCTGTGAAGTTTTGACTTGGGTAATTGGGAACCAAATTTTAGAGCAATATCCTTGATTCTTTCATCTATTGTTGTTCGCATATCAATTGCATCAGAATGGTTTATGGCTCGTAACAGGGTTCTTTTTGCAATGAGGACAGAGGCCACTTCGTCCTGAACACTCTCAAGATATGCCGAAATACTATCTACTGTTGGCAACCTCACAGTAATGACCCTCGACACATCAGCTTGATACACATTAGAATATTGAATTGCAAATTGGAAAAAGACAAAATCACTTTTAATATCTCCTTCGGTTTCCATGGAGAGAGAGAAACTTTGGGTTTCCTCAACACTTAGCATTTGAATATAAAGGGCAGTATCATTTTTAAATGTCTCATGGGTATCGACATGTGACTCTTCCCCTGGGCCGATGACTTGAGTAATGACAATATTATCTGATGTACGCAATTCTAACAAACCATGAGACCCCGCTGATCTCGCAGATGCCCTTTGCAAATTAACACCAAAAGCTTCCCCAAAATCATCATGGAGAACAAAAACTCCACCTGATGCTTTTGCAAGAGGATGTAAGATAGGAACTCTTACAGGGCAAGTTCCAGCACATAAAACATCAATTATAGTATTGTGCCGATGAGCCTCACGACCAAGATTTTCCATCCACTTAATTGCAGTCTTTTCCATGTAAGGATAATTAGGATGACTAAAAGAATGAGGGACAGATCCAGGCCCATAAGTGTTCGGTCCACCAGCACAGACAATAATTCTACTATTTCCCCCTGACCTTTTGACCACCCCCCTGGACAGATCGGCAGATGGGCCCTGAATAATAGCAAGAGCAACCTCAACAGCAGTTCCTAGGCACCGATCACGAGAAGCTTCTGGTATATTTAACTTGTATGCCCTCAATGATGAAAATATGGAATGTGCTACAGCCAGTGAAGCATGCATTGGCGACAAGTATATGCCAGTACCATAAATTAAAGCTTTCAAAGATTCTTGACTAGGTGATTTCTCCCCAGGTAGCACATCAGCAGATGCCATTGACTCTTCTGAAAGGTCATACACCGAAACAGTCCGACCATATAGTATAATTCCTAATCTCGTTGTTGGCGAGAGAGAATCAACAAAAGCATGCAAAGAACTCTGTAGATGGTGTAGGTGAGGTTCATCTAAACATTCGTCTATAACAAGAACAATTGGTGCAGACATTCTAGAATCAGAAACTGGTACAAAACCTGGTCTCTTGTTCTCATTTTGAGCATAATCAAACACGGTTGAAGATAATTCCAGAAATCTGCGTAGATCTTCCTTGCTATGTGCAATATACTCCCCATCACTTCCATTCAATTTCCTACATATAACACACTGCCACTGGCCTGATCCAAGTAATATGTTGCAATATATATTTGCATAAGCACCACAGCTTTGGCAACGATGAGGATCACGCTGTATTACCTGGGGGCCCATTGAAACCTCCCTCCCAGGAGAGACCAATGCCCCAAAACCCAAACTGGGCACATTAGCTTGTTTCTTCTGTTTCAGTACCTACTTAGCAAATAGAACAGAAAAGTTAATATCTGTTAAAAAATTTTGGAACAATAAATGGATGCCTTGTAAAATTTTATACCTTGACTATGAATTAAAATAAACCAGAACATATATATATACCTTACGAGCTGAAAAAAGAACAAATGATGACTCTCCAACGGGAACCTTGTCATCTATACTATCAGAAAGTTGATGCTGCAACTCAAACGATCCATTTGAAAATTGCAGTGGCGATGACGACGTTGGCAAAGAAGAAACTGAAGAAAATGCATGAGGCTGAGGCGATGCAGGCGATGTTCGAAAAGGAACCGCAGCTGGACGGACCGGAGACGTAAAAACAGGCGGTCCAGGAGGGGTGCTCAAGTGAGGAACAGAACTGCCAGCGGCAACCCCATTGGCCGGTGACACAACGTTAGGGGTTTTAACGGAACGGGAAGAAGGTTGATCTTGCTGTGAGGGCAGTTTTGATGGAGGAAAACCAGGTGGTGACGGTACAAAATTAGGTGGGAGCGGAATGGGACTCTTCTCAGGGGTTGCACTCTCTCTCTCAGGGGTGAACCCAACATTAGGTTGTGTTGGGTTAGCCATTGAAAATCAAGGAGGCCACTAACAAGAAACAGTCACAGGTACAATATCAAGAAGCAGACTTCAAAAAATATACTGTGCTAAAGCCAGAATTGAATTGACAAAAATCAATACAATCAAGAAAACAAACAGACCCTAATCAAGATTCTTATTCCACTCGCAGGACAATAATAATTCCCCAACTAAATTCTACCTAACCTGCTCAGATACTCAACCAAAGGGTACCCAGTAACCATCCATCATCAGCTGGTCGTAGATCCCCTCTGCAGAGGAACAACCAGATCCCAAATTCAAGAAATGAGTTAGGGTTTGAATGGAGATCAAGATTTGGTGTAACAGAACTAAAGAAAGTGGGATTTGCGTACCTGAGAGAGAGACGATAAATGTTGGGGGAATGAGAAGAAGAATTAATGATGAAAGGGGCAAGAATCGAAATTGTTGACTTTTGGGCACTCTTCCTGCTAATTCCGAGTCCCGCGAGTGGGATTAAGAAAAACGCTGTTCTTTGTGTTATAAAGTGATGTC
>Ga0099823_1003571_pt1 | contig 14807 bp, 9 predicted proteins | sample CowpearedBW_FD_76831 | JGI IMG/M metagenome (GOLD analysis project Ga0099823, IMG submission 76831) | Root nodule microbial communities of legume samples collected from California, USA - Cow pea red BW | ecosystem: Host-associated > Plants > Roots > Nodule | place: USA: California | collected...
CGCAACTGGCAGAGTTATCCAACCGAGCAGATCGCCAATGACCTGCGCTTTTTCAGGTTCCACCCGGGCGAACGCTGGCATGCGTTCGAGGGTTACACCGAGAACCAGTACTTCATCGACCCGTGCAAACTGTTGTTCACCACGCCGGGCATCGATGCCGCCACGGGCGCCTATGCAGAGAATGGTATCCACGCCGGGATTCTCGCGACCTTCTTGCGCCAGTACGGGATCGTGCCGGAAAAAAGCGACCTGAACTCGATTCTGTTCTTGCTCACGCCCGCCGAGGGCAAGGCCAAGATGCATCAACTGGTGGCGCAGATTGCCCGCTTCGAGCGTTTCATCCACGACGATGCGCCGCTGAGCGATGTACTGCCGGACCTCTATGCCACGCATCAGGCGCGCTATGCCGACTACACCCTCTGCCAGCTGTGTCGGGAAATGCACCAGTTGTACGTCGGGCACAACGTCAAACAGCTGCAAAATGACATGTTCCGCAAGGCCAGCATGCCTGCGATCCAGATGAACCCACGGGATGCCCATCTTGAGTTCGTGCGCGGTCACTGTGAATTGATCGCCCTGGAGGATGCCAAGGGCCGAATCGCAGCCGAAGGTGCATTGCCGTATCCGCCAGGCTTGTTGTGCGTCGTGCCGGGCGAGGTCTGGCAGGGGCCGGTGCTGGATTACTTCCTGGCGTTGCAGGATGCGATCAACCGGTTTCCCGGTTTTACCCCGGAACTGCAGGGCGTCTACCTCCGCCAGGAAAGCGACGGTCGTACCCGTGCGTATGGCTATGTGCTTAAGCGTTGAATGATTTTCAAGGGAGATCCGGACGAGGTGTCCGGAGATTTGACAGGCCAATGCCGCGTTTTATAACAAGCGCAGGAGTGCAGTATGAGTAACACCGTCAAGAAAATGAACGTGGTCCAGCTCACCGTGCTTACGGCGATCAATATGCTGGGTTCCGGGATTGTCCTGTTGCCTGCCAAGCTGGCTCAGGTAGGCACCATCTCGATCTTTTCGTGGATCGTCACGGCCCTGGGCTCACTGGCCCTGGCGTATGCATTTGCCAAGTGCGGACGTTTCAGCCGCAAGCCGGGTGGCATGGGCGGCTATGCCGAATATGCCTTCGGTCGCTCCGGCAATTTCATGTCCAACTACACCTACGGCGTTTCACTCTTGATCGCCAACGTGGCCATTGCGATCACGGCGGTGGGCTATGCCACGGTGCTGTTTCATATCACCCTCACCCCGGTCGAAGTGGCGCTGGCGACCGTGGTGCTGTTGATCGTGACCACCGTGGCCAACTTCGGCGGCGCGCACATCACCGGGCGCATCGGCAACGTCACCATCTGGGGCGTCATCGTTCCAGTGGTCGGGGTCTCGCTGGTGGGATGGTTCTGGTTTGACAAGTCGCTCTATGTGGCAGCCTGGAACCCGCACGACATGCCGTTGTTCCAGGCGATCGGGGCGTCGATCTCGATCACCTTGTGGGCCTTCCTCGGGCTGGAATCGGCGTGCGCCAACACCGACGCCGTCGAGAACCCGGAGCGCAACGTGCCCATCGCCGTACTGGGCGGGACACTGGGTTCGGCGGTGATCTACATCGTCTCCACCAACGTGATCGCCGGGATTGTCCCCAACATGGATCTGGCAGCGTCCAACGCCCCGTTCGGGCTTGCCTTCGCCACCATGTTCACGCCCATGATCGGCAGCATCATCATGGGCCTGATGGTCATTGCCTGCATCGGCTCCCTGCTCGGCTGGCAGTTCACGATTGCCCAGGTGTTCAAAAGCTCGGCGGATGTGGGCTACTTCCTGAAGCTGTTTGGCAAGACCACACGCAAGGATGTGCCGATCATCGGGATGGTGGTCCTGCTGGTCTGCCAGATCGCGTTGACGATGCTGACCATCAGCCCGAACCTGAGCAAACAGTTCGACATGATCGTCAACCTGGCGGTCGTCACCAATCTGGTGCCTTACCTGATGTCCATGGCGGCCCTGATGACCATTCAGAAATCCGCCGGCGTCACACCACGTGATGCGCGACTGACCAACGCCGTGGCGTATATCGCCGCCGCCTACAGTTACTACGCACTGTACAGCGCCGGTGCCGACGCCATGCTGGCAGGCGGTATCGTTACCATGCTAGGTTGGACACTGTACGGCACTGTCAGCCGTCGTTTCACCGCCGTCTATGCCCTCTCGAGCGCCGGGCCGTTGCCAGAGGACAAGCAGCACAGTCGGTGACGTCCACCGTGGTCGCCGCCTCGGCCTGAGGAAAACATCTTCCCGATGGCCCCATACAAACGGGCCTTCGTTTGCACCGATCAGAACTAATCCCTACTGCTGTCTGCAATACATGCGTGTAAACCTACTCGAGTAGGAAACGCTCTCTACAACTTGGAGAAAACCCAACAGTTTTTTTGATTTGATGGCCTGTGCTGGTGTAGCGCCGCGCGCTTTAATAGGCTACCGAAGACTTTTTACAGGCCCACTGTATGTTTCTCTCTCGCTGGCTACCAGGCTTAGCCAACCTCTTGCATTACCGCCAGGAATGGTTTCGCCATGATCTGCAGGCTGGCTTGTCAGTGGCTGCGATTCAGATACCCATCGCCATCGCCTATTCGCAGATTGTCGGCCTGCCGCCACAATACGGTTTGTACGCATGTATTCTGCCCATGATTATATACGCTCTGCTCGGCAGTTCACGGCAATTGATGGTCGGCCCGGATGCAGCTACGTGCGCCATGGTTGCGGGGGCGATCGCGCCATTAGCGATGGGAGACCCTGCGCGGATGGCGCAATTGTCTGTGATTGTCACAATACTGGTCGGACTGTTGCTGATTGGCGCCGGGCTGGCACGGGCGGGCTTCATTGCCAGCTTTTTCTCCCGACCGATCCTGATTGGTTATCTCAACGGTATCGGCTTAAGCCTATGGGCCGGACAATTGGGCAAGGTGTTAGGGATTTCAATCCAAGACACAGGTTTCATCCTGAGCTTGACCAATTTGTTCCAACGCGGGAAGGACGTCCACTGGTTGACCTTTTTGATCGGCATCCTTGTTCTAGGTTTACTCATCTGGTTGCCCCGCCGCTATCCCCGCGTGCCTACGGCAATGATAGCTCTGGCAGCCGCAACTCTAGCGGTCTGGATGTTGGGCCTTGATCGCTTTGGCGTGACAATTCTAGGTCCGGTGCCGGCGGGTATGCCGGAACTCGCGTGGCCGCAAACCAATCTTGAGGAGCTGAAGAGTCTACTTCGCGATGCTTTGGGTATCGCCACTGTCAGCTTTTGCAGTGCCATGCTCACTGCTCGCAGCTTTGCTGTCCGCCATGGCGACAGCATCAATGCCAACCATGAGTTCCTGGCCTTGGGCGTGACGAACATTGCCGCCGGAGTCTCTCAGGGTTTCGCCATCAGCGGCGCCGACTCGCGCACGGCGGTCAACGATATGGTTGGCGGTAGAAGCCAACTGGTGGGGATCATTGCAGCTCTGGTGATCTCCCTGATCCTAATGGCCTTCACTGCCCCCTTGTCCTGGATTCCGCAAGCCGCTTTAGGTGCAGTGTTGCTAATGGCCGGCTGGGGATTAATTGATGTGCAGTCACTGAAGAAGATCTACAAACTCAGCCGTTTCGAGTTCTGGCTATGTGTGATGACCACCCTCGGCGTTCTCGTGTTGGGCGTGTTGCCAGGCATCATCATTGCCGTGACCTTGGCGATCTTGCGTCTGCTCTACAGCATCTACCAGCCCACTGATGCGGTGCTCGGCTGGGTACCGGGCATCGAAGGCCAGGTTGACATTCGCCGATACAAGGATGCACTTACATTTCAGGGGCTGGTCGTCTATCGCTTTGACGATGCGATCCTGTTTTTCAACGCCGATTACTTCAAGATGCGCTTACTTGAGGCGGTCCAACGTGAAGAGCGGCCGCGCGCCGTCCTCTTTGATGCTGAAGCGGTCAGCACCATAGACGTAAGCGGCATAGTCGCCCTGCACGAAGTGCACGATACGTTAAAAGCCCGCGGCATCCATTTCGGCATCGCCCGGGCACGTGGAGACTTTCTGCGTATGCTCATGCGCTCTGGACTCGCGCGCGAGATGGAGAGAGACCGGCTGTTCAGTACAGTACATTCAGGGATCAAAGCCTACCGGCGTTGGTGCAACCGAAGCCGTAAGGAAAAGACTTGAATAACCATAGAGCATGGTGGTGTCTATGCCCGCTTTTTCTATCAATACCAAAATGCTCTAACGTTTGCCGTCCAGCCCATCAACGAAGACTGGCTTTGAGCACAGATCGCTTAGCTTAGTCTCTGACCAGTCTGACAACTGATCCTAGGCTCCGAAATCGCCCGTGCAACAGCGGGTTTATTTGCTGGGCCCTGAGCATTTCAAAAAACAAACCTGCTGGAGCTTAGCGAGAACCCACCGCGCCATGACGCTGTAGAGGCACCGCAACCGTAAGCGTCTGGGGAACACGCCTTCCGTAGCTAAACGGGCGCCCACTTATGCGGTAGCAACGCCGTAATCTTACTCGCTGCGTCGGCAGGCGAGTCAAAACTTCCTTCAGATAGACATATGGATCGTGCCCGTTCATGCGTGCCGACTGGATCAAGCTCATGATCGCTGCCGCCCGTTTTCCGCTACGTAACGACCCGGCAAACAACCAGTTTGAGCGTCCAACTGCCCACGGCCGGATCTGGTTCTCGACCTGATTGTTGTCTATGGGCACGGCCCCATCATCCAGGTAGCGCGTCAGCGCTACCCAGCGTTTAAGGCTGTAATCCAGGGCCTTGGCTGTTGCCGATCCGTTGGGCACAAGATCTCGTTGGGCCAACATCCAGTCATGCGGCGTTTTGATGATCGGCGCTGCCTTTTCCTGCCGTATTCGCCAGCGATCCTCATCGCTCATGTCTCGTGCTTGCCGTTCAACTTCGTACAAACCGCCAATCGAGAAAAGCGCCTGTTTGGCCAGCTGGCTTTTATTCGCCACGTGCAGATCGAAAAACTTCCTGCGGGCGTGAGCCATGCAGCCAATTTTGGTCATTCCTTTCTCGAAACCGGCTTTGTAGCCAGCAAAATCGTCACACACCAACTTGCCATTCCAGGCACCGAGGAAGTTACGCGCATGCTCGCCCGCTCGGCTCGGACTGAAGTCGTAAACCACAGCCTTCAGTGTCGAAAACGGCGTGGTGCTGGAGGCCCAGACATACGCTCGGTGGGTTTTCTTCTCCCCCGGCGCGAGCATTTGAACCGGGGTCTCATCGGCGTGAATTACGCCTGGGGCCAACACTTGTTCACGCAGCGCATCGACCAGAGGTTGGAGTTGCACGCCGGTCTGTCCGACCCATTGCGCCAGTGTCGAGCGAGCAATTGTCAGCCCGGCCCGACCAAAAATCTTCTCCTGCCGGTATAGCGGCAGTTGAGTGGCGCAGGGGAGTCTCACCCCTGCGCTCTCCCAGAACCGGACATGAACCTCTCGACTCATCCGGCTCCTATCGTCCAGCCATTCGTATCGCTGCACCCCAATGAGGAAATAACGTGGGAGCACGTTGCTGAAGATCAGACAGCCACCGCCATGCCATTGAGACATGGCCGCGAAGCTTCTTGTACTTGCGCTGCGCCCATCGCACCAGGTGAAAGTCCAGTGTCTTCAGGGAGCGTTGCAAAGTCGATGGATGGAAGAGCCCGTAATAACGCACCCAGCCAACAATTTTCCGGCGAATCAGCGAGAGCAGTTCACCCAAATCATATCGGCTCAGGCGCGAAAGGCCCCAATTACGCATCTCACGTCGCATAGCTTTTGCCGCTTTGTCGCTAACGGCCGGTGAGAAGCTGGTGAACAGCTTCCCCTTCCGATTTATCGACTTCCTAGACTTAAACGTATAGCCCAGAAAGTCGAATCGCTTCACGCCATAATCGCCACGTCGATTGGCATCGACGCAGTACACCACCTGAGTTTTCTCCGGATGCAACTCTAGCTGACACTCCGTCATTCTGACCTTTAGGTCAGCCCATAAAGACTGAGCTTCGGCTTCGCTGTCACAGTGGCAGATAACGTCATCCGCGTAGCGCTCAAACAGCACTGTGGGGTGGTGCCGCTCCATCCATTTATCGAACGCATAATGCAAAAAGAGATTAGCCAGCAATGGGCTGATAACACCACCCTGTGGCGTCCCTCGATCTCGCATTTGCCGAGTACCATCCGGCAACACCACGTCCGTGGTTAGCCAGCGCTTGATATATAGCGCTGTCCACCGGCAGTCGGTGTGTCGCTGCACAGCCTTCATCAGAAGGTCATGATCCATATTGTCAAAGAACCCTTTGATGTCGAGATCAAGCACCCAAGAATGCCGCCAACTCCGACCTCGGGCGACGCGCAAGGCATCATGTACAGAGCGCCCCGGTCGGTATCCATAAGAGTCTCTGTGGAATATCGGCTCCAGCAACGGCTCAAGCCGCTGCCGAACGACCATCTGTGCAATCCGGTCAGCAATCGTAGGAATCCCCAGAGGACGCGTGTTGCCATCACCCTTTGGAATGTCCACGCGTTTGACCGGTGACGGAAAGTAGCTACCCGAAGCCATTCGATTCCAGATCCGGTCCAGATTTCTACCTAAATCTTGATCGAACTTATCAATGCTGACTTCGTCAACTCCAGCTGTGCCACGATTAGCTTTGACGCGCTTGTACGCGTCCCAAACTTCAAACTTTGCGATATCAAACGACTTTGCCTCAGACATAGACGTCATCCCCTTTCAGGTTGTGACTATGCTGAGGCCGAACGACGGTGCCCCTTCGATCCAGCCCCATTACAGGGCCTTCAACCCTACTACGAGCACCTCCGTCCCTGTGTCCCGCATCGGTACTCTCGCTCTTGCAGAGGCTATCTGCTTACACTTCTCCCTTAACATCGGGACGACAGGTTCTCACGTTCCTTACCGAAGCCCGGTACAGAGTCACGCCGCCTTCATGCCGGGCGCCGGTCGAGCAGTCGGCAGGCATCCCTCGACCTTCATCCCGGGCCCACCACCAAAGCCCGGTTTCGACACCATCTGAATACGTTTCGACACCACATCGACGGTTCATTTTCATTCGTCTCTCTGTACCGCACCTGACGCGGTCAATGCCGCGCCTTTTCCTCAACGCTCACCACCAAGGCTCTTTACCCCAGCAGCTTGAGGTGGTTTGGAGCCTGCTCCTGCAAACCGACTCCGAGGGGCCCACCCTCATCTTCAATAAAGCACCACAACTCTCCGTTCAGCTATGGAGGTTGTGTTCGTGACACACGGTGGTCGGCGAACTTGGCCACCATGACGTGGGCCAACAAGCCAGCGGTAGGGATCCCCTTGTCGATCACCTGCGCCGGTACCGGTGCCTGGATCAGTGTTTCGCACTGACGGCAGGCCCACTTTCCACGTACATGTTGCTCAACCGTGAACACGCCCGGCGTGTAGTCCAGCTTCTCGCTGACGTCTTCGCCGATGCGTTGAAGTTGGCAGCCACTGGAGCAGTCGGTGTTCTCAGGCTCGTGATGAATGACGGTACGAGGAAACTGCGGTGGCAAAGCTGCACGTTTGGGTTGTTGGCGTGCTTCGTCCGGTGCGGGGGCTGGACGAAGTGCTTTCAACTCAGCGTCGATGGCTTCGAGGTCAGTGCTAAGCAAATCGTCCAACAAACTGCCTTGCGCCGGGCTGATCTGCTCACTGCGCTTGGCAAACTTGTGGCGTTTGAGGATGGCGATCTCGTGAGAGAGCTGCTCGATGACGGTCTTGTCGCGACGGCTCTCTCGCCCCATGGTGTCGACCTTCGACAGCAACTGCGCAGCGAGTGCACGCAGTTGATCGGGCGTCATTTGATCGAGATTGGGCGAGGAAGTCATGCCGTGGATTTTACCAAAGCAGCCCACCCGACACAGCTAAAAGACCCGATTCAGAGCAACGTAATTGCGTCGTTAGCGCCAACCTGCTGCCAAGGCAGGCCCAGCACCAGCGCTTGAAGTTGTTCGGCGTCGAGTTCAACTTCATGGCCTCGATGAGTGCCAGGCCAATGGAGCTTGCCTTGGCTCAACCGGCGCGCGGCCAGCCAGATACCCACGCCATCGTGCACCAGAACTTTCATCCGATTGGCGCGGCGGTTGGCGAATAGATAAGCGCAGTGCGGCTTCGCCGCACCGAACACGGCGATCACACGGGCAAGGGCAGTTTCGGTGCCGGCGCGCATGTCCATCGGTTCGGTGGCGAGCCAGATGACGTCGATGCGAATCATCGCAATAGGTCTCGCAGAAAGGTCGCACAGGCGGTAGCGCTTTGGGTCGGCCAGTTCACTTTGACGGTGCCACGCGGGTGCTGGATTTCGACGCAGATGCTCGATGAATCAGCCTGAGAATGCCCTCCGGCCCGCTGCAAAGGCAGCGGAATGAACGCTGGTTGCAGCGCCATGGCTTTGTTCGTGTGCACCCGAATCCATTTATGGACGAGGTTCGCGTAAAGGCTGTGGTGCTGCGCGACGCTAGCAATCGAGGCGCCGGGCTGAGCGCACTCTTGGACAACCTGGGCCTTGAAGGATTTTGAATAGGAACGGCGTTGTGGCTGCATGGAAAGACCCGCTTAAAAAGCTAGAAATGGTGTCCACTTAGGTGGACACCATCGCCTTTGGCGTTGGGGTCAGGAAGGTGAGTTGGCCGGACGGTTACCCGCAACCGCAAACCGTGGGAGAACTAGCCGGCGTCGGAATTAGCCCCAAGCGCTGTACTTGCCAGAGTGCTATTCACTTCTGCCACACAATAAATCTCTCCTCCAGGGGTACGTTAAGGCCTGATGAAGCATCGGCGATCACCCGGGCGGTGTATGCCTGCTCCGGGCAATCATCAGGCACCTCACCTCGATAGCCGATGGCCCCGTCGGCCTGCATCGCTGAATCCAGACGCAAATCCCAAATTCGAGCGGCTGTCATGCCGTCGCCTTCGCGATACAATTGAACTCGCAGATAAACCGCCGGGATGCCCGCCAGATCCACCAGCAGCACTACCGAGTAGTGACCATTGCGCCGGGACATTTGCATATCCACAAACCGGACCGCCGCATGGTGCGCTTGCAATTGTTGGCGAATGTTGTTTAGTTCCGCGGCCAGTCGGCCGCCCTGAGCGGATCGAGCCCGGTACGCCTGTGCGGCTGGCAAATAGTACTGCTCGGTATAATCACGCACCGCGCGGTCGGCCGAGAATTGAGTGACTAGGTTGCCCATGCTCGCCCTCATGCGTTTGACCCACTGCTCGGGAATTCCCGCGTCATTGCGCTGGTAAAATGCCGGGACTACTTGTTCTTCCAGCAGAGAATACAACTGGTCGGCATCGATGACGTCATAACTTTCGTCATGTTCAGCACCGTCGCCAATCCCCCAGCCAACCTCGTCGGTACAGGCTTCAGCCCACCAGCCGTCGAGTTGCGAAAGGTTAAGGCCGCCGTTGGCGAGCACCTTCATGCCGCTGGTGCCACTGGCTTCCCAAGGGCGTCTTGGGGTGTTGACCCACACGTCGACACCTTGTACCAGATGGCGCCCCACGCGCATGTCGTAGTCTTCGAGAAAAGCCACCCTGCCCTTGATTTCCGCCCGTTCGATAAACGTCAGCCATTGCGCAATCATCCTCTGCCCAGTCAGGTCAGCGGGGTGTGCCTTCCCTGCGATTAGCAATTGTACAGGACGGCGGGGATGATTAAGGATACGCAGCAAGCGCTCTGGGTCCGTCAGCAGGAGATTAGGCCGTTTGTAGGTGGCGAAACGCCGGGCAAAACCCAAGGTCAGGACTTGCGGGTCGAACCACTGCCCCACCGCTTCGACATCCGTGAGCGACGCGCCATGAACTGCTGCGCTACGTGCCAGATGGGTACGCACCGATTCCACCAGCCAACTACGGGAGCGCTCGCGCAAACTCCAGAGCTGCGAATCGGTGGCTGTTTTCGCCGAGCTATGAACTCGTGACTCATTAAAACCACGCCAAGGCAGCGAGTCCCCGTACAAGGCTTGCCAATACTCCTCTGCATCCCGTGAGATCCAGGTAGGCTGATGCACGCCGTTGGTGACATGACCGACAGGCACCGCGGCTGTTGGCCAGCGCGGGAAGAGGTTCTGAAAAATATGCCGGCTGGTTGAACCATGCAGTTTACTGACAGCATTGACTGCTCCGGCACAGTGCGTAGCAAGGAACGCCATGTTGAACGGCTCTTGCGAGTCATCCGCATTTTGCCGGCCCAGCGCGAGAATCGTCTCCAACGGTTGATCCAACTCGCGCTGGATGTAGCGTTGAAGGTATTGGGCGATCAGCTCAGGGGGAAACCGATCAAAACCTGCGGTGACTGGCGTATGGGTGGTGAACAGATTTCCAGCCCGAGTAACGGTCAGCGCCAACGCAAAATCCACACTCTGCGCCTGCATGTAGCTGCGTACACGCTCAAGAACGGCAAAGGCGGCATGCCCATCATTCAAATGCAGGACCTGAGGCAGGTAACCTGCCGCTTCCAACAGGCGCCATCCGCCGATGCCCAACACGATCTCTTGGCGAAGGCGCATCTCCAGGTCACCGCCGTACAACTCGCTGGTGATCAAACGCACGGGCGGCGGGTTGGCCGGATCATTACTGTCGAGCAGCAGCAAGCGGTTGCCACCCACCGTTGCTTTCCAGCCACGCAACCAAACAGTCATGCCAGGTAACTCAAATGCTAACCGCAACAGGCTGCCATCGGGTCGCAACAATGGTTCTACCGGTAACTGACGCGTATCGTTGACCGGATACAGAGCTTGCTGAACACCGTTTAAGCCGATCTCCTGACGGAAATATCCTTGTTGCCAGAGCATACCTACCGCCACCACCGGGACACCCAGATCGCTGGCGGACTTCAACTGATCCCCAGCAACATTGCCCAGCCCTCCGGAATAAATCGGCAGGGCCTCACTGAGCATGTACTCCATCGAGAAGTACGCTACGCAGCCTAACTGACTGGCCTGCGGATGTTCAGTGAACCAGGTTGGGCTGGCGAGGATTTGGGCGTGATCATTAGCGATGCGCGCTACCCGCGAGTGAAAATGACTGTCCGCCAATAACACCTCGATTCGATGGTCGGACACTGAGTTGAGCACCAGGCACGGGTTGTGGGTCAACTCCCACAGCGTATTGTCGAGCGCGCGCCAAATGTCATCGTTAAGGTTCGACCAGCGGATCGATTGATCGAACGCCAATTGGCGTAGCGTCTCCGGATTAGGATCCTGATAAACATGGTGCGTCGGCATATAGTGGTCCCCAGTTTCAAGCGTCAGTGAACGTCTGGCCCCTGCTTTGCCCCTTGGCCAAGGGCGGTGGGCTGTCTGGGTGGCTGAAGTCATCAGTCCAATGCCAGTTGCGAATCTCCGGCATGTCTTCGAAATGCTCGCGGATATAAGTGTGGTGGCGGCGCAACTGATCTTCAAAATAACTCATCGCATCCAGGCTGCTGGACCGCAGCCGGGGGACGTGTGACAACGCATCGATTGCAAGCTGATAACGGCTCATATTGTTCAGCACGACCATATCGAACGGCGTTGTAGTGGTCCCGCGATCAGAGAAACCCCGCACGTGAAAGCGCGCTTCGTTCGCCCGCCCGTGCACCATGGAATGAATCACCCAGGTTGAACCGTGGAAGGCAAACATCACCGGCACTTCGCGGGTGAACAGCGCTTCGAATGAAACATGGTCCATGCCGTGCGGGCGATCGTCGGGACTGGCCAGAATGCTCAAATCGACCACGTTGACTAAACGAACGCGAATACCGGGTACGTGCTTCTGCAATAGCCACGAGGCCGCTACCGCTTCTGTCGTTGGCACATCTCCGGCGCAGGCCAGCACGATATCCGGCTCCGCCGCGCCGTCATTGGTGGCGAAATCCCAAATCGATGCGCCCTGCGAGCAGTGCTTGAGGGCCTGATCGAAATTCAGCCACTGGAAATCCGGCTGTTTGCCGCAGGTGACGACATTCACGTAATTGCGACTGCGTAAACAATGGTCGAAGACGTTGACCAGACAGTTGGAATCAGGCGGGTAATAGACCCGCACGACGTCGGAGCGGCGTTGCAGGACGTTGTCGACGAAACCGGTCGATTGATGGCTGAAGCCGTTGTGATCGTTGCGCCACGCATGGCTGGTCAGCAGGATGTTGAGCGAGGCCAGCGGCCGCCGCCAGGCGAAATCGCGGCATTGCTGCAACCATTTGGCGTGTTGCGTCACCATGGAATCGACCACTTGCGCAAAGGCTTCGTAGGTCGACCACATGCCGTGGCGGCCGGTCAGCAAATAGCCTTCCAACCAACCTTCGCACAGATGCTCGCTGAGTACCTCCATGACTCGGCCGTCGCGCGCCAAGTGGTCGTCGATGCCCAGCAACGGACCCGCGGCGGTTCGATCGGTGGCCTCGAATACCGCGTTCAAGCGGTTCGAGTTGGTCTCGTCCGGGCCGAAGATCCGGAAATTATGCGGGTTGGTACGAATGACATCGCGCAAATACTCGCCCAGCTTGCGAGGCGCCTCGGCGATCACCTGGCCTGGCCCCGGGACGTGCAGGCCGTAGTCGGCGAAATTAGGTAAATCCAGCGCCGTGAGCAGTCGACCGCCATTGACGTATGGCACCGCGCCGAGACGCAACGGCGCGGGTGGAGTCAGCGCCTGCAGATCAGCGACCAGGCAACCCTTATCATCAAACAGCGTGTGCGGCTGGTAGCTGCGCATCCACGCCTCCAACTGCGCCAGATGGTCAGGATTCTGCAAGACATTGGCCAGAGGCACCTGATGCGCGCGGAACGTGCCTTCCACCGGCAGGCCATCAACGACTTTCGGGCCCGTCCAGCCTTTGGGGCTGCGCAGGATAATCATCGGCCAGCGCTGCGGCGAAGTGTCGCCCTGCTCCCTGGCCTGCTGTTGAATATGCCGGCCCTTTGCATAGGCCGCGTCAAGCGCTGCCGCAAAACGCTGGTGCATGCCAGGCACGTCTTCCCCGGCGACGATCAGGGGTTCGTAGCCACGCCCACGGTACAGCTCGATGAGGTCCGCATCGGTGGTACGCGCCTCCACCGTAGGCCCGGATATCTTGTAGCCATTGAGGTGCAGGATGGGTAATACCGCCCCGTCGCGGCGAGCGTCGAGGAAGCGCACGCTCTTCCAACTGCCCTCCAAAGGGCAGGTTTCGGCTTCGCCATCGCCAATAACGCAAGCCACCCACAAATCCGGATTATCGAATACGGCACCGAATGCATGCACCAGTGAGTAGCCGAGTTCGCCGCCCTCATGCAACGAGTTGGGCGTATGCGGGCCACAATGACTGGGGACCCCGCCGGGCGTGGAAAAACTGCGGAAAAAGCGCAACATGCCGGGCTCGTCCGGGGTGATGTCCGGATGAACGTCGCTGTAAGTCCCTTCCAGCCATGCGCAGGCGTTGAGTGTCGGCCCGCCGTGGCCCGGCCCCGATATGTACACCATGGACACTCGCTGTTCGCTGATCAGCCGGTTCAGGTGAACATAGATAAAGTTTTGCCCTGCTGACGTTCCCCAGTGTCCCAGCAGCCGTGGCTTGATGTGCTCGGCCTGCAAGGGTTCGCGCAACAACGGGTTGGCCTTGAGGTAGATCTGCCCGACACACAAGTAATTGGCGGCTTGCCAATACCGATGCATCCGGTCGAGCAACTCTGGCGCCAGCGGACCGCCCGCCTCGGGCGTTATCGGGCTAACATGGTTTGAATCATCGGCGCTGGAAAACGCTAGATTGAAGGTATACATAGCGACTCCACGAAAATATGACGATGGGAAGCGCCCGGCAAAATGCCAGAGGCTCGCGGTCAACCCGGGTTGCTGTCGAGCAACGGTGTCGGTAAAAGCTTCAGGGTGTACCGGGCGATTACCCGGTCTTCATCGGTAGGGATCATCCAGGCCCTGACCGGGCTGTGGGGTCGCGAAAGACGCGAAGCGGATGCTTGATTGGCCTCGTCGTCGAGTTCGAGCCCCAGCCAGGCACACCCGCGCAGGATAGCGGCGCGCACCGGTGCTGCGTGTTCACCGATGCCGCCGGTGAAGACCAATGCGTCCAGCCCGCCCAGCACGGCGGCAAAGCTGCCTATTTCCCGGACCACGTTGTGTATGTACAGCGACACTGCCTCACGAGCGGCCGCCTGATCACTGGCTAACAGGGTCCGCATGTCGCTGGCAATGCCGCCTGATACGCCCAGCAAACCACACTCGTGATACAGCAAGTGTTCAAGCGCTTGCGCGGACATTGCGCGCTCGCGCATCAGGTACAACAAGATGCCAGGATCGAGGTGGCCCGGTCGGCTGCCCATCAGCAGTCCGTCCAGCGTCGTGAACCCCATGCTGGTGGCACGACTGCGCCCATTATGCAGTGCACACAGACTGGCGCCGTTGCCCAGGTGCGCGGCAATGGTTCGTCCCGCAGCAGCGGCACTGTCATAGTCGCCGAGCACTCCAGCGATGTACTCATAGGAAAGCCCATGAAAGCCGTAACGGCGCACGCCTTCCTCAGTCATTCGTCGAGGCAAGCCATAAAGAGTTTCAAGCGGGTCAAGGGTGTGATGGAAAGCCGTGTCGAAGCAGGCCACCTGAGGTAATCCAGGGTACTTGGACGCGAGAAAGCGAATCGGCGCCAGGCACAGCGGCTGGTGCTGCGGTGCGATGGGGGTGAGCGCCTGCCGCTCGGTCAGCAAGGTCTCATAGACCAGTGCGGCGCCCTCCTGACGGAGGCCGCCATGCACCACGCGATGTCCGGCGGCAAC
>Ga0099823_1003588_pt1 | contig 14779 bp, 7 predicted proteins | sample CowpearedBW_FD_76831 | JGI IMG/M metagenome (GOLD analysis project Ga0099823, IMG submission 76831) | Root nodule microbial communities of legume samples collected from California, USA - Cow pea red BW | ecosystem: Host-associated > Plants > Roots > Nodule | place: USA: California | collected...
TATATAATGACTAACTTCTAACATAGACCAATATAAAGATAAAAAAAATTGATTTTGTCTTCCATGTGTTTGGCATAGGTAATTTATTTTTCAACTTTTACCAGTCAATGGAATTGGTGGAATTTCATTCACTTGATGTCCATTAAAGGATTTCTTCAACATGTAGGAAGGATAATGACATTTTACAAATCTTTGATGCTAAAGATATATTGTCTTCCTTCCATGTTTTGATTGTTGACCTCTAGTGTCTTCACATATAACAAAGACTTTATAACTCTTAACACTATTTTTTGATAAGTTAGCATGTGCAAAAATTCATTGGTGATACAAAATAACATGACAGTCATTTGGTAAGATTCATTAATAAACTCATCAAAGAATTTGACCCTCTCATCCCAAATCAACTATAAATCTTCAATTTGAAGTAGATCAACATCTATGCCATTTCTTGGTTGTTCTAGACTAGAGATCATCATAGATAATATAATGTATTTTTGTTGCATGCACAATTAAGGAGGAAAGTTGTAATAACTAGTATAAAACAAGCCATAAATTGTGGATAGTACTTGAATTACCACTATAAAAGTTGCATAAATTGTGGCAATTTTAATATGATGGTTCTAAAAAAATGCCAAAATTATCTTTATAATACAACAATTTTATAACTACCACATTTTGTATTTAAAATATGATAGGTTTTTTCTTTTTCTTTTTTGATTCCCTTCATTTTAGCCTACCTTTTGTAATTACAAGAATAACAAAAGTGAAGATTTTGTTCCTAGTGTCCTTTACTGTGGAACCTCACTTTTAATAACCATCTCACCTCTTTTGCCAACCCTCAATGTGAATCCTCTAACAAACCCTCATTGTGGACCTTTACTGTCAACCCTAATGAAAAACCTCACCTTCCCCCTTATTGCAAACCTTATACCATCAATCCTCACCTTGAACCCTAATTTTTATTTATTTTTCACTAAGACACTCATCATAAAACACACACCTCTCTATCATTTCTGTCTCCCCCAATTGATTCACGAAATCCTAATTTCAATGGTTCCTATTTTGGGTAGCGAAGAGTTAGGTTGGATTTAGCTAAGGTAACAACTATAACAACTTCTCTTTAAGGAAGTGAAAGGTGGCATCATAATTACTATGAGCTCTTAACCTTGTTATATTTGAAGGATTGTTACTACACAACGAATGGCTTCATCAACAACATCAAGAAACTCTAGAGATGCAAAACCCCATTTTCTTCTCTCTAAATCCTAGATTTTCTCTTTTCCTTTCTTTTTCCCTAAAAAAATCTAACCTCATTCTTTATGTTCTTGAAGATCTAAGCCCATCAAAGTGATCCTTGTGAAGAGTTCTACAAAATACCCCGATCAATTTTATCTTTAGGTAAGTTTAAATTTTCACCTTTTGCAAAGAGCAAATATGTTTTTCTTATACATGCAACTTTTCTTGGGTTTCATGTAATTTTTATGTTTTCTAGATCAAACTCTATCTAATTGTGGTTATAAAATCATGTCTTGATAATTGCTCGGGCTTTTTGTTGTGTAGCTAGAACAATCGTAAGTGGTGGAGTTGTGTAGGAGAAGAACAATGTTAGGTGTATTCTTTAAAGTAAGGAAAGCTAATCTATAAGTTGTTAATTTTCTTGAAATGTTGATTCTTGGTTTTAAGATTTAATTTGAGGATTTAATATTTTGGAGTGTGTTTGAATGTCGGTATGTGTGGGTTGATCAATGGGATTGAAAATGCGACAATGCTAGAAGATTGTGGTTTTAATATGTGAAATGCTATGAATTTGTGATGTGTTTAGATTGTTGGTGAATGAGAGAAATGAGAATGAATCAGAGTGAGGGCAACAAAAGGTTGTGAATCAACTGTATAATGACTTATAATTGTGAACCAGAAGGATTTGTGATGAAATATTTGTGAAAGGATGCTATTATGCTAAATTGAAAAAGATATTTTGATGATGACAGTTAATGCGTCTTGTTATTATTTATGTTATGGTGTTCTATTGTTTTAACTTGAGTTGTCAAACCTTATATTAAAGGATGACATTGAATGTCTTTGAAGAGAGGTATTTTAAAAATTTAGAATTTGCTCGAATGATGAATTATTTGGTGACTTGGTTAAATCGTGAATCCTTGTGGTGTGTAAAGAGTAGAAATGGGGTAAGCATTGAATAATATGGTATTAAATGTGGCATGATTCTTATGTTTTAAGCATGTAGTATGCTTATATGATTGTTATAACATATGAATTTAGGAATGAAAGTAAATATGGAGAGCTATAACAAATTAAAGGTAAGCAAATTAAACTAATATTGAAGCTAGTGTAGACAAGTTAATAGCCTCAGGAAAACTATTTGATGAAATTGTGCAATTCCTTTTACCACTATCGACACCAATATCAAGTTGTTCTATATTATTTTGTGTCCTTTTTCCTAAGTTAAATAATCTCATTCTCCATCTATGCCATTATTTTAGTCATGTTTTTCATTTGAGTAGTCAATGTGTCTTATCTTGTTGTGTATAACGCTTTTTGGGCGGGAAATAATCTCTGTGATTTACTCCCGTTGCCCTAAAACGACTTGGATACTCTGGGAGACATAAAGCTTGAGCAAGAATGTCTAAGCGAGCATTACTCATCTCTTCTAAATGTATAGTTTGTATTGTGAACTACAATTTCTAAGTAATTAATACATTTAAACAATAGCTCAATCCTTTGTAAAATTGGTTGACCAAATTATGTTTTGGCTTAATCAATTAATGGGCTTTAGTTTTGTTTTATTTTCAAGTTGTAATAAGGGCCCATTTGGCAACTTAGGAACCAACCTTTGGAAGACCAAGAGGATGATGCATTGGTGAATGCTTTTGGGTGACTTTTGGTTACCACAACTTCAGTTACAATCAACCATTAAGTAGTAGGATCATTATTAGCTTAAGTGGGATGGAATTGAAATTAATGGGCCTTTTGTAATTTTGATGGCCAAAGCTTTTATATAAGATGAACCATTTTTATCAATGAAAACAAGTAGAGTTTTATTCAGAAATATTAGAGTTTTATCTCTTCTATCTTAGTGAGAGTGATTCTGATGAGTCCACTCTAGGCCCAACCCATGGCCCACATGCACCACAAGGCCCAAGCCTAGTTAAAGGCCCAATAACAAGAAGCATGTTAAGAAAGATTCAAATAGGCTTCTCTCAAGATGGCCAAAATTCTCACGGGCTTGAAATGCTATTTTCATCAGCCAAAGAGGATGCTAAAATATGACAGGTTTCATGTTAGAGCATTAGTGTAGACTTTAATTTTGGGCCACATGTTAGGTCATGCTTTATAAAATAAAAAGCCAAAGTAAATTGTTGATTAGCTTTCAAATTGGGCTAATTCAAGCCCAATTGAAAGGAAACATGGTGAAAAGGCATGGAAGGTGTGACTTGCCACTTGGTGCATGATCCTTGCTCCCATTACATCACACGGATCTAAAGGCTTCTAGTAGCCTAAGCCAAGTTTGCATTTCATTTCATTATGCATTTGTATTTCATTTTGTTCAGCCACTCTACTACAAATGACGGCCTTCACCACTTGTATTGGGTTACTCTTTGAATGGTAATTGATAGATGTTGAGGGCACTCCACACAATTGCCTTTGAGAGTCATGCTAGGATAGTCTCCTTTCATAGAGTTTCACTTCCACAAACCACACATTGCTCAAGGGCCTTCAACCTTGCTCCATCATTCTACTGCCTCAATGGAGTTCCTCCTCTCCAAATTCACGCTTGAAGCTCCATTAGATTCTCCTATGTTCTTGAGTGATTCAAGAAAACCTTGGTTGTATAAAATGATTTTCCTATCCTTTGTGTGTTACCTCACTTGGAAAGAGTGATTCTTTCCTTCCACCTTTGTTATTCACCTAATATTCTTTCTACTTCACCCAAATTCAGAAAACCCAATTCTACCCAGATTTATCTCGTGATCATAACTCTCGTTTAACTCACCCAAAATTAGTGATTCTTAAGCCTAAATTAAAGTTCAAAATGTGATGTTTCTAAACTATTGCCTAAAATGGAATTTCAACCACTTTCCAATTCACCTTTTCATTAATTTTCCAAGTTTCCTACAACCCCAAAATCCTAAGTCAGTCGTTGAGCAAATGAGATTCACATTAGTTTGTGATAATATCACCTAAAATAAACAATAATTAAACATATCACACTTATTCTCATATCACACACACACACACACACATAATTATTAAAGTTCAGTTGCATAAACCCCACCTCTTCTTGTCGATCTCCATTGTTATTATCAACCCACTTGCAACCAAATGTGGGAAAAGTTTTTGTAATCCAACTCCCATATATGTTCAACTACCCCAAAATACGACACATTTGCATAAATAGGAGTTCTATATTTAACACTTGAGATATGCATAGATTCAGCCACCAATGGGCGCCATTATTGTGCATAGTACTTTTTGTTCTTTGGTATAAAATGTGTAGTCATTAGTCATATAAGTAGTTTAAGAGAAGACTTGAAAAGTAAGACTATTTGCTAACCATCTAAATTTGTCACAAATTAAAGAGAGGTTCACATTTAACTCTGCAAAAATGTGGCTTTTTAGCCATTGTATAAAAGTTGCATTGTGTTCTCTACTTATCCAATTGTCAGGCCTAGTTGTAATTAACCTTTTATCATGTCTTTGTATCTCTCCAAATATGGTTCAACTTCATCGTTATTATGTAGAATATACAATTGATCTCTTTCCTAATCTTTCCTCGATATGGTTACCTATGGTATTTCCAGTAATCTTTTCTCATTTGGTTCTCGCTAAGTGTTGAAGTCCTATTGATTCAACATTAGAGAGGTAATCAGTACAAAATTCAATAGCTTCTTCAAGTATATATCGTTCCACTATACATCCTTCTGGTCGACTTCGATTTTTCACATAGCCCTTTAATATCTTCATATAATGCTCCATTAGGTACGTCCATCTTATATAAGCTGGTCCACAATATTATGTTTCTTTAGCTAAGTTAATGGTAAAATGAACCATTATGTCAACCAAAGAAGGTGGGAAACACATTTCAAGCTCACACAAAGTTACAATAATTTCTCTTTCTAGTGTTTGCAATTTTCCAATGTCAATCACTTTGCTACAAAAGGCTTTAAAGAAATAACATAGTTTAATTATGGTCCATCTTACCATTTTAGGCAAAATGAAACGTATGCCTATTGATAACAAATGCTCCATGAGAACTTGACAATCATAAGACTTTAACCCTTTTAGTTTTAAATATTTCACAGATACTAGGTTCTTGGTGTTTGATGAATACCCCTTTGGAACTTTAACACCTTGTAGAAACTTACAGAACACAATTTTCTTCTTTCTAGATAGAGTATGAGTTGATAAAGGTAGATATTGACGTTCACCTTTCTTTGTTGTTGCTAGTAACATCCTAGGCCAATATTACTTAATTAAATAATTTATAATTTAAAATAAAGTTATTTAATGATAAAGTTCCACTAGTGTAGTTTGGACTTTTGACAACGCACTATATACCTTAGTTCCCGTACAAACGAGGCATAAAAAGACACGGTGGCATTTTTGTAATTTTTGTAAATTTTTATGTCTCGGTTCTAAATACAACCGAGGCAGAAAATATTTTATGCTTCGGTTAAAATTCACTCGAGGTATATATGTTCCCAAAATTTTCATTTTTCCCCTTTTTAAAATTTATAAAATGATCACATTGTTTTAGGCCTCGGGTCTAATTCTACCTAAGGCATATAGATTTTTATGCCTCGATCTCCACTTAACCGAGGCAGATAGCCTTTTTAGGTTAAATACAAATCGTGTCACTGTTGCAACGTCTTCTCCGTGGAGCGGCAGCATCTTCTTCGTGGAGTAAAACAGCTTCTTCGTCTTGGAGTGGACCAGCAGGTTTCGCATGGAGTGGACCAGCAGGAATTGCAGAACGCCAAGCACAGGTTCCTTTCTTCCACTGTTGATCCGTCGTGTAGTTGCAGAACACCAAACACATCCACTGCTGGTCCGTCGTCGCACATGCCGTTGCGATGTCGCCTCTATCGTTGTTCAATCCCACCAGTATATACTTCTCCTTTTTCTATTCATGAAACTTTTTAATCTATGCACCTTTATGCCGCCTCCATTGTCCACTCGTGTGCATAATTCTTGAACGTTGTCGGACAAGTATAAAGCCTACAGAGGTGGGTTCAGATTGAATGCAGTGTGTATATCCAATGTTGGTTTCCAAAATTAACATCCAACGTCTTCATACACTAAACCTTTATGCCCCTTTTGTTCTTAGTCAGTTCTTAATTTCCAATCCATTGTTGTTTGTTGTGAAACAGATGTGCTTTTTGTGATTGTCAATCCAACTCCCAATTTGAAGATGCTCGGGTTACTACAGGTGGTTTTAGTTGGTCAAGGATTTTTTTTCCTTAAGTTATGAGAATCTATTGATTGATTTATAATCATTATAACCCTCTGTTTCTAAATTCCATTTGTTGGTTAGTTTACTCAAGTATGCTTTTTGAAATTATTCCACTGCTTGAAGTGTTTTGTTGTTGGTTTGATGCTCAAAATATCATTCTTTGATTTGGCTCACAATGCTTTGAACTCACTAGGCTTCTTGAAAGGAAACTTTTGGGTAGGAAGTGTGCTTTCTGCAACCATCATTGTCGAGGCAGTAAGATCAAGATTGTATATCAGTAAAGTTATATTTTTCCTCTTGCAGAAAGACATTGAGAAGCTATTACAATCTTGAGTGCTAAAGATTTGATTATATATAACATATAATGTTGCACAAGTTAGTTTTTCTATCATTTACTTTTCAACACTACTTTCTTCTTGATGAGTATTGTGTTGTGGGAGCTTAACCTATACAAATTGTCTTGTAAATTCTAAATCTTGCATATGCTAGAACACATCCATTTGTTAAACTGTTCACTGTTGTTAATCTCTTTAAGTTTGTCCTTTGTTCTTTTTGTTCAGGAAATAGGTAATTTTCCAGTGCTTTCAAAAGACAAGTATCAACTATGAGACTATATAGTTATATCATCAATGAATATGTATTCTGGAAAACTTTTAATATATCTATCTGGTGTATTTTGATTATTCAATAAGTATGAATTGGATATCAAAACCATTACATAATATATCTGGATGCATATTTATGTTATTATTCTGCATGATCCATACTACATTGCCTATATATTACATAGCTTCTGATTATGCAATGATCTTAGTCTTGGACTTTGCTCCATAATATTTATAGAAGGAAGCAATAGGAAGATATAATGTATTGTTCTTTTCTCATGAATTAATATGAATTAGATCTTTGAGAAATTAAATGAGTAAAACTTCTGTAAAAGAAATAAAACACGTCAGAGAAGTTCAATTTAATTTTTTTCCTTTTTTTATTTTTACATAGAAGTTTATTTAAACATTTGAGTTATTTGGAAAAGGCATACACTATTTGGGACAGGACAAGTATTTTTACTTTCAGAATTTATGCGTTATTAGATTGTAGAGTCATTGGTTGTCATAGAAATATAAGACCATCACATAATTATCTTATATTTTTTCTTTAGTGTTTTAGCGTAACTTTTTTAACCAATTTGATTTTTGAGACAGGTTATATTAGGTGCTATAACATCTAATGTCAACAATTATTTAATAACTTTTTGTGATGGTGTAAGAAATTCTTCAGAATCATTCGTTATGTGTTTTTTTTTTAATAGCATCATCAATATTGTGCCTCGGTTGTGCCATAACCGAGGTATAAGCCACACTTTTCTGTTTTTTTTTTAATGTCTATTAGGCCTCGATTATATATGAACTGAGGCAATAATGAATGGATATGTCTCGGTTGAGAACCGAGGCAGAAAAGTGATCCTTTTTACCTCGGCAAGATATGCCTCGGGTCTTAAATCGAGGTCAAATAGCCAAAATAACCGCTGTAGAAACCCTTCGCTGCACTGGTGTTCCCAAAAATGGGAGAAATTCAAAACTTTATTAAATGCACTTAAATCCAAAATCCAAAGTTCAACTTAACTATTACAAGTTTCGAAGTCTATAACCAGAATTAAAACAAATACATGATAAAATAAATATTTTTCTTTAAATCTATCCCATAGCTAGCCCTCCCTTTGGCCCTATGCATAAACTACATCACTTGCAATATCATCTACTCCCGTGTGACAAGTCACACGATCATCACCAAACATAAACAAAAAGGGTGAGCTCAATGAAATTAAACCTGCATAGTAAATCGTATGATATACTCTCACCCACAACCTCCTGCTCGTAGTCCAACATGTGTGGAACCATCCCGTTACAAACCTCCCGTTTGTAACAATCAAGTAGAGTCATCCAACACGAACCTCCTGCTCGTATTCTCACACAATATTCCATCATCATAGACCTCCTGCCCACGATTATCACGTGTTCAAAGTGCATTACGAACCTCCCGCTCGTAATCCATGCAAACATATCTTAGACCAAAACAATCACCACACAACACACAAACTCCCCCACAAACGCAACCTACCACTACATTGTCGCTTGGCGCTGCTTAGGCGCCTCCAGACAAAACTTTAGTGCAGACCGCCTGGTAGTCCAACCAATGCGGCTAGGCACTAAGCCACTGCACTCGCTCTCGCTTGGCGGTTCCAGCGTGCCGCTAGGCACCACACATTATAGAGCTTCCCTACGCCTAACCATCGCTTGGCGATCTCCCCCATGCCGTCAGGCACTATACCAGTAACACAAGTTTACTAGTTTTTGGTTCCCTAAATAATGACCAAGGCAATAAATCACACAGTGCATGCATCCAGAATATGAAATACACGTTCATATATCTCAATATGACTCAGTTGTACTATCATACATCATATGCTTCAATATTCATTTCACCCATATACATTCCCCAATTTAGATCATGTTAATTACTTAAATTTGACAAAGACTCAAACATTCTCGTAGAAAACTCAAAATCAGAACCCAACATTGCATTCGAAATCAAGCCAAGTCATACACTTACATCAAACAACCCCTACAATAATTACTTTATTTCTATACTCCTTACCTAGTCAAATTTACCCCATTACATGGTCATACATTCATGCCTTAGGCTCACAACAATACAATCGATAAATTTTATAACAATATACCATGCCTAAACAAGAGTAATATCATTAGAACCCAACTCGTAACCATCATAGTGAATACGCAACATAAAGCATTGTTGTCACAACGCATCGCCTGGCGGTTCTTACTTCCCGCCAGGCAGTGCATCAGGATTCATGGCAAAATCTAGATTTCTGCACCTGTGAGAAATCCCCAAAGCCTTTACCTGCATAACCCACTTATCCCCTTGCACGCAAATCACCTCAATTTATTTCCATCATTCTTACAAGTTTAATTAGACCAAGTGAACACACTAGCACAACAATTATAACATAGCCATCATGTTTTCAATTCATCCCTTATCCCATATAATTCCCATAACCCTCTAATCATCGCGAAGCTCATGCATTATCAAAACATCAACGTATTCAATCAATTTATAAGCATAAACTGTAACACCCCAATTTTGGGATGTCACGGATAGTTAGAAAATTAACACATTTGACGAAAAAGGATTATTATTGAAAATGTACTAATAAAAACACTTTTAATTTGATTTAAATACATAGTTCGAAACGTCAATTTGTCTAGAAAAATATAAATAACAATTTTGAACAAAAGAAAATTACATAATCTTTAGTATTTGATTTAAAACAACTAAATAATATTACAAAACTCCAGAGTCCACCATAGCCTTTCGTCAATCTACTCCATTTCAAAATTATCTGCAATATCATTTGCTCCCGTATAACACACATGTTATACGATCATCGCACATACAGCAAACACACAAACAATCAAAAAAAGGGTAAGCTAACCATAAACAATGATATATAAAATAATTTTGTAAATAAAACATGACAAATAATACTCACATCTCATTCAAGTAACACTTAAGCATTAAGATCACAATCAAACTTTATTTTGAACACACAACCCCTAACATCCAAACAACCATATCAAACCAACAGACTATCGCATTCGTCTAAAATCCTTAAACATAATAACCATAATCAAGCTTTGGTTTTCCGTGAACTTTTACCCCACACTAACATCTAGTTTCCTAGAAATAGATGGTTCGATGTGTCCCACTATCAGAAAAAAAAAACAAAACTTGAAAGCCAGAACAACAACTAAAATACGGTAACCATGATGCACCCACGCGGCCCCCACGAGGCTTAAGATTAATTACATTACTTTTCCACCCAAAGAACTTAGGTATCAATCACCGAGAATTTAACCGAACCACTACACCTAACACCCTCAAACGTACCAATTTCATTAAAACCAAAGATGGCATACAATAAGATAGATAAACTACTAGGTAATACCTACGGCCCCACCACCAACTAAAGTTTGGCTAACACCCCAAACTATGGAAAACATTTACTATCATAGAATGCACCAGAAATAAAAAGAAGCAAACTAGGTTTATATGTGGTAATAAAGAAACAAGAAATTGATACTAGCTATTCCTAGGCTTGCTGTAGCGTAAAAAATTGTGGAACAATTCTCATCCCATCCAAACAAGACAAAGCACTAGACATTAAATGATAATATACTATTCATTACACGGTCCGCACCTCACATGTGGTGTGGCCCACCTATTCAAAATTAAATCCCACACATTTACGTGAAATAATCTAAGCTAGGAAAGAGAAACAAGTCATGCCACCACCACAATCTTGTTAAAGTAAAAACCTACTACAACACATAAAAAGGAAGAAAGAAATCGGAGTAAAACAAGTTCATATGTGATAAAAAGAATAACCAAACTACACCAAGTAGTCCCCCCCATGAATAAGAAGGAACGTATGCAACCTATGGGTTCTTTTCAAACCCACATCAGGATAAAAGAAAAGAACCCAAAAAACAACATGTTGTACCCAAAATATAATGAAGGGAAATGGCATGTGGTGAATGATATGACCCCAACAAGCCCAAATGCACCTTCAAGCCCAATTTCAAGTGCAAGCCCACTTAAAGGCCCAATTACAAGATCAATGATTAAAAAGATTCAAAAGGGCCTCCCATTAGATGATCAAAAATTCAATGGGCTTTTCACATTACTTACATGGGCCAAAGATGTCACAAAGGCTTGAAGACGTGCATGTAAATTTAGTAGTGTAGATTTAAATTGGGCCATTGTTTGGGATTTACTTTCAATAATGCATAAGACAATAAAAACATGTTGATTATGAGATACACATTGGGCTCGACCCAATTTTGGCTATGCTTGGCCGAGAGCATCACATGGTGCAAGGAAGGAGAGCTCATGGTTTCATCACACCGTCATCCAAGGGCTAGGAGACTTGACTTTCTTTTCAAGCTAGGATCTCACGACCAAGATCAAACCTTCTTCCCCAAGCTAGCATCAAAGGCCAAGATGCTTTCTCCTTCTCATCCAAGGGCCAAGATTCCTCATGTGTAATGGCTTGAGTATAAAAGCCATAATTTTTCAGCATTGTATTCACTCTTGAAAATTTATGCAATAGATGCTAATTGAGTTGAGATCATTCCTCCTTCTATTGCCTTTGAGAGTCACTCTTTCTAGAGATTTCCTCTCTCTAGCTCTAGCCACCTTCCTTAGGCTAGCATAAGTTAGGAAATCCTATCACCTCCTTCACCTACCATAGCTTGTAAGTGCCTTCAAAACTTTCTCCACTCATTCTTCCAAGTTCTGTTGCATCGTGGAGTTCTTCACGCACCTTTTAAGCTCCATCATAATTGTATCAAGCCCAAATGCACCTTCAAGCCCCATTTCAAGTGCAACCCACTTAAATGTCCAATTACAAGATCAATGATTAAGAAGATTCAAAAGGGCCTCCCATTATATGATCATAAATTCAATGGGCTTTTCACATTATTTACATGGGCCAAAGATATCACAAAGACTTGATGAAGTGCATGTAAATCTAGTAGTGTAGATTTAAATTGGGCCATTGTTTGGGTTTTGCTTTTAATAATGCATAAGACAATAAAAACATGTTGATTGTGAGATACACATTGGGCTCGGCCCAATTTTTGCTATGCTTCGCCGAGAGCATCACATGGCGCAAGGAAGAAGAGCTCATGGTTTCATCACACCTTCATCCAAGGGCTAGGAACTTGGCTTTCTTTTCAAGCTAGGATCTCACGGCCAAGATCAAACCTTCTTCCCCAAGCTAGCATCAAAGGCAAGATGCTTTCTCCTTCTCATCCAAGGGCCAAGATTCCTCATGTGTAATGGCTTGACAACAAGAACAGGGTCAAGCTTCAAACAAAATAGAAAACAAAGTTAACTCCCCTTACCTTGTGTAAAAGTCCCTCCAAAATTTACGTCTCTCTCGCAACCTCATCTTCACGGTTCCTTGCCTTGCCACTTTCTTTCCTTCTTTCTAACCCCCAAACCCTAAATAACTTAGGATATATATATCACACTTTCCACTACTAAACCTAACATTTAAAACTAGATTTATCTCCTTTATTCCTAGCCTTTTCTGTTTATATTTGAAAAAATAAAATATATGATTTTGCCATTTATTTTGTGTGGCAGCAACAACAACAAAAGTTTATACATTGCATGCTGTAGCAATCGCAAAAGCCATCATAAAAGAGAAAAAAGGAGAGAGAAATATAAAGGTGTTCTCATGGGACCCACCAAAAGAGAAGAGAGAAAATCACAATTTAACCATTTTAATGCTACCTGGAATCGAATCCTTGCACTTTTGACAACAACACGTACACCGACCACCAAGCTAATTGCTTTCTCATAACATAACGCACATTATAAGTTGATAAACACATGTACTCAATATTAAATATAATATTAATAATTAAAATAAATACAACAATAACTTAAATCACTCAAATAATAATTATTTCATATTTCATAATTTAAGAAACTAATTAAAGTAAATAAATAAAAAATCTTCATCAAGCCATTCATTTTTTCCATGGTTTTTCAATATTCTAATTTTCTCGGATCATACATAAACACTACAATGGGAACAGATACCTTAACAGAACACCCACACGTGTCCCATCCTCCAATCAAAATGTAAAATTCAGAAAATACAGCTTGCATTGCCTGGTGGTTTGTGACTACCGCTAGGCGGTTCTTAGTATAAACCTAGAAAATGGTTCATACTGAATACGTCGCTTGACGGGCCTTCATTGATGCTAGACAGTTTCTAGGAAGGAACCTAAAAACTCGAAGAGGACATTGCAAAATGATAGTTAAAGGGACTTCCATACATTCCACACACCACACAACATACAATTCACAAATTAAACAATTAGGCGAAGCTCCCCTTACGTGGAATTCTTATTCCAAAAGCTTTTCTAGAGTTCTTCTTGCACAAGAAATTAGCCTAGCTTCAATACCCTTCATAGCCCCTTCAAAATTTTCCCTTTTGGTGCTTTAAACTTAGTGCTCTCAAGCCACAATCCAATCCCTCTGTTAACTCATTAAAACCACCACTCTAATATTCAATTTTCAGCCTAATAAAACCCATTAAAATGAAAAAAATGAAAATTAATAAAATAAGTAATGGTCTTTTAAGTGCCATTATCATGGTGATTTCTCTACCCCTCTAGCTTCTCTCTAAAATGGCTAGGTTTTCTAAGCATTTCCTAAGTGGCCAAAATAGTCTAAACGTAAAAAGGACTATTTCATGCTTGCCAAAGTTCAAATTTTCATCCACACAATCACAAACCTTGTGCACAAACCAACAAGCTATTACATGTTTCTTGGAATTTCATGCACATATAGCTTTATAGTTTCGTATCACAACCATGCATGCATCCAAAACAATTAAATAATTAAAACATTACACTAATGACATACATAAGACTCAAACCCAAGTCCTCTCACACTACAAGAAAGTTACATATTAGCGAGGGAATAATCCCTAGCGAATCCCTAGCTAATCTTTCGCAAAACGATTAAGCGAGGGATTAGCAAGGAAATCGCGAAGACACTATGTCATAGCTAAAATATAGGTAGCTAAGTAGCTAGAGAACCACTTTGTCGCTAATCCCTAGCTAATCCCTAGCAAATCGGTTGTAGCTAAACCCTAGCTAATCCCTAGCAAATTGTTTGTAGCTAAACCTTAGCTAATCCCTAGCAAATTGGTTGTAGCTAATCCCTAGCAAATCAATTGTAGCTAATTCCTAGCTAATCCCTAGCAAATTGGTTGTAGCTAAACCTTAGCTAATCCCTAACAAATCGATTGTAGCTAATTCCATGTAATCCCTAGCAAATTGGTTGTAGCTAAACCTTAGCTAATCCCTAACAAATTGGTTGTAGCTAAACCCTAGCTAATCCCTAGCAAATTGATTGTAGCTAATCCCTAGCTAATCCATAGAAAATCGGTTGTAGCTAATCCCTAGTTAATCCCTAACAAAGTTGTTATAGCTAATCTGATGAAGGATTGACCCCAACCAAGGATGGAGGCAAATGCTTAAGAAGACTAAGCATGTTTAGAAAGGAAGTTCACTAATCCTTCACCCCTTTCATTTGTGTTTGCTATTTTTGATTCCCTAAGTTGACTTAGTTGAATCAACTTTAGTTGACTTGTTGACCTTTGACTAGGTTTGACTTGTTGACTATAGTTGACTTGACTTAAGCCAA
>Ga0099823_1003601_pt1 | contig 14761 bp, 10 predicted proteins | sample CowpearedBW_FD_76831 | JGI IMG/M metagenome (GOLD analysis project Ga0099823, IMG submission 76831) | Root nodule microbial communities of legume samples collected from California, USA - Cow pea red BW | ecosystem: Host-associated > Plants > Roots > Nodule | place: USA: California | collected...
AAAAACAAATCAAAACAGCACAGCAAATGATAGTGTATGGAAACTGTATTATTGAATGTGTGAAAATGAGCAAAACGGTGGTATGACAATATAGAATATCTCCAGAGTCTATGACTCCTCCAAAGAGATCACTCTCCTTACCCTATTTCATAACAAACTTCCCGTATCCCCCCTCTCTCTTTCCTCCCTTCTCAAATACTTGTCTTCTTTTGCCACGTCATTACCCTCCTAACTAATTAAGATTCCCTGGGCCTGTTTTCTTCCTCCTAAAGTAAACCTTCCATATCTTGGGCCTTCCACTAACATGGCCTTCTTCACCATCTTTCTCATGTTGTATCAGCCCCTCCTCAAGTGTTCTATCAGATGTCTACATGGAAAACCACCCAGATTTATTTCTTAGGAGTCATCTGATATGGTATGTCGTCCACCTAGATTTATTTCTTAGGAGTCATCTAACATGGATGGTATGTCGTCTATGTAGGTCTCTCGATCAAAGTGATGTTGATCATTTATCATCATTCCACCTCAAGGATACATCTATTTCATTGTATATATAGACAACAATTTTATCACAAACAATGATAAGGAGAGCATTGTCCAATTAGAACAATATTTTACTCAAAAGTTTCAGACAAACATCTTGAATACTTGTGCTATTTCCATGGTACAAAAGTTGTATAGTTCAAGGGATGATTTGAGAATTTCTCAAAGAAAATATTGTGATACCATCTCAGAAAGTAGATTTTAAATTTAGATCAACTTGACTTGTAAGATAAGGTTTGCATCCACTTATATGTTGTAATTTTATAATATCTCTAGTCAATGAGATCTCCAACATGATCAATCAGAATAAGGAAATGGACAGAGTCACTCAACATATGTCTATCTTCTAACAATTCTCCACAATTGTAGATGTCTTCCTGCACTGAGCTTTATTCCTCCATTGGGGCTCCTGCTGCGAGTTGGGATTTTTACCAAAGTCGTCCCTAGCCACCACTACATACCATTCACCACTTGAAATATGAATTAAGTTTCAAAAAGACCAAATATTTGAAAGCTAACTAATCTAAGTAATATTGAAGTTAAAACAATTAACATATAGAAGTTCTTAACTATAAAATGCACTCAACATTTTTGCCTATCGATAAAAGTTTGGCATTCTCAACCGAGCAATTATTCATTTCATCATACAGCACCAAATTCAAATCCTATTGATTATAACAATATTTTAAAGTAGCAAAACAGAAAATCATATACAAGCAACTTCAAGAAAACTGCTATAAAGAAAATACAGTACTAGGCAGAGTAAAGAAACATTTACTATCTCTAAGATGACAATAGTTTGAATAACATAATAAATTGAAAGTGACATACAGCAAATGGTTCTGCTTCCTTCCATATGCCTTCAAGGTTTATATCATGTGAATGTTTAATTCCAAGATGAGACAATCCAGACTGACAGAAATTCTCAAAATGTAAAAATTTGTCATCAGATTTAATCCCTTCACCTCCAGCCCCTTCACTACAAGGAATTTCACTAGGTAAGTTCTGTATCTCTGATATCGAACCCAAAGTCCAGTCTGTAACACATTGAAAAAGCACAATACAAAGAACAAACTAAAGATATCCTCCTATAGGCGTATAAAAAAAATAAGAGAACTAAACAGCCAAGACAAACCAATGAGCTAAGTAAAGATGCAACTGCGATGCTTCTAAAGGAGTTCCCAATAATAACAGTCATAAATTGTAAAAAAGAATACGATTCAAAATTTCAAATACCAGTCTTTGATACAAAAGGAGCTTCGGAAGGGAACTTTTGTCTCGTGTGGGAAGTACTTCCTTTAAGATGCAGCTGGGATTCTGCAGATCTCCTCTGATGTCGCCGACGAAGAGCCTTCCCTTTACGCCCAATTGAAGGAGTACTCATCACAATTTCCGGATAATATTTAGAAAGAACCTTCAGGAACAATATATATTTATAATTAACAGGAGACGATGTGAATTAGGTGTAGATCCACTGTTAATAAAGAATCATTCAAAAAACAGGGGTTATATCCACCGATTGTAGCAGAATGAATATTATTCTCAAATGGTAGACTCAATCTAACTCAACCTCACAAAACATATTTGTAAGGTGAGTTCTTGACCAACTTATATGGTCATATCTCTGGTCATTGTGGTATTCCCCACATTCCCTCACATGATAGGTCTAATAACCCTAGCTACGATAGACTCTAATACCCTCTTAGAAAGTAAAGTTTAAGCTTAATTCAACTTTACAAAACTGACTTACGAAGTTTGCACCCATTTATATATTATAATTTAGTCATATCTCTAGTCAATGTGGACTCTCCAGCAAGTATACCATATATATAACTAGTCATATCTCTAGTCATATCTCTAGTCAATTTATATATATAACTACTTTCATGCATGTTTTCGTATGTTTATAAACGGGTATTCATGAGCCCTTAAGGATAAGCTTTAAAGCTTGGGTTCAACTCATTTAAATAATCCAAGCCTAATTGAAAGTTTGGGTTTGTTTATTTAACTAACAAATAAGCTTGAGCGAGATATTAACAAATCAAACCCAAATAGCTCAAGAATAGCTTTGCTTATTTGCATCTCTACGCAAGACATAATGAAAACTAGAATGAGGCATGATTCCATTAATGTATATTGACGAAGGTAGGTATCTACATTTTTTGCTAAAATTTTAAATTAATAAGATGAAGAGGATTGAAAAGGTAAGTTAAAATTTAACAATACAAAACAAAGTTATAATTTGGTACCATTTGAAAAGCAGCCCGAAAAGCATGCAACTCGAAGTTGTGAATGCCAGCATGCATGTCCAAGCTCCTCCACCTCTCTGCACTCTAATAGGATAAACATAGACAATGAAGTAAATTTCTCCCACATGACTTAATCAAGAAAACTTCAATGTCAGAAATACATATGGCTAAAAGTTGTGGCCAATTTACATGCAAGTTGCCTCTTTGTTTCTAAATTAGCTAAAATAGAGGGTTATATACATATAATTTTGCAAAGGATTGCAGTGATTTTTAAAAGGCCCCAGGATTCCTAATGGCATTATGTTACAAATATTTAATTGTTACATGTAACTTCTTTCCTGTAAATCATACTCTAGGATGTAATGATGGCATACCCCCTAACCATGGTCAAGCACATTCAAGAAGAGTTTGAGTCATATGTGGAAGGTGGGCCTAAACTCCTATCATCATGGGCCATTAGTGAGTACTTATTAGATTAGGTTTATTTTTTGCCTTGTATTATGGGCGTAGAAGTATAGGGTTTTACTTTTGACCTTATATAATAGGCCAAGTAGTCTAGGTTTTCTTTTGGGCCATGTATTTGGGCCTAGGGTTGTAGTTTAGGGTTTTGGGCCTAAAGGAATTGGCCCTAAGGAGACACATGGGTCTAGGGTAAAAACCCTAGCTTGGAGCACAAACCTTCTAGAAGCTTGTGGGTCGTTGGCTAGAGTGGTCTCCAAGTTGGTCTTTTTTGTAAGACACATGCTCTTGCCATGTGGCATATTCCTAATGGAGAGGATTTCTCTTTAGTAGTAGCCATGTGTCATGCTCCTAATGGAGAGGATTTTTCCTAGGTCTCCAAGTTAGAATATTAGGGTTTTGCTTCTACAATTTGGAGACACCTAAGCTTATAAATAGAGGTGTCGTGCCATACTACTCATTTTATGTCACCAAGGCTAGAGCACCCCTTCTAGGTTTCCTCTAGCCACCCTTATTTAAGAGTTCATTTAACCTCTCCTCCTTGTTTTAGTCATATAGTTTGGAGGAGGAGAAATCATCTCATCACATAAAAACCACCATATGGGCACCATATTTCCACCACCATCAAGGTTCTGCAAACCACCACCCTTTTGGAAGTCTCCCTTTGGCTTGAGTCATATAGCTTGGAGGAGCTTCTCCCATCAAGTAATTATTAAATGTAATTATTAAAGTGTGTTAAAGCAATGTGTGCTAGATTAATCATTAAGTTTAAGTACGGAGTAGTGGGTTGGAAACATGTATCAGTTGTACCTAGGTGTCTAGTACAAAACTTTGATCTTCCATGCTCTCTTTGTATCGGATTTTCCATTATAAATAGAAAGATCATAAGAGGGGTCTCTCATGCTCTCCAAAACATATTTTCTCTCTTTTTAATCTTAAGTTGGTATCAAAGTGGGTCAGTCTTGCTCTACTGGTTTCTGTCTCATTTTGTTCGCCACTAGCCGGCACTATCCACAGTTGTCTGTTGCTGTCCAGCACTGTTCACTGTTGTCCACCACTGTTTGCAGCTGTTGTTCGCCACTGTTCGCCACTAACTGCTTCCCTCCACCATCGTTCGCCGCTGTCTAGGTCGTCCACCATCATCTAGGTCATCCATCCTTTTTCAGTAATGCAAAGAGTGTTTATTCTTTTGATTTGGTTCATTCTGATGTTTGGGGACCTACATCAAACTCTAGTATATTTGGTACTAAATGGTTTGTCACTTTTATTGATGATTGTACCCATGTTACATGGATTTCTTCCAGATTGTACCCATGTACTAAGTTTTTACCTTATTTGTTAGATTCTTCCATATGAAAAAAACATAACTTGGAAAGTCAATGAAATGTTTGTGTTCCGATCTGGAAGGGAATATCTAATCATGACATGTTTGAATTCCTTTTTGAGAATGGTGTTGTTCATGAACCCACATGTCTTGACACACCACAACAAAATGGCAATGCTGAGAGAAAAAACAGGCATCTTCTTAAGGTGATACAGCATGGGCACTTCTTTTCCAAATGTATGTCCGTAAATCTCATTACTGTCTATCTTATTAGCCAATTACCCCCTCGGGTTCTAAATGGTTTGAGTCTCATTAAGTCCATGTCTTCCTTCTTTCCATCTATTCCTTTTCTCTCCAATCTTCATAAGTTCGAATGTGTTGTGTTTGTCCATATTCATTGGTTATGCATCTAATAAAAAGGAATATCGTTGTTATTATCCTCCAAGTCAAAAGTTTTTACCTCCATGGATGTTATTTTTTGTTAGGCATAATTCAACCCCACAAAACTGGCTTGTAAGGTGTGGTTTGCACCCACTTATGTACTATGAAATTGTCTTATCTCTAGTCAATGTGGGACTTCCAATACACCCCTCATGTCAAGATATATACATCTTGTGCGTGGGACTAGACATTAATGGGTGGTCCGGGAGTGGCCCAAGATAGCGAGTGGAACTATATGTCCAAGAAACAGAAATCTCTCTACGATAGGCTTTTTTAAACAATGGCTCTGATACCATGTTAAGAAGTGAACTTTAAGCCTAACCCAACCCCATAAAACCGGCTTGTAAGGTGAGGTTTGCACCCACTTATATACTATGAAATTGTCTTATCTCTAGTCGATGTGGACTTCCAACATTTTTTATGAAACAAAATCTTTTTACTAGGTCCTCGGCTTCAAGGGAAGAGTTCTTTTGAATTTGTTGAGTCATCTTTCATTTCTTTTCATACAGGAACCATCTCATGGCCATAGAGCAAGTACCAGGAGGTGACATACTGATATACTCCATGAGAGATTCTAAACGTTCAATTTTAGCACGTACGTAGTGCATATATTTCTGAAGTTAAAATATCAACATTGCTTAGTGGAGTTGCCTTGCTTAAATAAATGATAGGGATTCATTAGCCCCATTTTAAATAAAATAGAACAGTAACACTAACAACTCCATCAATGGCAATGGCGATGGCGGCAACAATTTTAGTGATGGCAATGGCAAAAGCCCTAGTGATAAGTCATTATTTTCCTCCATTCCACTAACCTTTGTGTACCCATTTGATAGTTGTTTAGTGCTTAATTGTCTTTTCTTAGTTCATTTTCCTCAATTGGGCTTCATTGGGCCATTATTCCGAATTTTGAGTAATTTGGCATTAATTGGTCTAATTATTGTCTGTAATTATTTATAGGTATTATATGGAGCAAATTTTGGAGCTTGGACATCTATCTTAAGGTCAAGAGAAGGTTGTCACGTGATTTCCACATCATTGCCACGTCTGCGCCATGTCAGTCAGCCCATCCATGTCATTGGGTCGGCATTTTTAGCCCATAGTGGCATTTTTGTAATTCTTAGTGGCAGAATGACATTTTTGTAATTATGTGAATCTGTGGTGATGTGACCACGTATAGGAAGGCTGAGTTTTCGTTTTCCAGCCACGATCATCTTCTCCACTCTCCATTTTTAGGTTTTTGAAGCTTTGAAGGTGACCCATGGAGACACATGTCTATTTTTCACGTTTTCCACTCATTTTTGACGTTTTATGAGTCATGGACAGCACCTATTGGTTGTATTCACGTTTTCTGCACCTTGGGTAACATTTACAATGAAGCATTTAACGTTTTGTTGGCTGTTTTCGTTCTTGCCCCTTTCTCTCCTTGCACATTTTCGTTTCCTGCACCAATTTAGGTTTCCTGCATCAATTTATACTCATTTGAATGGTTGAATCGCAATTTCTATTCAACCCTAATTCGGATTCCATGAGGAACTAACTTTTTGCATTGATTCCTTGACAAAATTGAAATGAAACCATGGGATTGTTGGTCGTTTCTGGGTTGTGTTCGAATTTGACTTTGTTTCAGGTTGTGTTTTCATGATAAAATGCATTTTTGATGCATGCTTAATCTCAAATTCGTATTTTGTGCACATTAATGGCTCGTATTCATGTTTAATGTTTATTGGTTTTGTCACAACTTGCTTTAATCTGTGGGTGTTAATTGCCTGAAATTTGTTGTGCTTAATGACATAATGAATCCATGGTAATTTTCGCTTAGTTGATTACTTAGGGTTCATGAGAGCAAATTGGAATTGAACAATTAATTTGGTAATCTGTGATTGGTGGACTTTCAATTGAATCAAGGAATCATTGTATTTTTATACAACTATTAAATTACTTTGCATTGCAAATTAAGTTTTGTGCGAATCTATCAAACCCCTCCTTGGTGTTGTGTGTAATTTTGGAAATTAAGTTGTGGACGAAAACATTGGTCGTTGGGAGACGACTTGGTTCAACTTTCATATACTACATTTAATCTGTTTTAATTTGGTGGGGTACGACCTCTATCACCTAGTAATGGCTCCACCATAAGGTCTGGTAGTATCTCCGGCACAAGGTCCAACAACAGTTTTGAAGAAGGTCTAGCGACAGCTACGACGAAAGGTCTAGCGACGGTTCCATCGAAGGTCTGACGACAACTCCAGTATTGGCTCCAATGACGGCAAACGAGGCGCAACAACAGTGACAAAACACAAGTTGGATGCACTTTAAGCAAAAGCTTTGACACCAACTTGAAAATATGAAAGAAGGAACATTCTTATTCAATTGATTCATTTGAAATAGTACATTAACCTCTATATAGAAAAGTCTAACCCTAAAGTAATAATTATAAAGAGATCTCTAGAACCTTCTAACAACTTCTAGCAACTTCTAGTAGAACACTTAATATCCTACTAACAACAATATTTATGTTGAAAGTTAAGAATCAATTCCAATTATGTTTATATTTTATTTTTTAGTTTTATAAACCTAATATTATATTTATTTAATAATAATAATAATATGATATTAAGTCAGATTTAACCACAATTAAACCTTGAATTTCGCCATTTCACCAATTGAAGTGAGATCTCTAACATGTCCCCTCACAACAATCAATTGTGCTTGGAAATAGAGGAGGACCAGATGGCAAGTGACACAACAAACCTTACTAGGATAGGCATAAGCTCTTTTATCATCTTAAAAAGTGAACTTTAAGCTTAACTCACTCGTAAAACAAACTTGGTATGGTGAGGTTTACACTATATATTATAATTTGGCCATAACTCCGGTTGATGAAGGATCTCCAATACAAATATACAATGAAACATCATATATCAAGCCTTAATTGTAGTGTACTATATCCAACTTTGCATTGCATGTTCAATGTAGTCAAAGGTGATAGGCACCATAGAGTTTTAACGCCTTAAAGCAAGAGGCACCAAAAAATGCTAGCCTCAATTAAGGAAATTGCTAACGTTGGGCACGGAATGTCAAGTAGGAATTTTCAGCACCAACTTTTATATATACTTATTGTTACATTTAATTAAGTAATATCAAAGGAATCCAAAATATTTAAATCTTATCTTTATTAACTTGGAAAAGGCATGCAATCAGGTGCCAAGAGAGGTTTGTGGAAGTCCGTAGAGAGACAAAAAGTTTTGTATTGCATAAATTCAAATAAAGCAAGGATGAGAACACAAAATGTCCTAAAAAATTTTCCTATCACCAGGATGCATGCCTTTTCCACACAATATACTTTTAGCCAGAGAATCAAGAGAGGAAATAAATGGGAAGTGGGAGATGTGAAAACGAGTTTTGGATGAGCATTGCTTTCACATAAGTTGAAAACAAGACAAAATGAAATGTACGTTTAGTAAGAGGTGACACATTCCTAGCACAAAGGAGAATAACCCTCACAAGTTATAGATTTTGGGTATCTAAAGTCCAAGGTACTGCAAGAGGAGAAATAAAGAGAGTAAACTGTAGGGTTTATGTGCGATGGACAAAATGGAGGTGTAACTTGAGTGTTAATAAAGAAAAAAGGTATGCTCAAAGGAAAAGTTTACTACGTAGTCATAAGGCCTTTTATATTGTGTTAATAAATAGAATTGAATGTTGGGCAGTAAAATGAACATGAGAATATACACAGTGTAGTATTAGATCAATTGTTTGTTAGATGAGCAGATAATTACACTTGACGAGATAGGATTAGAATCAAATATATTGGAAAAACGTTGGGGTAGCACCTATTGTAGAATAGATGGTAAAGTCTTGCCTTATGTTTTTCAGCCATGTGCAGAGAAGACTTGTGGAAGCCCAAATAAGGAAACTACAGTAAGTGGCATAATAGGCAAAGGCAGAGAAACGATTAAAGAAGATTTAGACAACAAATCAATAACTTGTCTATAGACATGATATATGACAATATCTGGTGTCATTTGATCTATGTAGCTCACCTCCCCTAATAAGGAAGCTCGGTTGTTTTGTATTTCTTATAAAAGGAAACATGCATTCTTAAAAGAAATAATAAAAGAAACAGTATGTTCAATTTACAGACCCTAAGGAGCTACTTGCCAATAGACTCGTTAAATTTTGACCATTTACCAGCCACCCCCCCAGCATAAATGGGACAGTCAAAGTGGGACCAATAAGATCAAGTACCTGGCAAGCCAGATCACGTGCACTTTTTCCAAGTGATAAGCTAGTGGATCTTGCAGCATGACTCATTGGAAATCCACACTGAGATTCACCATCCTCAATCCTTTCTTCAGATAATAAATTGTAACAGCAACCGAGACTAACAACAGCTTTAACATCTTTACACTCTAAGAAAGTCCTAATAGAAAAATGAATCCAAGAGTTACAAGTATACAGAATACGGATAATATAAAGTAACAGACACAGAAACACTGGCAATGCCATAAAACGTTAATCGTTAATTTTTTTATACTGGGTAATACCAATAATAAAGTTAACGAAGTAATTAAAGGCAAAAGATGTCAGTATGACATCCTATAACTATTTTGAGAACCAAAAAAAAAAAAAAATCCATTCTAACTAAAGAAACTATAAACAATTGAGTTAAAAGCCGTGGTTGAAAGAAAACACATTTTGAAACTCACTTTAGCATAGTCACTGAAAGGTCACCGCAGGCATGAAGGCCAGCAAGAACAATTGAAGACTTTTTGTTTGCATTGCTATGCCAATTTAGTTTCCCTAGATCTTCTTGATTTTCTGCCTTTATCCTGGATTGCTCAACATCATCTCCAGTCAAAGATATTTCAACCAAGGTTTTTAACGAGTCGATGGACAAAACATTACATGTGATTGTCTTTGGCACATTTAAACTCCGAAAGCCTGATCTAGAGCAAAACAAATAAACACAAATTCTCATAATGACAATAAATAACTGCTGGCGCTGAAATAAAAAACCCAATGAGGTCAACTTTAAAAAAATACAAAAGGCATATCTGAACTGCTATTGTCGTCCCCAACACATACTAACATCCCCATGTTGATTCTTTTATTTCAAATAATAAATTCACAATGTGAAAATTAAAACTTACAATAGAAAACTAACCTGCAAAATGTTCACTTCTTGTCTTATCATATAGTCAGACATTTACTCTCTATAAGGTCACATTACAGTCAATAAGAAGAAGATTGAAGAACATACCCAGATTTTATCATCTGTGATGTATAGTATTTTTTAATCCGTGCTGCCCGTGCATCAGTAACCCTCCCATGATGAGAACATGCATCAATTGCAATGACAGGATGTTGATATTGAAAGGCAAGTACTTGTGCAAGATAACCCTGAAAACGTGAAGTAATATGCATCACATAAATAAAGTTTAAAAAAAAAAGTTAAAATAAGTAAACAAAAAGAAGAAAATTCAGGCAACAAAATTATTGCTAGCGCAAGAAAAAATTACAACACTTCTCAATCAATATACAGAATTTCATCTCTGATATGGACAAAGCTGATAGAGACAATGGAGAAGACAAAAACTGTCACTAAATGAAGTCATAAATTGAGCTTGTGAGAAAATAGACTTCCATTTCAAAACTAGAGGATCTAATGCAGACCACCAAGCACTAAGTACATATGCCCAACGAATCACTTAATAAAGAGATAATTTATCGTCACTATTCAACCAATATTCCAACTTTAACTTCCGACACTGAGGCAACTATCACTGCATCTGTGGATTTTAAAACAAGAGGATTACTTCTAACCATGCAATGTCCCTTGATTTGTCAATCATACCTAGGGTTCATATCTTGTCTAACAGAACTGTAAGCAAAAGAAAATGAATCTACACCTGACCAGCACCAACATCAGCAACGGCATCAGCTCTCACACCTTTTGCAACTGTACTTATAACAGCTGAAAGAATTTCTACCTGCACACATGAAAATCTTCTTATCTGTTATATTGAAATGCAACAAATTCATTGATCAAAAGGAAAATGAAATCCACAACTCAAAATTCGTTTGCCAAAAATCTCATCCCAGAAAAAACCTTGACCATGGAAATTCTTTAAGAAGGCAATTGTAAAAATTTGATAGCCAGGGACTCACTTCATGTTTTTTCTTTACATTCATGCCCTGGGCAAGAACACTGTTAAGTGAAGTCATCTGCAGACCAGGTAATGCCTGCAAATATAGAACAAATTTATATAAATCAAGATTATGAGATACAAAACCTTCTTAAGCAGAAATCCCAGACTAATATAGCTTGATTACAAAATTATATAAGATCTTTAAAATGATTTTTGTTAGAATAAATGATCTTTAATAGGATTTATTCTTAGGTGCTATGGGCTTTATGCTGAACCTAGTTCCTACAAATGTCTTCTGGAATTCTCTTATGTTTAGTGTATCAGATGTATCTCAAGATATTATAAATATGAAACTCTTGAGAGGAGTTCAAAACACACACTCTCAAATTCACTCTAAATCTTCTTTACTTTAATCTCAAGTATTTTCCTACTTTGGAGTTCAAAAGAAGTAATCTTGATTATAGGTTTGGACCTAACTCAACCTCCACAAAACTGGTTTATAAGGTGAGGGTTGTCTAAGCTTTATAAGTTCAACTTAAAAACTATCCTTAATTGATGTAGGACTAAATCACCACACTTGATGTTGCAATTAAGGCAACCCCCAAAGAGACTGCAACTAAGGAGGGATAGGGAGACTAAAACTAAGATGGTTTTCCAACAATTAGTTGTCACCAAGTTTTCATTAGCTCAAATGGAAAGGGCATGAAAAAATTCAGTGTAAATAAGCCCAATCGACACTCTCATAGTACAAGTAGCACAAGATAAATGAATAATATGCATTGCCACATATAGAGCCCCAACAGTAAATCTGTAATCAATGGATTATGTTTCCCGTGATAATATAATAGTAAGAAACAAAACAACCAAATAGAATGTGTAAGCCCTTTTGTTAATGTACACTTATCCATTGACAAGTTAACTGGCCCTAATTATGTCACATGGTCATCAGATGTCTGATTATGGCTTAAGAGTCAAAGGTATGTTGATCATCTTGCCCCGAAAGCACCTACTCCCACTCATGTTGAGGCCAACCGTTGGGAAACCATTGATGCTCAATTGTGTGTGGTTCTCAAGGGTACTCTTGATCCTTTGTTAAAGCAACTTTTTCGTTCCTACGAAACATGTGCTCAAATCTGGGAGCATGCCAAGTTATTATACACCAATGATACTCAACGTCTCTATGGTGTATGTTCTAGATTTGCGGATCTTATTTCCTCTAAACATCAAACCTCTATGACTGATATGGGCAAAATTCATGCTCTTTTTCATGAGTTCAATGAGTTATTGCCTCCCTCTCCCGACCCTGCCACGGAGATCGAGCAACACCCAAAGTTCTTCATGCTCGACGCATTACACGAGCTTGCTGATAAATATTCACATATTCATGATCAAATTTTGGGTTCCCCGGTTGTCCCCACCTTGAATTCAACCTGCTCTACTCTTTTGCGTGTACCAGAACAACCCAACACTGATACACCTGCTTTTGTTGATGATTCTTCTGCGTTGGCATCTCACTGTGATGATCGAACTCGCCCTCAGTAACAGGGAAAAGGGTGTCCTAAGTGTGAATATTGTGGCAAGCTCGATTACAAGATTGACAACTGTTATGCATTACATGAGTGTGAACATTGTGGAAAGCAAGGTCACAACATTGACAGGTGTTATGCATTGCATGGTCGTCCTCCTCGCTCTGCTGCAACTGTTCAGACCAACCTTTCCCCACCTTCGTCTACTAGGGATCCTCCTTCTTCTGTTTCATCCGATACACCTGCTATGTTCAACAAATTTTTCAAATGGTATAAGGATCAACAGTCTTTTAATTCCACTGCATTTATCGCTCACACAGGTACATCTTTTGATGGTCTGACTCAATCTTCTCCTGGTCCTTGGGTTTTTGATTCAGGAGCCACTGATCATATTACTGGTAACAAATCTTTGTTCTCTTCTTTATCCTTTCCTAATCCTTTACCTTCTGTTATACTGGCTGATGGTTCTAGAGTCTCATCTCATGGTGTTGGCACTGTTAAAATTTTTCCTTCTATAACCATTGATAATGTTTTTTATGTCCCTGGGTCTCCTTTTAACTTCTTGTCCATCAGTCGTCTAACTCGTTCTCTTGATTGTGTTATTTCTTTTACCAACAATTTTGTGTGTTTACAGGACCGGAGTTCAAAACAGGTGATTGGCACAAAATGTGAGTCTCATGGTCTTTATCATCTTCGTCCTTCTACACACGTTAGTGCAGTTATGGAGTCTCCCCCTTTTCTTCATGCTCAGTTAGGTCATCTAACCCTTGCAAAGTTACAGTAGTTTGTCCTGCCTTGTTCAAGTTATCCCGTATGGTATGTGAGTCGTGTCAAGTAGGTAAGCATAGTCGTACTTCCTTTCCTCGTAGTGTCACACGTGATGCTTCGTCCTCTTTTGCCTTGGTTCACAACATTTGGGGTCCTAGCCGCTTTAAGTCTACTTTAGGTTTTCAATACTTTGTTACTTTCATTGATGATTATTCCAAATGTACTTGGTTATTTTTAATGAAACATCGTTCGGAATTATTTCATATCTTTCAATCTTTTTTTAATGAAATTAAAACTGAGTTCGGTGTTCTTATTAGAGTTTTGCGTAGTGATAATGGTTGTGAATATTTTTCTCATTATTTTAAACAATTTATGGCTTCTCACAGTATTCTGCATCAAACTTCTTGTGATTATACCCCTCATCAAAATGGTGTAGTTGAACGTAGAAATAGACATCTTATTGAAACAACTCGCACTTTTTTAATTTATGGAGAGATTCCTGAACATTTTTGGGGTGATGCTATTCTTACTACCTGTTATCTCATTAATCACATGCCTTCTTCGGTTTTAAAGAATACCATACATCATTCCATTATATTCCCTCATGAACCTTTTCATCCCTTACCTCTAAGAGTTTTCGGGTCTACATGTTTTGTTCATAATTTCAATCCTGGTCTTGACAAGCTTTCACCTAGATCACATAAGTGTGTTTTCTTAGGGTTTACAAGATCACAAAAAGGATACAAAAGTTTTTCTCTTTTTCTTAACCGTTATTTTGTGTCTGCAGATGTCACCTTTGATGAGTTCTCCCTTTATTTTAAGAGTCAATCTCCACCTCTTACTCCATCCAGTCCTGACAACTCTCCTAGTACCTTTAATGTTCCTATTGTTTGTGACCCTCTTACTGTGTCTTCTTCACCATCGGTTCCTGCTCCACAATCAGCTTCTCCTCCACCACCTTTTCAGGTTTATAGTCATCGAAATCGATCACAACCACCACCATGTGACTCCACTCAAGTGCCAACTACTCTGTCTCCTCCGACTTTGACACCTGAGTCTGACATTCCCATTGCCCTCCGAAAAGGTATGCGTTCTACCCATAATCCCTCTCCCCATTATATTGCTTTGAGTTATCATCGCTTGTCATTACCTTTTTATACATGTCTTTTCTCTCTTTCTTCTGTGACCATTCCAAAAACTGTCCGTGAAGCTTTAGCCCATCCTGGTTGGTGTCAGGCCATGACAGATGAACTAAGTGCTCTTCATAACAGTGGAACTTGGGAACTGGTCTCGTTATCG
>Ga0099823_1003602_pt1 | contig 14761 bp, 5 predicted proteins | sample CowpearedBW_FD_76831 | JGI IMG/M metagenome (GOLD analysis project Ga0099823, IMG submission 76831) | Root nodule microbial communities of legume samples collected from California, USA - Cow pea red BW | ecosystem: Host-associated > Plants > Roots > Nodule | place: USA: California | collected...
CAAAACAGATAGCATTAACCTAAATCCCAAAAATTCTCATATTAAATTTGATTTCTTCCTGATATTTTTTGTTTATCTAATTTGAACTTAAAATTTGAACCGACGTATGACCTGGTTTAGACGAGAACGGAGAAGTAAAATAATTTAGAGAAATATATAAATTGAATAAGATACTTTAATAATAATAATTATTATTATTATTAAGGTACATACATACGTCATATATTTTTTAAATTTATGTAATATTATATTAATAAATGATAATATAATATTATTAAATTAATATATAAAATAAATTATATTTATTAAAAATAAAATAAAATATATAAAAAGGGATGAGAGAATAATTATTGATAAATAAATAAAATTAAAAATAACAGTCAATTTTTAAAAATTTTATAAATAAATTATATTTTAAAAAGTAAAATTGATATTTTGAATAGCGGACACAAAAGAGTAAACTCTCTTTTACAAAAGATAAATACAAAAAAAATTACTTATACACAAATTTTAACTCATTATTTTAGTTTAAAAATATATTAAGTTGAAAAAATTTGATTATATTTGAAAAACAGATAGCTAATAGCTAAAACTAGTAAAGTAACTATTTTAATTTGAAAATGAAATATTATTTAAGGGATAAATTAAGAAAACCACTCACAGAAAAAATACGTATTAAGGATTTAAAATTTAAAAGATGTTTTTTAATTGGTTTTGAAAGGGATTACGATTTTTTGTTATTTAAGATTGGTCGAACAGTAAGACAAGAAGTTCCATATAAGGGGTTTATTCCTTCGTCTTCATAATTTCTTTCTATACTTTCATACTTTTCAAAATTATAATTTTACCCTCTTTTTGTTTTGAATATCAGGCGATTTAATTTGAAAATGTTTTCAAAATATACAATTTGGAATATAAAATATTATATTTCAAAATTATATAATCTATGTCTATTTTAAATTACACAATTTGATATTTAATTTTTTATATTTTGAATTATTCATAAATATAAAATAAAAAACGCATTTTGAAATTACACTAAGTTAAAATAAGCTCCATGTAGAATTGAAAAAGAATGAAGAAGATGGAGTGAAAATGGAGGAAAGTACAGAGACATGATAGTAAAAAAATGTTTGAAAGATGAAGGTAAATTTTCTTTCCATTTGCTTATAGAAATACAGGAAAAAGTATAAAGGTATATAATTTCGAAATTTTGAAAACTGAATTTGAGGTCCACTTAAGAAAATAAAAATAAAAAACCTGTCTCATTTTACACACTCACTACTCTTTTCTCCCTTATATTACTCAGATTTTTTAGCTTCCAATTTTGTAAAATAAACATAATTTTATTTTCTTTAAATTTAAATTAAAATGACATGGCGGTATAATTTCACCAAAGTACAAATTATCATGGTTGATAAGTTTATTAAGTTTTTATGGTAATTATCTTTTTATTTATCAGCTTATAATAATAACTCTCATTTGTTTTAAAAAATATCCGAAATAGTTTTTAATTAATTGAGAATATAGAAATATTTATATAGAAAGTATGTGAAAATTTAATTTCCCCCCGTAAATGTTAGTTTCGGGCATACATAAATTAATTACAATTTAAAGATCTCGTGAAATTTAAAGTTAGTTTTCTGTTTATTACATTTATATTTTTAAACAAACTGGTTATAGATAGTTCTAATTTTTAAATCAACCTTTCAAAATTAATTAAAAGTTTTACTATTTTTAAATAAACATTTTAAAATTAATCATTTTCAAAATGTTTTTACCTCAAAATAAAGAGCTGTTATAGACCATATTACTTGGAGTTTTTGTCTTTAACAAGAGTGCACATAGAAATGATCCTTCAATGTTTAATTTAATTGTCATTTGAGGTTAAGTCTGAACCATTAATCATTTTAAAGTTACAAAAAACATATTTTTTTAATTATTATATAATTAATAATTAATTTTGTGCTAAACTTATAATAATATGATTATTACAAAAGTTAGATAAATTTATCATACATGAAAATTTATGATGGCACGTGTCCAAATATCAGCGGGAATTGTATAAAGTACGGGTACAAAATATCACCACAGCACACACACATCTTCCTCGGGAACGGAGTCATTGGAGCCAAAATATCTTGGCGCATTAATAACCGTTTGATTAAAGATATTTTTTTTGACGGATGTTATCATGGACACGTGTTTTAAGTTGATTTATAGAGACAAAATAGGGACCGTTTGATTGTTATCAGACGACTCTAGATTGACGAACAAATGAATGCGTGGAATGGCGAATACACCGAACACGGATCCCTCGTTTCTTCTCCTTCTTGGTCTCACTCACACTGCACCATGTTCAAATATTCTGAGTAGCGCAAACACGCTTCACGGAGACACTGCACTCTTTCCAAAACCCTAAGTTCTCACTTTTATTTTTTTCCGACGAGAATGGTCGCCGGCATTGACATGTCACTCGACGACATTATAAGGAGCTCCGCCGAGGCGGCGGCGACTCGTCGGCGATTCACGTTTGTTCGCAACCCGGTCAGAGCGACGCCGTATCCCGTTCCGCGGGTGAGTTACGGTTTCATTTCGTTCTTTCAATGGTTCTTTGTTATTAACGAAGAAAAGAGAGTTTAGTGGTGACTCACCGTTTTGATTGTTAGGCAAGGCATCGCGGAATGATTCCAGAAATGGTTTTCGAAGATGACGGTGCCGCTATGATCGAAAGCGGAACCAAACTCTTGATATCTAACTTGGATCTTGGAGTTTCAAACGGTGATATGAAGGTTTTGTCACCATCTTCTACACAAGAAACTCTTTCGTGCTTTATTCGCTCCCTCCTTTGTTAATGTCTTCTTTTTAATGTTTTGTGATCCATTTTTCCTCGCACCTTTCTTGTGCTAGTAGATGTTATCATGATATTACAAATTTAGTTTTGGGTAAAACTTAGTTTAGACTATTCAATTTTGGGTCAAAATTGGTCGGGCTCCATGTCTTATGTTTTGTGAAGAGAGATGAAATTCCCAAATTGTCATGACAAAAACCATTGTCTTTAAAGCATCGGAACCAAGATAATTTGGACTGAAAATTGATGTACTCTATAATATTCATTGATTTTGATTCTTAGCGGTGCTTACTACATTTGTTTACTCTGCTTTCAACTTTTTGTACTTATTGGTGCCATAATTTTTTGCCTACCTTCAAGTGTGTAGCATGCTCAGAACTCTATATTACTGAAAATTTGCGTCTGTCATGTGAGAGGTGCAAAGAATGTTTCTACTTATTCTATTAAATGACATTTCTGCTGACAGCCCTTTCATTATGCTGGTTTATGAATTTGAAATTGAGGTACATCAAGGAGACATTACTGCAATATGGACCTATGACATGTACCCAAATCGCAGCTCGCTCAAACCTCTATTGCTACATGATACTCAAATGGCCTGTTTCAAACATATATAATTTTTCTGTCGTCGTAGAACTCTTCAAAAAATTGTGAATAGAGATACCCTTTGTTTTTTGATCTGCAAATACTGTAAATAATTGAAAATCAAGTATGACTTCTACAGCTGCTGTTCTCGGAAGAGGGTGAATTGAAAAGATGCTCCATTCATTATGATCAGAATGGGAGATCAAAGGGAACAGCAGAAGTTGTGTTTATGAGACACTCTGATGCTTTATCAGCCATCAAGAAATACAACAATATGAGGCTTGATGGAAAACCATTGCAAATTGAGCTCGTTGGAACTAGTAGTCCTGTTGTTGCGCCTCTTCATCAAAATAACTTATTGGGACCAAGTGCTTCACTTCTAAGGTGTGAAATTCTGATCCTTGATCATTTTAGCTTTTCAGTTCTATATATTATCTAGTCTGAACATTGCAGCTGCTCTCTGTTCATTTTAGATATTGAGTAAAATTAGAAATTTAAGTACATATTTTTTTTCTGAGTAGATGAATATTTGTAATAAATAAGGGGTAAACGTATGTGGGGTTTGGATCCACATTTCCTAACATGTTACCATGGTGATTCCATGTAATTGTGATTAGAATGGTCAGGTTTATTCCTGCATGTCCCTTTTCTTAAGTAACTTCTATTGATTGTAAGTTCCGTACTACGCTTTTTTGCAGCAAAGGAGAAAGAGTTGGGGGTAGGGGGTTCCACAATGACTTCGTACAGGGCTACATTCCAAGGGTCCATGGAGAAGAGAAGGGATATATTCGAAAGTTATATTTTACAGATCTTGGTCATGCTTTGGAGAGGCCTCACCGCGTTCCGATAGGCCACGCAAAAGTAAAGAACAATAATAGAAAAGTGACTGCTAAAGATCTTGACGATGACTTGGAGAGGTATCACCTAGAGGCTAAGCGGATAAAGCAACAACATGGAAAGTGAGATGATGATTGAATCGTATTATGCGCAAATGGGTCAGAAAAGCATCAGATATATAACACAATATTTTGTTGCAAAATCTTACCTCTGCTGTCTAGATTAGTTTGACGTTTGGACATATTTTTCGAAACACTACACACAGTTTGCTACGGGGCAGTTTGGAGTGACGAAATTAGAATTCAAACAAAATAGTATATCATCTTTCTTTGGATCCGTTGTATGCAGCGCAATATTTTGACCTGATTGAAACAAAGCCACAAAGATGAGAAGTAGGCTTAACTACCAGCATGTCTTGTAGAGCATCAAGATTTGAATTACCTAATTGCATACTCTTAGCTTTGGAAGGATTTCTCGATTTCATATGGCCTTTATTCAACCAACCTGTGAATCGTGTACCACTCGCACCAATCCATGTTAAAATAAGTCAAAATTATTGTATACTAAATTTTTCTTATGATATCTAGTTAAAGAAATGAAATTTTCTTTCAAGACACATGGTAATACAATTGGGCCTAGAGAGTAGTGTACTACACTATTCTTAAACCATGCTGAATGTTAAATGAATTAATAAACTAAGAATACGTTAATCTTGCTTTTATGAGACAAGGCTGAAAAATATCATGCAAGGCCAGGAAGTACTTGTCTTCTTGAGAAGTTAGACTGAGAAGTACTATGTAAAGCCAAAGATACTTCGGTACAATATTTATGTAACCAATCAAAAGATTATAAACATCTAAAATCAATCATCATAACTAAACAACAACTAAATCAAGATTAAAAATGACATAAATCTATCCCAAGGTTCTTTCAAGTAAAAGTCCATTAATAATAATTAATAATAGTATAAACAGATAACTATTCCAAGGTATTGGTCACGGATATTATCACTGAACCGTTGACTGAGAAGCAATTGTGAACCAAAAACTCACATACCAAGATTAATGAGCAAGGAATACATAATCTTATAAAAATCATCTGTGTTATAATAAGAACAAGAATGAACATAAGTTTACATAGTGGCCAAAACTTTGCGTTAATTGCAAATATATTAAAAAAAATGAAACCATGAAGGATTATGAGGGGTTGTTAGATCACAAACTGTCCTACACAATCATTTCCATCACAAAGCCCAGTATTCTGTATAAATCATCTACATTAGTACATATAATTTCTCAATTCATGTTACAGTTTTCGCAATAAATGTTAGATCAAAAGGGGGGGAAATAATAACATATTTACAGGAAACGAGAGCAACTTGGATGCCTCTAAAAGTAGACATCCCATGATGCCCCTATCAAAGGATTTTGTTGGACCTGTGATTATATTGACAACGCACAAAATTGAGTTCTTCCCTTTTTCCCATGAAAGGTCCTGTATGCCAAGTAAAAAAAGCAAGCATAGAGGCAGCCTTCATGAATGAAAAAAAAAACTGAAGAAGGCTCGGTGGGAATCTATGGCCTGTACAAGAGACAATCTTATGTAGTTCTGCACACATTTTGGTTGGAAAGTAATGTACGCCCGCCAGCAACTGCATGCACACAAAATGATCATGTCAAAACACGTCACAAGATTTTGAATATCAGAGTTTAGCTGCTCTATTGACATCTACTCAGACCAGGGTACTAATGTCTCGACTAAAGACACAAAGAAGGCGTCAATATCCCAACAAAGCAAGAAGAAAATAAGAGAGGGTGCGAACCTGGTGGCAGGCCAAGAATTTCAACAGTTGAGTCAAAATCAGGGACATTCAAATTTATCCCTTAATAGAACTCTGTCTTCCCCCAGTAGTTGAAATAATGGCAGATACAAGTATACAACATTGCTCTCCAAACTAGTGATATCACTGAAGAGATACAGGAATTGATGCCATGCAGTATGTTTCCTAGTTCTCTTAATTACTTCTCAAAGTAATTAATTAATATTAAGAGTTCATTCAATTCCACTGGCTCTTTTTTCTCTGGATACAATTGTACTCTGCAATACTGACAATCAATCCATTTATGTTGCAAGAATGAAACATCCGAACTTAAGTATGCCCTGGATATGTATATGTATTCAATCTGAGTAAATCCAATGACGGAAGTTTTTCCTCAGAATGAATAGCGACAATTCCTCAAACCAATGCAGATGTCCTACCCCATATAATATAGCCTCCCAGAAAGTCATGCCTTGAAGATCACAGGTCAATCCCAAGATCATTTGCCAGTTGAAGTATGCCACACATTTGAAGATATGGATTCTCTAACAGCTTTTCATTGTTACTCTACATTGCAAAGACAACGTGTGATAATTTAAGCAACACAATTAAATTCACCAAAAATATTATATTATAAAGAAAACCACAAAAAAAATAAAAAACAAATCGAACATCCAGAAATTTTAAGGAAATGAACTCCCTTGGAGTGTTTTTTCTTGTAACTCAACAAATGCTTGTTGCACCATCTCTATAGAGGGCATAACTCACATATGGGAAACTTATCAAGCACTATTAATCTACTGCCGCATCCTTTTGCATAAATTCTCAACTGTCTTGATCATCGTAAACTCATAAGAATTCACTTAATTTTAAAAATAATATTAGGAAATCTATTAGCAAGTACATAACTAGTAATTCTTCTTCTCACATTGTTGGGACTGGTTTATTTTCTTCCATGTCACCTCTAAAATTTCATCACCTTACTTTAGCAGATGATGGGTCCAACTATGTTTCCAAAAAAATTGGTTGTGCTTCCTTTTCTCCCTCGTTGAATCTAAGCTCTGTTTTATTTGTCCGTAGATATATCTAGGATGGTAAACTCCCACGAGTTTAATTTGACGACCTTCATAGTCAATGACAAATTGAGCGTGCACTTTTTGGCAGGAAATCATTATATTCCTCCTTGAAATTAAAGGATCGAATGAAAAATGGGGGAAGGCAATGAAGGATAATAAACACCAAAACCTAATACTCCTATCTTATCTTAATATACTAAAAGCAGGCAAGTGTACGGTTTTTTCTGTTTACCCTAGCAGTATCTTTCGTACCTACAAGAGTGGCCTTTTTACCATTTGTTCATGGCACATACTGTTGGGCGCAGTACGGAAATAAACCAACAAAAGGGAAAAAAAGAAGAAGGAACTAATCAACAGATCTAGAGTCCTCTAATATGACATTTAAGTAGACCAGCAGGAAGGAAAGAAATGAGTTAGTTGCCTAAAGAATTATTTTTCCCTTAACACAGGTTCGTATCTATTTGAATAATTTGTTTCTACCTTTCTGATTTTTCTTTTATGTATAATATCTAATATTATTTTTAAGTAATATATTATTTTCTTGATTGTTTTAATATTGTTAAAAATGTAAATTAAACAAAAGCAACAAGCATATAAAATAGTGAATGATTAAATGAATAAGTCTTTTTTCATTCCAATTTTTCATTCTCGTTTTTTTTCCGCTTTATATTTTAAGATACACAATAAAATAAATAAATGATAACAAAAACTTCACTCATGATAACCAAAGTTAGCCAATTATCATATTAACATGTCAAAATAAAATATAATGTATTATAATTTTTAAAACTTTATATTTATTTGTAATAATTTTAATATAATGTAATTTTCAAATCTTTAATATCTTATGACCTCACAAATTTATATAATGTTATTTTACCTAAAAAAAGTTGAATTCACTCTAAAAGAATTATCTCAAAAATGGTAGGACAATCATTATTCTTTAACTTTCTTATCTTAAAACAGTAATGCTTACATCTAAACTTATTAATATAAAAAAAACATGGATAAAGCACGACACAAAAAGAATGAAAAGTTTACATCAATTACATTCAAAAGTATATATATATATATATATATATATATATGTATGTATCTTTCTAATTGTTTTAATAGGTTCAATTGAACTTTTAGCCAATTACTTAATATATAATTACATGAAAAAATATAAATAGTTCCATGTAACTATCTTCTCTAAGCAAAATTAATGTCTAATGCAATTTTTAAGTCAATCTTTATTAATTGATTAACTTCCCACTTAATTAAATAGTTGAAAATTTTCTTTTAGATGAACAAAGTGAGTTTTTTATATTATATCGACATGTACATGTAAGCTTATTAATATAGAAATTAATAAATTAAATATTAAATAACCAATGTGGATGATATCAATTTTTTTGAGATAACATTTTACTTGAGATATTAATACCCTCAATGTATATTAGTAATTATTTATATTAATGTACACACTTAATATATATTGAGGTAATAATGTGTCCATTAGATAATGTGGATGATATTAATATTAAATAACCAATCTACTTGAGGTAACATTAAGATTTATATTATTACCACTATTTTTTTTAATCCATTATAATAATAATTTTAATAATTTCAAAAGATATAAATTATAATTTTAATAACTAGTTTATACTAATACGTCTAAGCCAAGTACTAGTACAAACCCATTCCTATATGACCACTAGCATAGCAGGACTAAGAATAAATGAATAACCCTAATATTCTGATATAATGACTTTTGCAAGCATGGTTTCAAAATCTTGTCTTTTAGCCTAAATTTCCACTGTAACTGGAACTTCGAAAGCCTGAATGTCACCATTTTTTTTTGTTTCATTAACATAATCATGAGAATTACATAAACAGAATTTGGATATGAAGCTCATCAAATGTAAGATTAATATTAAATCTCAGCTTTACTACTAGTATGGACTTGGACCAACTCATTATGAAAAACGGAGGTACCTGTTGAGCCTTCACAACAAGATTCTGAAGCATGAATTGATATTTCTCTGGCTTCTCGGTCATCATTCGCTGTAGCAACGAGAAATTATTACAAAAGATGATATAGTTACACACACACACACAAACACATACATATATATATAGACATGGATCTAACACATTTCCAACACCAAAAATCAATTAAAATCCATGCCTTCAGAAGAAAAGCAGAAGAATAATATGCCACTCTTGAATCAGTGTCATCCAAAAGTACCCTGCAAGATGCAAGAAATTTCATGTTTTATATGCCAATGTATAAAGATGATAAAGTAAGAAAGCCAACAAATTCACAAAGAGCAAAGTTAGGAATCACCTAAAGAATTGTTCCTGACCAACCTCCTGGAAAGCAACAGGATCTGCTGTGCATTTACCAATAAGTAGTAGCAGAAGTGTGGCTCGAATATCAGATGTAGCACCAGGCAGGTTTCCTCTTCCTTTACTTCCAACAGCAACACCCAATGCAATATCATCCGTTGCTGCTCCAGCCAATTGAATAAGTGGCCAATATAGTATGGCAGCAGGAACACGTGCAATTAATTGCATTGGGACAATGGCTCGTCCTTGGGAAAGTGCTGCCATTGATGCAGTCTCATGATCCAGGTGGTAGTTATTATGATAGCCGGATCTCCTATTAGCTTCCTCCTTGTGTTCATCCCAGTGGAAAGTATCTTGCCTGGCAAAATGATTATCTCTATCAAACCTTTTACTTACATTATTGTGATTTAAATTTCTACCATGGTGTACATCATCTCCATAGGGCAGAGCTGCAGCTGGAGGAACTCTAAGGCACAATTGGGAGAATAATATGTCACACATCTGTTTATAAACAGAGAAAAGTGTTCAGCACATAGGATGAAAAATGATAGATCAAGCAATACCTAAATAGAAGCAGCAACATAAAACCAAATACAAATTCTCCAAACATTTGTTTAAAGGAATAACATAAACAATATTTTTATAAAAATTACTATTCTTCAATATAAATCTGCAACAATATCAACAATTTTTTTCGGCTAGAACATAGTCTGTGATTGTAGAAATTTAATTTACTACAAAATTCTTCACCACTCAGAAAATAACACCATTCTAGATCATATAACAAAAAATATGCTCCATAAACAGTTTACTGATAAACAAAGCATGACTAAAAGTTCCTTAACAGATCCTAAAACAAACTCAAATAGGATTAGAACATGCAGACTTGGTAGCTACATTTTTCAAAATTAGTGCTGATTGCAAGTAATGTGAATGCCATACACAAGATACAAGTGGGATGGTTAAGATGGAAAAAAGACATCAGGGGTTATTTGCGAATTGTCAAATTATCTACAAATCTCACTAAAATGTTTACCCATACTGCTAGACATTTGTATATTCTATGGTACCGGATGCTAAGCTTTAAGGCAGCAATAAGACAAAAGTTGGGGTAGCATAAATGAGAACGAAGGATGGATCACTAAAGGATGCAATACAAAACTATAGTATATGAAGAGATATTGGGGTGGCATTAATTGAGGAAAAGATAAAAAAACAGTTAAGGTGGTTTAGACATATGCAGACTATTGGAATAAGCATTACTAAGGAGAGTAACAGTATTTAGTCTCGTGAAAAAAGAGAGACCAACGAGGCAATCGGATTAAGTTATTAAAAGCGATCTCATAGTTAATATCTCCAAAGAGTTAGAATCTCTGACCAATATACTAATGGTATCAAGTGGCCATGCAGCTGACTTCACCTAGGGGGATCAGGCTTCTGTTATGTTGTAGTGTGGATTGCAACACTTTTACAGACAGATAATGTTACATCATGAGCATATTATAAAAAAGTATGTCGAGTTCAGTGAAAATTACTTTCAGAATATTAATGCGATCTGTCTCATTTTTCTGAAATACCAAAGACAAAGCTCCACTCATTATGTCAATCACTGCATTGGCTTTCTCGAGATGCCAATCCCTCTTCCCATAACCCTGATCTCTGCTGCTTGATTGTTGCATTTCATGCTCATCTAACAAAAATTTGCATCTCATGAGAAGCCTTTCAAGGACATACAAAAATCCCCATCTAATATAGTTGTATTTAGACTTTAGAAGGCCACACAAAAGTAAAATGGGCAAAGGAACATCTGAGGTATTGAACGAATCTTGAGTTCCAGCTTGAGCAATTTTCTGCTGGAAGTATGTTATGCTTGACCATATATTTCCATCTCTTTCTCCATTAATTTCGGAAATAAGCAGATCACCTAACCAGATATACCCATTTTGACGATAAGAAATTCTTTCAGAATGAAGAAGAGAATGTAAAGTGGACCACGAGTGCTTTGCCTGTAAACCAATGCCATTTCTCAGAACCACACCTTCCATGTTCTCCAGAAACTTGAGAGATTTGGTTATCTGATTCATATGAGAGAACTCTTTGTCCAAATGAGTGAATGTACTTATTACAGCATCAAATTTTTCCGCTACAACTTCCAGTAGCTGCAAATATTTAAAAGAAATCAACAATATACAAAACGAATATCTAGAAATTAAACATAATCTTTGATAAACATATTAAGCCAAATATTTGAAAAAACATATTAAAACTAAAAGTGACAATAACTTCATAATCTTTAATAAAGGGTATAATGAATATAAAACCAAACTATAACTGAACTAAACCAGTGAATAACTTCATTTTTTTTTTAAAGTTTGAAACCAAAATGTATCAAAGTTTCAAACAGGGACAAATTTTAATTTTGCTCAAAGTTCGAAGACTAAAAACATACTTAACCCTTAATTTTGGCTACCAAAGAAATCCTCCCTCAAATTATAAGTTTTAATTGATATAAACCATCAACTGAACAAGAATTTAGTTTATGACTATAAAGCAACTCCCACAATATTGAAGATGTCATATAAAGTATAAATAAATTTAATGTCCAAGACAAAAGGGTAGATAAAATTATATTTATTAGAAATTTACTTTTTACACTTCGTAATCATGTGTTTCTGGTAGAAAAGCTTTTTTTGTTTGATGAAGGTATTACAAATCCCTGAGAAGCACTAGACAAATTGTTTCACATGCTTTCTTCGTAGTCCAAATTGTTAAATGTTTTTACCTGCCTTTACAAACTAATCCAAGTTGAAACCTTTTTCCTCCGTGTTAACAAAAAAAAAACAATCTTGCAGGTTTTTACATTTAAAAAAACATTAAGATTTATTATGTCCACCAACGGATGCAGAATAGAGACACTCACTAAAATCATGAAAAGGAATAACCCTTAAACTATTAAAACAACAGATAAGAAAAAAAGAATATAGAAGTACCATATTTAGTCGTTCACTATTGGGATATCTGGACAGTGCTGAAGAAATCGATCTTCTCAGAATCTCTCCAATGCCTTCTACCCCAAGTTTAACAGAAATATAAAATGCCTCAGGTGCATTTGTTTGAGCAAGTAGAGCAGCAAGAGGTTGGATCTCATCATCACTATATTCATTGACTCCAGAAGCAAAGCATGTTTCATTTATTTGATGCAGAATGTAATCAAAAAGCACTGAATACAAATTTTTCCTCTCTTCTCTTGAGCTTGCTAGGGAATACTGCACCCAACACACCAAAAAGCAAGGAGAAATCATATACTTTGAAACTTACATTGTAAGTAAGACCTTGATGAACATTTTATTCCACTGCATAAAACTAAAAAATAGAAATCTTACGACCAAATAAAATGGAAGATCTGTACTGGACCCATCAATCAATCACAATAACAAAAGTATTATTCCATAAGGGCCCTCTTTAGATAGAAGCTATAAGTGCTTTTGAGAGCTTCTCCGCAAGAAATATAGTTTTTGTTTTCTAGTTGAGATGCTCACTTCTAAGTGTGTATCCAGACAGGCTGTGTAGGATCAACCAATCACAACCAAAATGACAAATTGATGAAAGCTTAAAAGTCCCCAACTCAAGCAACACGACAATGACTAAATGAATCTAGCCCATTGCAATCATTGGCTGAAGTCCACAACCACCAGAGGATGTGTAAATATCAGCTCCAGATCCTAGAAAAATCATTTACCATTAAGTTTTTGTGCATGACAGACCAATTTTCACAGAAAATAATTTCCTTTTTGCTTAGAGGTCTTGTCCTGCAAATTATGTCTTGGTCCATTATCATTTATAAGTTGTACCAAAAATCAGACTTCTTAAGCAATAAATTTTATAGTGGAGATTACCTTGCATCTGCTTTTTCACAATCACATCTTTCTGTGCCATTAACCCATCATGTCAACCAACCTCACTCCGTTAGGGTTAAATTTGGAGATCCAATGGCCCAATGTGTCACAATCTTTATCTCTAGTTTTTTCACAATCATTTTACTTATAACTCTCCGATACTCTTTCATACTCCTAAAACCAATTACATGATCTGGAGCAGGCAACTACACCATTTCCAATACTAGTTTTGTTATTCCAATCATAGATCACCCATAATATACTTGTTTCTCAACAGATTGAAAAATGAATTAATTAAGTGGTCAACTGACGAGATAACATGTTGGGCCTTATTTGTGCAGCAAGGATACAATAATGATACAGAACAGTACTTTTGGTGAAAAGGGGGAAAAGTATCAGTGATAATAAACTCAATTGGAAAAAAGATATAAACACACCTCAATAAAAATAAATTGAACTCCACCGATGAGATCAAGTTGATCCACAAGAAACTTTGGTTTGCCGGGTACAGATGCAGCAACTTCAGGAACTTCATAAAACATATTGGTCAACATAGAAATAAGCTTACAGTGAACTAATTCTGCCCAAGAGTTCTCCCTACTGATTCTTACAAGTGCCTTCAGAACCTATCAGTAGATTGGAAGTAACTAAATTAGACAGTTATATCATAATGACATAAAGCAGTAAGCAAATAGCTATGCATTAATAACTCAAGATACAACACCTAGGGTTTACAAATCCCTGTATTAAGAATTATTTTATGGCTGACAAGCTTAAAACCATATAGCTTGCACACAGACTTAAGTGCCCAAATGGGAAACAAACTGTCTTAATGGAAGACAAAAAAGTACTGAATAACTAAAGAACATCTAGATTACAGAAACCAAAGTACTACAACCTTATAGTTTGTTTGTTTTAGCTCCTCATAGAAATTCTAAAACATAATCCAATAGCATTAAGTTGCATGTTAGGTACGTTCACCTAAACCTAAACACTGAGTTTTTCAAGCGTTCAACCTTACAGAATCATTCCTGGGGGTTAAAAATAAACATATACAACAGCTGTTCAACCAAGGAGATGATAGAGTGACTAATACCGGGACACCAAAAATTGGTTATATATAGAATTGTATATGTTCTGAATGTATTGTGTGTTTAATGCAGACCACACAATATGTATTTATGCTATTGAATAGAATCAATTGTGACACCTAATAATTAGGAATCAATCATCCTAATTTCCGAGATTATGTAATGGTTGATTTCCTAGAAATCTATCACCGTTGATTATATCCTAACAATGGTGAAAATCAAAGTGAGACAATGAAGACGCATATTCTAGGATAGCAACTATGAGAAAA
>Ga0099823_1003605_pt1 | contig 14753 bp, 14 predicted proteins | sample CowpearedBW_FD_76831 | JGI IMG/M metagenome (GOLD analysis project Ga0099823, IMG submission 76831) | Root nodule microbial communities of legume samples collected from California, USA - Cow pea red BW | ecosystem: Host-associated > Plants > Roots > Nodule | place: USA: California | collected...
AGGTTTGACTTTTTTTTAAACTAGCTCATAAAATATTGATAATAATCAAATTTTATTTATGAAACTATAAAATTAATATAGACAATAATTAAAATAATCAACATCACAATAAAAATAATAATAGTAAGACAGATGAAACTTAATAAAGTAAAAAAAAAAATTATCCAAAAAAATAAGAATATAAGACAAAATTGTCAATAAGGAAAGGGTTAGAAAGAGTTTGTATTGAGGTACGGAGAGCATTGTCCTTAAAGAGAAAACAAAAATATCTCCACTAACTCAGTTGGATAGCCTTTGTACTGATAACATGTTATAAAATAAAGGAGAGAAAGAGAATAGAGAATAGAGAGTAGAGACTGGACCACCGCTTATATCCAATATCTAAAAACCAGCAACCCCCCACAAGATGCGGACAAAACTTGGCTGGCTAAGGCCGCCAGGTATACCATGATAGGCGATGACCTCTACAAATGCGGGTATGGCCAACTGCTTCTCAAATGTGTCACTGTAGAACAAGCACAGTATATCATTAAGGAGTTACACGAAGGCATTTGTGGCTACCATTCCGGCGCACGCACTATGGCTACTAGAATCCTTCGAGCCGGCTACTTCTGGCCGACTATAGAAGTAGACTGCCAGGACTACGTCAGAAAGTGCAAACCATGCCAAAAACATGACAACTTTATCCACCAGAAACAAGAACAACTCCATTCCATACTATCCCCATGGCCCTTTGCTAAATGGGGAATGGATATCCTCGGCCCCTTCTCCCCCGGCAAGGGGCAGGTGAAATTCCTGATTGTAGCCGTTGACTATTTCACCAAATGGATAGAAGCCAAGCCGTTGACCACTATCACGGCCCAGCAAGTTCAGCAGTTTGTTTGGAAAGATATTATATGTAGATATGATGTTCCACATACTATCATCACCGACAATAGCCGACAATTTATAGATAAGGAGCTAGCCAAGTTCTACACTGGTTTGGGCATCAAACACATCACAAGTTCTGTAGAGCACCCATAAACAAATGGACAAGCAGAGGCGGCCAACAAAGTTATCCTAGTAGAACTGTGCAAAAGATTAGATAGTGCCAAAGGCCGATAGCCCGAAGAGCTAGTAGAAGTCTAAAGGTGCACCCCTCAGTCATCAACAAACGAGTCCCCATTCAGCCTAGTTTACGGTGCAGACCCCATGATATCGGTCGAAATTGGCGAACCATCCTTACGCCGAGAACTATACGACCCAACCCGCAACCACCAAAACATGGCCACTCATCTCAACCTCCTACCCGAACTCAGAGAAAAAGCCCAGATACGCAACTTAGCCGCCAAACGAATAGCTGCTAGAAAGTATAACGCAAACCTATGCCCACGATCGTTCATAAGCGGGGACTTAGTATGGAGAATGGCCAGCAGTGCTAGAAAGAAGGATGGCAAGTTCTCCGCCAACTGGGACGGCCCATACTGCATACGTGAAGACGTAGGAGGAGGAGCTTATCGCCTGGAACACTTATCTGGGGAAGAGATTCCCAACACTTGGAATGTGTCCCACCTCAAATTCTACTTTAGTTAAATGTATACTGTATTGAACCGAATACTTGTAACCCTGGGTGTACTCTTTTTCCTCACCTGGTCTTTTTTCCCTAAGGAGGGTTTTGGCCAGGAAGGTTTTAACGAGGCACTCCAGATTCAATGAATAAAACGAAGGGTTCTCAACTGTACGACTTTTCTCTATTTAACTTTCACATTCGTGTTTAGTTCCCCACCCTTACCAGAAGTAAGCAGCCTGGGTCGAACACCCTTAACTCGTTGGTTAATTCGTTTAAGTTCCCCACCCTTACCAGAAGTAAGCGGCCTGGGTCGAACACCCTTAACTCGTTGGTTAATTCGTTTAAGTTCCCCACCCTTACCACAAGTAAGCGGCCTGGGTCGAACACCCCTAACTCGTGGTTAATTTGTTTAAGTTCCCCACCCTTACCACAAGTAAGCGGCCTGGGTCGAACACCCCTAACATGCAATCAACTTCCCCAAACATAACATACATCACAAATCATCATCATCCGGTACACAAAATAGCAAACTAAAAATCAATCACATTAAACATAAAAGCAAAAGCACTGTACCAAGTATCACGAACACAATGTACCAGTTATTACAGACAGAGGCTCAATAATATTTTCAAATCATTAAAAATCAAAGTCCTATTCTGTTGCATCATGGGCCACCTTCGCGACATCATCCGCCTCCTTCTCCTCTTCGGCCGCCTCCTTCTTCGCCTCCTCGTCTGGACTGCTCTCATCCTCCTTGACAAGCTTCCCATCAACAACATCCTTGTTCACATCAAATTTTGAGTCTGCGGCGTCAACATCTTGGTGAAAAAAGGCCGCTTGCCGCAAACCCTTCTCAAAGCTGTTGATATGCTCTTGGATGATGCAATTCTTCAAGTCATCGAGTTCACCTACAACACCATCATATTTTTCTTTCAGCTCATCGTAGTCTGCCTCCGAATCTTCTATCTTCTTATTCAATTTTCCCTCTGTGTCCAGGCAGCGGACCTTCCATGTTCCCAGCCTTTTTCTCTCCTCCACCCAACTCTCCCTTTCTTTCTTCCACGCGGCCCTCTCCTCCTCGAACTTGTCCACCTGTCCCTGCAACTCTTCCACTTTTTCCCTGCCCCCTCCTTTACCTCCCATCGATATAGAGACCCAACACGATGACTTAATATCAATGCTTTGCTTCCAAACTCGACCATCGTCCTCACAATATGATTCGCCTCCATACCGTCAATAGAGTTGATGATGGTATCTGGGAGGTTGATCGCAATATCCTTTCTGACAGATATCTCCGGCAACTCGATCAAGCCGGACTCCAGTCCCTTCGCCCCACTGACCGACCTTGCCCCACTAGCCGACCCCTCCCCGAGTAATGTCGCCCTCACCTTCTTCACATCTTTCCCCTTGCCGGGTCGAGGTGGCAACTCACCTTCCTCTTTGTTCTGTCGTGCACGTGTACCTCGACCACCGATTCCTGCAGGTTTGGAACATCAGTCTTCCCAACTGCCTTGGCTTTAGCAGCCATTTCTTTCCTCAGCGACTGGAAGAGCGCTATATTCTTCTTCCCCGATTGTGCCATGTGCCTTACAATAACATATTAAACCCCGATTAGAACAACTTAGAATCATTAATATAGTTTAAGTAACAAACAGATACCTTCAATATCAATAATCAGGTGCACCAAATTATAAACTCTAACTAGGCCCTTAGTGGGCAACTTATCAACAAACTTCATCAAGGTCTCCACCACCTCTTTATCCCCTGTCGACAACTCGTCGGTGCCCATTTCCTTATACCGAGAAGGGGTGCCCGTCCAGCTACACGGGAACTTCGTACTCCCATCTGCGTTCAAGAAATAAGGCTTTCCCTCTTCTTTCACCATAACTTTGAAGTATCCGTCCTTAAAATGCGTCTAATCTGCTGATGCTGGGACGACTTATCAAAGAAAGCCAAGTAGTCGGTTGGCGGGGCCTAGTATCATAGAAGTACAGAAATGCGTAAGGAGAAGGCTGTAGATATAGGGATTGGCACAAAACGCGGAAGGCTTGCATGTAAGCCCAACTATTTGGGTGCAGGTGCGTGGGTGCAACGTTCAACGCGCGCAACACACCCATGGTGAAATCGTCCAGCGACAATCGCACATGTACTTGAGAAAAGTGGCACACGTACATATAGAAGAACTTCTCGGTTGCCCCCTCTTGCCCGTGACACACACCGTCGATGGCGCTCACCCTCTCTAGGGAAACAATACCCCCACTTACACCTTTTGCGATAACAGGTGTACAATTCAGCCAAGAGTTCAACAGGCGAGACCACCGAAATAAGGATGATTGATTACGAACATCGGCAGACTACTAGACATACCTTTTCTCGTGTTTCTGGAAAGATGTCGGTTGGAATTGGGAACTAGTCGGACAAGAAAATGCACACAAGATCTCTGACTGGAAATTCTCGCAAATGAACCAATAAACCCTTACTCGTTTTAAAATCCACATTTATAGGCCAGAATTCCAAACGGCAAAAACCCCTTCCCACCAAAATAACAACCCATACCAATCGACACAAACATTCCAAAAGACATGACTCTTAAAAACGACGGCGCAAAATCCCCCTTGATTTGACCCCTGACATCCCTTCACCTACCATCAACCCTTTCTCGCCATTAGCCTTAACACTGTTCATCACACTTAAAGGCTGGGGGACTGGTGTACCACACCTAGCCGGCCCTGCTAACATATCAACATATATGACCCTTGACCGACACCTATATCGGCCAAGGCTGGGGGACTGGTGTACCACACCAAGCCAACTCAACATAATAGTAATAAAATGATACCTATATACCAAAGCATTCAAGTAATTAGCATAGGCTGGGCTAACCTAAGCCTAACCGGCCTAAACCGGTAACCTAAACATCTCGAGGAACAACCTGCATAAGACAGCACATGACCAACACAAACCGCCAAGGAAAGTAGTCGACTTAGGCCAACAACCCCAATATACTTAGGAAAATCAAATCCCCCCTAGTATTCAAGGGGTCCACCTAAGGACCTGGGTTAGGGCTCATGCCCACTTACAGCCCAAACTAAGGCCCAAGCCAAGGCTCGGCCCATGGCATAACCAGGCATAATTAATACTCTATAAATACATGTGGACCCCAGTAATTAAAGGTACGCATTCATTACTCCATTAATCACCTGATTTGACCTTTTGAGAGCTTTGACTCACTTGAGCTTTGGAGTCCCTTCTGCAGGTAACCCCTCCTGGGTCCAAGCCGACATATACCAACCGGAAAGAGGCCAACTAAGGAGATAGCGGACTACATGGGTAAGGTGACACTTGTGCCTAACTATCTTGTTTGTTCTCTGCAGGAACATCGTAGTAAATTACAATAAAATCTTTGAATAGTGACCAATTTTAGTGACAAAAAATAATTACACTGTATAGTGACCAAATTGACAACTAAAATAGTTCTAAAAAATTATAATTAGTCTCTAAATTGATAATTAAAATAGTTTCAATTATGAATTGGTTTTTAAATTGGTCACTAACATTAGTTACCAGATTTTGGATACCAAAATAATTGGTCTCTAATTAGGAAATTTGGATTCACACATTAACAATCATATATTTATTATGTTTATAAAAATTATTGTACACTTTTCAATATTCATATATCGCGTATCTATTATGTATCGTATCCTATAAAACGTATTGACATATCGAATATGTGTCGTATCCGATACACGCATCGTGTCTGTGCATCATAGCTAGTAATTATTTGGAAAATCGATGAGAAATTAACATTCAAGAAAAAAAAACAACTAATTAATGTCTAAATGACACTTCAAGAGAAAGGGACAAAATTATGAAATAATATATGAGTGATGCAACATTTCGTTGGCCTGGATCGGTGGAGCAATTTTTGCATTAATCCAGGGTTGCAACTCGAGGTTGGTTGCTTTCTGGTTTACAGTGATTTGATCACGCGTGGTCTTGTGCGGATTCAGGGGTTGTAGGACGTTGGCTTCATATCATTGAAGGTTTTTTTATTTTATATGTAGTAATTTAAGTGATATCATTCACGTGTTTAGAGTTAGTTTGAGTGTTCTATGCTATTATGACATGTACATACATTTTTTTAGAAGGGTTTAAAATACTCTAATATTTTTTTATTTATTCAATTTTTATTATCGATCTAAATATAAAAAACGTAGAGGTGGTGCATCCTTTGGTTGGCGGCGTGGTCATGGAGTAGATGCATTGGTGTTGTTGTTTGGAGGTGTGTTGCAGCATACAAGTTTGGAGGTGCGGGGGGAACCTCGTTGGTTTGAGGGATAAATATGTCTTTTTTTTCAAGGTTTCATATCTTTGGGAATTGTTTACAAGACTAGGATCATCATGATCAAAGAAAGTTTTATTAATCTAAATTGTTTTCAAATTTATGGACACATTTGTCAATGTTTTTAATAATACTTGTGATATTTCTTTGTTACAATACATTCTCCTTACATGAAGGGAGATATGGTCTCAATGTAGATTACTGAAGAAATTTATCTTGCTGATATGGAAAAGTGCAAAAATCATTTGTATGGGCGTATTTTGTAAACAAAAAGAGATAAACTTCTCACACATTTATATATTTGTAAGAAGCTTGATGTGGCTTGGAAACATTTTGGTCGATTGAAAGCAATTCCTTTTGGCAAAGAGTTCTATGAATGTACTTTTTCTATGCTTGAGGATATGAGAGAGGTTTTGGTAGTTAGATTTTAGAATTTATTCTGATATCTATGAAGCCTACGAAAGCTCAATGTTGGGTGCACATACATGGCCTTCCTTTAGAATATTTGCATTCAAAGTCAATTTTATCAATTACGCGTGGTATTGGCACACCCTTACATTTAAATAATTGCACCAAGAATAAGTCTGAAGTTTCTTTGCCCATGTCTTGGTTGATGTTAATTTGTTATATGATTTGCCCAATCAAATTTTGGTGGAAAGGCTTAGATCTACATTTATCGTTGACGTCAAGTATGAGAAATTGTCTCTTTTTTGTTCAAATTGTAAAATGATTGGTCATGATCTATCTAATTGTAGATGGTTACAACAAGATGTCAATGTAACTTCTGGTGGGGAGAAAATAGTTGGCACAAAAATACAATTTTATCATCCTAAGGTGGTTGGTACCCATGGATATAAAGGTTCTCCAGGTTCATTTTTAAAGCCTTTGGAGGTTATTGTGCAACCTGTTGTGGAGCCTATTAAGGAGCATGTTTTGACTGAGTCTTTGGTGAAGCCTGTGGTGGATCCTATTGTTTTTGTGGTGGACTTTGTAGTGAATCCTATAGGGGAGCTTGTGCTGGATATTGTTGCTCAGTCATAGTCTAAGCCAAATCATGACAATTTTCGTGGTTTGCATGAATCTTCTATTGTTAAGAATCTAGATGTTTCTAATGGTGGTGGTGTGGCAATGGATTTTGATTCCTTGGTTGATATGCCTTCTTTGCAGGATGTTTTTTGTAACATCTTGTCAGGATATTACTGATTTAAATAAATAAAACAAATAAAATCATAAAGATGTCGCATTTATGTATAAACTTCATTTCCCAAAAACGCGGGAAATTTAAACTTTCATAAATGTAAATAATGGAAACCGAAGTTCATAATTACCAAAGTGTCATAATCTAAAATAAACGTCTCAAATGAGTTTACATTTCATTTCTAATAGTAGAAAATACAAGTAATATAAAACACCCCGGATATCCCCCCTCCGTAGCTAAGTGTCACCGGCTCCACCTGCATCAACATCCTCTGCTCATGTGTACCGCGTACACGATCATCGCCAAACACAAGCAGATAGGGTGAGCTTATGAAATCAACATACATCATAACAATAATTAAATAACCAACCATATAATTATATTTTCTACAAAGAACCAATATACAATCTCTGTCTCTATTCTCTAACTTCTGGCCACAACCAAACTATTAGTGTTCTACCTCTTCTAGTGATTATTCCAAGATAATTTGCTGCCAAACCTATCGGCCACAACTGACAGAGCGTGTGCGAGAACCAATGCCATGGATCATACACTATAACACTAGGTGGAGTTCCCATATACGAACATAATCCGTAATGTCCCAAGACTACCAAACTCGTCAATGATTTACTGAGGAGGGCAATCTATCTAGACCCATCCGTACTGGCCACAACCAGCACACTCACACCGGCAACACTCGCCAACCCGAGCTCAACTCAAGGGTTCCTCGTGTTCATCCACCATCCCGAGCTCAACTCGAGGGATGCCATTCCGAGCTCAACTCGAGGAATGTACGTGCTTAACCCCTATCCCGAGCTTAACTCAAGGGATACGTTCCGAGCTCAACTCAAGGAACCCAGCAATCTTACCTTTGAAGCATCACCAAAAGCCTTGTAGAACACCCTACAAAGTCCAATAACCAAGACATACAACAACCAAATCGCCTAGTGGGGGACAAGTACCGCTAGGCGTTATTCGCCTCCAGACCGCCTGGCGGGGGACACGTACTGCCAGGCGCCAAGCGCCTCAGAATCGCAAATTCATTAACCACAGCCCGGCGGAACAACCCACACCGCCAGGCAGACGTGCTCCAGGAGACCCCTGATTTCGTCGCCATCGCCTGGCAGGACGCTCCCCTCCTCCAGGCGCCACCAATTCCAAAACCCCATTGTTTCCTTGCCACCGCCTGGTGGATGTGACCCCACCGCAAGGCGCCATACCAGTAATAAACTCTTACTGGTTTTTTCGTGACTTTTATTCAAGTTCCCCACATTGGTCTTGCATAATCATTCATTCAGATAGTTGAACCTTCTTCATTTCATGTATATACACTCTTATCCACACTCGTCAAACACTTAATCGTCATCCACACTCAAACTTTAACTATCCGTGTCTAAAATGTGAGTACACCCAATTCACCATTACCATTGATTCATCCAAAACTCCCAATTATAACCCTAAAATCATATTCACATTGTTTCATCAATTTGACCTATTAATTATACTGGTTTTCAATAAAATACGACGTTAGATCATCTCTAAATCACCAACCCATGATTTCCCTCTGATCAAAATCCTGTCAAAACACCCCAAAATGACAAAAAACCAAACCCCAGACCCGCGTCGCCTGGGGGAAATTCATCGCCGCCAGGCAGTTCATCAAGAAAAACCCAGAATAGTGTAAAAAGCATACGTCGCCTGGCGGTCGGGAATGTGCCGCCAGGCGGTCTCACTTCAGTAACCCAGAACAGACAAAAATGCATGCACCGCCTGACGAAAATGAACAGCCCGCCAGGCTGTTCCTGGAAATTTTCTAGAAAACACAAAAAAAGACAGAATTCACAGGTATGCATCCAGTTTCATACATTGCATGGTGTAATATCGAAAGCCAACATAAATTAACAATTACAGCTCCCCTAACCTGGTTTTCCTTTGCTTAAAGCTTTGACAATTGAGATTTTCTCCCTACCCAAATTGCCTCCTTAGCCTTCTCTCAATTCAGTCCCAAAAGTCTCACTCAAACCTCACAAAACCTCAGATTTTCGTGCTCTCTTTCTAGGTATAACTTCAGCTTTGCCAAACCTTAACTATTAACCTAATTTTGCTTTTTAAAGGAAACCTTAACTATTAATCCCAAAACGAAAAATGCCACTTAATAGTGGTTAATTGCCATTCATTGTCCCATTTTGGGCTGTTTTACAGCCACCCCTATTCTGCCATTCCACTAGGATTTCCCTCAACTTTTCATATTCAAGCCAAAGCCAAAAATATCCAAAAATAAAGTTTAATGTGATTGCCAAATCAATATCAAACCATCATGCTAATTCATGTTTCATGCTAACAATCATCATCCAATTAACATATTATTTCACAGCATGATTATCATATATCTAAAATAACAACGAATAATAACATAAAATTGGCATACATAGGACTTGAACCCAAGTCCTTTCACACAATCAAAGTACTCTCAACCACATGAGCTAGTACTTTTCCACATAATACTCTTCATAATTTAATGTCATAAATGATTTTCCCACCCTCATTTATTAATTATTTATTTATTTAATTGATTAAATTCCACGGGTCTTACATTTTTCCCATTGTCGATAGTTTGTATAGTTTAAGACATTTAAATTCACCTCATTACAACTTTGAGGCAGTTTCTAATTTTTTAACATCTAACAAATCTTGTTTTGTAAAGGAATTGAAAATAGCCTCTAAATGGACTAATATGCTTGACGAGAATGAAGATTCCAATTCTAAGGAGGATGATGAGTTAATTCACACTATAAAGAAGCCTAGTCGAGGTTGGCCAAAGAAAGTTAATACTAAATCTTCCAAAGCATGGATTTATAAAAAGCTATAATAAGTTTTAAAGGTCTTTTATGGATTGCGAGTCAGTATAATATGCTGAGGAATTTGATTATTGAGATTTAGTTTTCTACCGGTGTTGCATTGGTTTACTTTTTTCCATTTATGTATTCACTTAATTTTTTCATCATAGTTATTGTTTTCCTATGTGTGTGATGTATTTTTATCATGGGTTTGGTGTGATCCTTCCATGTTTTCCTACTGTTTTTCTTTCTTGTTTTTAATAAAATCTTTATATTATGGTTGTGACGCTAACATGAGTTTATTGGAATGTTTGGAATAAGATTAGGAAAAGGGTAACAAGAAAGAAAACATGTATCCATCTTTTTTTAAGGAGAGTTTGCCTAATAAAATCATACATCACCTTTCTACCTTCTATTACATCTCAATATACAAAGTACTAGTAGTTAATCTTGAAATTAAAAGAACTTAAAGAAATTTTCTATGGGACTAGGAGCACGAGAGTAGAAAAAAGGATCAAATGGACAAACATATGCAAAGCCAAGCGGATGAGTATATGAAGTTAAAGATATAAAGCTACTTAATATAACTGTTAACCAAATGGAAATGGAACTGTTAACCAAATGGAAATGGAGGTTAGGTATAGAAAAACAAGACCTCTTAAAAATGTTTTAAAGTCTAAGTAGGAGTGTTAGAGCAATTTAAATAATAGCACTAATAATAAGCATGAATCCTTGTAGTAGAATGATCTTATTCATATATAGTGATCGTTGGGTCAATGACAAACAGTCCCAAAAGAGAGATATGGATGTTATAAACATCAAAACAATTTGATGGAAACCTTGTAGCAATTTTTTGGATATCATATTTGTCGCAACCGGGGTCATAAGGGTACGATGAAAACTATTTTAAAATACAGAGATGTCGCCACCATGGTTTATTAAAGAAAACTATAGAAAAACCTTAAAGATTTTAGTCTTTGAAACTAAATTTGGGTTCGGAAGTCGGTTTTGTGTGGGGAAGGTATAAACACTCCAGAACGTCTATCCAAAGACGATTCCTTTTAATTAAGTGTGCCAAATTAATGTAATTTTTAGAATATTTATTTTCCCCCAAACTTCAAATATAAAAACAAATACAATATATTAAAGAATATTATTGAGTTTTTTAGCTAGGTTCAACAAGGATTGACCTTGCTCCTACTGATAACGTTGTCATGAAGTGATCAAATTACCACTACTTAACTATAGTAACTTCAACATTGCCAAATTAGTAGTGAACAAACTAGATAGGGTTAAACTAACCTTGAGTCATCTCCCAATGAATACAGAATTGATTTCAAATAATTTATTCTTATAAAAATCTATCCTAATGTAATTAAAACTAGTAACTATGAAGAGATGGGGTTTTGATATTCAAAGAATAAATGACACACAAATAAAAGATTGTAAACACAGTAATAGTAAACATGTCAATTCCACTACTTTTTCAAAATAGAATTCATCATTATTGTTATTTAATTTCTTGTCTAAGATTTCAAATTAATCAATGTAACTTCTCAATTAATTTGTTGTCGTCCTCACTTTTAACCAAAGTAATTTTTCAATCAAAAGCAAGTAACTTCTCAATTAAATGTTACTATACATAAACATGTCTATTCTTTTACATCTTATATCTAGTAAAAACCCAATTAACCACAGTAGCTTCTTGATTAATTCTGATCTAAGTTTTCACCTTTAATTAAAGTAACTTCTGAATTATTAGCAAAAACTCATGCAATCATATGAAAGTTTCTAAAATTAATCAAAGTAATTTCCTAATTAAAATTAAAAATCCTTGGACTCATACGAATGTTATGTTATGTAGATTTAACATTGTGCTAACTTGGTACAATGTAAAAATCATTACTTTTACTAGATTAAGAACGAAAAGACATAGATGAAAATAAATCTCAACAAGAATCAAAAGAACAAACATATTAATTCAACTAACCTCAGAATCTAGTTAAGAAATTACAATGGAATCAACCTTAAAAGCTTAACCCTCCATGGATTGGACGAAATACATGATAAATGATGAATGAGAGAAAATTAAAAAGGATGGAAAAACGAGAGATGTGGGGGATTGTAGTTGCCAAAACCAGAGAGTTGATAATTGTTCTCTTCTATTCCCTTGGGTCTCTTTATATAGGCCTTGATTGGACTTGAATCTTATATTTTCTATTGTTGAAATATTTTATCTTTTGATATAATATCTCTCAAATAATTAACTGATTTTATCAATTTCTAAAATATTTGGAAGATTTTCTTACTGATAATTTGAGATATAACAAAGATAATTAATTAAAAATCTTTAATTAATTATTCAGCAACTTAATTTCTGTCCAATTTCCAATTCTGCCCTTCTTGTTACTGTGTAATGACAGACTAACACGTGGCATCACCTTCTCTCTCCCAAAATTAGGGTTTCTTCCTCTAGGTTTGCTTCAGCTGCATGGTGGTGATTTCTACAACGTCTCATTCTCTGATGAAGGTGTGATGATGGTGCTGCATCGCGGAATTGCGTCGTCAATGGCTTGCATTTTCTACAAGTTGCATGGTCGAAGGCGTGTTTGGTTAGAGAGTTCGTTTCTAGCATTGCATTGGAGAAATCCATGACGTGTTCATGGTTTTGTTGGAGCAAATAATGTAGAAAATGGTGAGTGACACTCGTTGTTGCGATTTCCGACAAAACTCGACGGTGCTACTCTGATGGTTCAGTATTGGATGCACAAAGGTTGTGTGATTTGTAACATCCCGACAGGATATTATGGATTTAAATAAAATAAAATAGAAATAATACGTCAATGTCTTTTAATAATACTGAAGTATGCTACATTTGGTAAAACAATAAGTTTAGGGTGAATTCATAACTAATTGAGGAAAGGCATGATTCTAATTTGTGAAATTTGGTAATTGATGTGTGGATTGTGATTCAGCCATATGGTTAAGACTGGATGAGTTGATTGATAATAAGAATTGTGTGTTGCGTGTTTGTAGCCTAGTGGTTTTGGTGTTGCGAATTGTGGCCATGACAAATTTATTCCCGCATGTGGACTATTAGGTGGTGGCCTATAGTCGGAGGAACGAGTAGACACTCGTGGCAACAAAGATCGATCAATGTAATCATCAAAGGGTGTAGAATCAAGATACGGTTGAGAAGTTAGGATTCTAATAAGGGTCATAGATTAGAAGTTCTTATTGTATTGTAAATTGTGTTTTATTTTATTTGAGCTCACCCAATCTGTGTGTGTTTGGCGTTGATCATGTAACTCGTTACATGAGAGTAGATGTTGATGCAGGTGAGCACGTGGATACTTAGAGCCAGAGTGGGGCTAGCATGGGAGTTTTGCTTGGGATTATTTTATGGATTTTATAAGACTATACATGTAAACAATTATTATGGATTGTTTTATATTTGTAAGCATGAATGTATTTACGAATTTTTTTTATCGTTTGGTGTGTATAAACTAAAGTTTTAAATTTACCCACGTTTCGGGAAAGTGTTCTATTAATAAAGGTTGTTTAATTAATATTAATTTTAATTTTAAATAAGTAATTTCCAGCTAAGACATTACACCTCCCTTGAGAATCATTCTTTATGAACTAACAATCATAGGCAACCACCATGTTCATCCAGCTTCTACACACTTTGATAGTGACTTTAAGATAACACTTGTTGTCACGAGCCACCACTCGTGATTCCACCGCTACGAGCCACAACTCATAGATCACACTTGCGAAACCATCATGTTACGAATCACCATCTGCAATGCCAAGTGGGGTTCCCCAATACGAACCACAATCTGTATTCTCAACACAAGATTCCCCACATCACAGGCTGCTACCCGTAAGGGAAATCAAGTGGAGTCAACCAATACGAGCCATAACTCGTATACTCACACTGAATTTCCAATACCATAAGGCGACTACCCAGGGTCGCCACTGTTTACCCTCCATTTCGAGCCACAACTCAAGGAATGACCACAATAAGTGTCCACACCAAAGCCATCATTCAAAACATTTAAAATTAACTCAAACCCCTTCTGAGGACCTCTACCTTCATGCATCAAAAATCACAGCCATCATCGTGCGCATCTAGATTCTACACACTCTGATCATATCCTTAAGATGACTCTTGTTGCCACAAGCTCCAACTCATGGTTCCACTATCTATCGGCCACCACTTGTAGATCACACGTAGGAATTATACTATTATGGACTATAATCCGCAACACCGAGTTTAGCTCCTCAATACGAACCACAATTCGTATTTATCACAAGACTAGCAGCCTCATTGACTCCAACCGTGAAGGACAATCAAGTAAACCAATTCGTACTAGCCACGACTAGCACGCTCACACCGGAATTCCAATTACCATTAGGCTCCAACCAAGAATGGTCACGTGTGTAACCTCCCCATTACAAGTTATAACTCGTAAATGGCCCCTAGCAAGTCATCTCCTCAAAGCCTTCATCTAAAGTTGTGTAAAAATCCTCCAACGCAACTCGTCCTTGCACGTGGTATTGCTTGGCGCCACTCCAACGTCGCCAGGCGGAATATCGCTCTAGACCGCCTGGCGGGCACCACACGCCACTAGGCGCCATGCATTCTAGAAGTCCCTATTTGACAGTAGTGTTAGCGCTACTGGTTTTTGGCACTTTCGACAGGTTCTATGACACTCCAATCATCACAAGAACACATCAAAATGCCAATTTGCATTCATATCAATTAACATGACTTAAAAGCATCAATCCCTTATATATATATATATATATATATATATA
>Ga0099823_1003606_pt1 | contig 14753 bp, 5 predicted proteins | sample CowpearedBW_FD_76831 | JGI IMG/M metagenome (GOLD analysis project Ga0099823, IMG submission 76831) | Root nodule microbial communities of legume samples collected from California, USA - Cow pea red BW | ecosystem: Host-associated > Plants > Roots > Nodule | place: USA: California | collected...
CATGCCCCTAAGGGATTAGGGCTTGAATACCTTTGATGTCAATGCTTGAGTAGATGAGAGATATATATTGTGAGATGATTGCTTAGAGTTTTGGTCATGAATTCCAACCCCAATGAGTCTTTGTCTTGATTATTTTATCACTTGCAAGTTTAGAAATATCTATGTTTTCACTTGTTTCAAATTAATCTATGGTTACATTTAATGCTTAAATTAGTAAGTATGCCTAGTTAACTAAACAAACGCAATTTCCGTGGGAAAACGATACTTGGACTTACCATTTTTATTACTTGCATGACTTGGTACACTTGCCAAAGTCTTAACAACTATGTTCTACTGATGGCCCTTTTGACGAGTGAAGGTCTGGCTACTGCGATGACAGTTCAAATGAAGGTCTTAGTGAAAGGAGTCGGTGAATAACAAGGGATTCCAAAGTTTGTTCAGACTTAGCATTTTGCAGTGGAGAGTGTCATTTCAAAGAGGGTGAGACTGTTATTTCATAAGGTTTATGGTTGTTTTGCAATGAAGAATCTAACATTTGTTAGACTTAGAAAATAAAAAAGTATGTTATCTAGATAACATATTACTTTTAATTAAAAAAGGTTAAAATACTCTCTTGGTCCTCGTTTTTGTACCAAAATCTCAATTTGGTCCTCATATTTTTATTAGTCTCAATTAGGTTCACCCTTTTGTACATCATTAACAATTAGGTCTTTTCCGTTAGTATAGAACTAACACCATTAAGTAGGTGCCACATGTCAGCTCCTCGTTTTTTTGAATTTTTTTTGAATTTCTAATTATTTTTTCAAAAAATTTTAATTTTTAAAAAAAATATTTATGCCACGTGTCACATCTGTAGTGTGCCACGTGTCAATCTAATACGGGGACACGTGTCAAATTAGTGTATGAATCTCAATTTGGTTGTCATATTTGTTAATTTGATTTGATTTCAGTTCTAAATTTTTGTAAAAATTTTCGATTTCAGGCGCTCCAAATTTAAACCAAATTTAATTTTTATATAAATGTTATGATGATACTTTTATTACAAGTGATATTTCTATTACATGTTTTTAACAATATTTAATTTATTTAAATTTATATTTTACATTAAACTTTATTTAAATTTTATTTTAAAATTATAAATATATAGATTTATAAATTTATATTCGAAATATTTGTATAACATTATATATCAACAATTTTTTAGAGTTGGCTTAAAAATAACAATTTTATAAATTCAAATATAAAATTTTAAAACAATTTTATAACAAATTAAAATAAATATATTTAAAATTTTAATATTAAATACAATTAATATTATTAAAATATTTAATAAAAATATCAATTTTAATAAAAATAATCATAACATTTATATAAAAGTAAAATTTGGTCTCGATTTTTAAAAATGTTTGGGACTGAAATCAAATCAAATTAACAATTATGATGACCAAATTGAGATCCATACAATAATTTGACACGTGTCACCATATTAGATTGACACGTGGCAAACTACAAACATAACATGTGGCATAAAGATTTAAAAAAAATTCAAAATTCAAAAAAAATTCAAAATTTAAAAATTCAAAAAAAATGAGGAGGTGACACATGGTACCTACTTAACGATGTTAGTTCTATACTAACGGAAAGGACCTAATTGTTACTAATTTACAAAAATATAGACCTAATTGAGACTAATAAAAATATGAGGACTAAATTGAGATTTTGGTACAAAAACGAGGACCAACAGAGTATTTTAACCATTAAAAAATTTATATATAATCGTTACATATGAGAATAGAGAGATAGCTAGGTTTGAATGAGAAACTCTATGCAAATATAAGGAAGAAGATGGATTCGGTATAAGAGATGTAGAAAACTTTAACAAAGCCCTTCTAGCAAAATGGAAATGGATACTAAGTGTGAAAAACTAGGGTACATGGAAAAGAAGTGTTAAAGTCTAAGTATGGATCATGAAGGGACTTAATAAATAGTGCTAAAAATGAATCCTAGTGGTGAAGAGATCTATGTATGGTAAGTGGGTGCAATCACTAAGGTAAATCAGTTTGAAAATAGAAGAACATTTGAAATGCTTTGGTTTGAATCTTTTGTCCTTCAAGAAATCTTTTGATTAAAGAAGTTTTGTAAATAGTTTTTGGTAAAGGATTAGAGCACCTCGAAGTGCTCTAGTATTAATATATTTTATGCTAATAACATAAAGTTATTTTCTTAGCAGGTTATGTTTGATGAGAAAAGTCATACACAACTTCAAGTTCGATTAATGGATTGTTTTTAAGACTTTTCAAAATCTACTTTCATAAAATTCTCTTTTTGAGATTAACTACAGTTAAATACTATGCAATTTAAAAAACTTAAGAGATAAGGATTAAGTTACATTATGTTTTTTATATCAGTTCTCCTATTAACAATACATTCAATTCTCAAACAATAGATTAAGTTTCACTAGAAAGACTATTACTTGAAGATACAAACAAATATTATTTAGACCTTATAGTCACTATTGACTAAAATTGAGTATTACTTGGACCGTAACCACTCATGAATAAGACTCAATGTTATTTGAAACATAATCACTCTTAGTTAAGCTTGGGTATTATTTAGAACACAACAATTTTTAACTAAGGCTGAGTATTATTTATAATGCAACCATTTTTAGCTAAATTTGAGAATTATTTAGGCCATAACTACTATTGGTTAAGATTAAGTTGTTTTGAATGTAACCTCTTATAACTAAGATTAAGTATTAAGATACAAGTATAGATATATATCGCAAGATTTGTTTATGGAAAGAAAATAGCATCTTAACACATATCTAAAGTTTATTCACTCTTGCTATGTAAACATAAATAATATTTTCGTGATAATTTAGTTACCTGATACTTCTCAATCTTACTTTAAGAAAAAATTCTAACTATTTATTGAATATTTGAGTTAAGTTAAAGTTAAGATAATTCACAAATATTTTATATTTAAAATAAGATTTGAAATATACCGAAATAAATCCTAAATCTTATTACATAACAAAATTTGACCTGAACATTTTCTTTGTATTAAAATATTATAAGCAAACTCGATGGTACGAGGAATTTAAACAGTATGTCTATAAAATATATGAAAGAAAAAGTTATTTTTACGTATTTTAACGACTTATTTTCCATAATAAAATTATAATTTGTACATGTTCGATAAAAGAAAACAATTTGTAAATGTAAAGTGCCTTCATTTTTTCACTTTAAAGAACTAAAAATTTAATTCTGATATTTAAATAAAAAATAATACTTATAATCATTGATATTTTAAAAAAATAATTTGTCCATATAAATAATTATTTTAAATCAATAAATATTGATATATTTCAATTTTAAAATAATTAAATGCTACTACTTTTACTTTAAAATTTTTAATTTTATTTGAATTTTATTAATTATGATAATTAATTCAGTGTTTAATAATTATCATATATATATATATATATATATTTATTAAAAAACTAATGTTAATATTTAATTATTTTAGCCGTTAATAAAATTATTTTTTTTTATTAAACATTTAGTTCATGATACACTTTAATTGATTTAAAATATAAATGAAGCATAGAGTCGAAGAAGCAGAGAGCGTGTTTGCAACACGTGCACAAAACAGCCGTTAACTTAGCCATCCAGGCCAGGCCACAATTCAAACGGCGATTCCACCCGTCCCGATTACCATTACCAATTCATTTTCTTTCTTTGTCTTTTAATAATCTTTTTCTATTTTCTCTTTTATATTATATATATATATATATATATATATATATAATTTATATTTTTCCGCCGTCTTACAATTAGTTTATAATTTTTCATACACAAATAAATATTTTTATTTTTATTTTATATAATTTTATTTATCACATAAAATATAATAATTAAATATATTATTTAGAATATTTTATTTATGTAATTAATTTTTATGCACAGTAAAAATTTTAATATCTGAATTATGTTAATACTCGAAAAATTTATCAATATTTTTTCATGTTGATGTCAAAAAATTTATAATAATTTACTATCAATAAAAATTTATTAAAAAATAAAATAAGAGAATATTAAAATAAAACAGTAGACTCATAATAAAAATTATATCTCACATCACTTTCTAGTAAAATTAAATTAGTTAACTTTAAAGTACATAAAATTCCAAAAATATATTCCTAATAGCATTCGTTTATAGAAAATAGAAAATAGACAAATAATGATGACTAAAATGTTCTTTTTTCTTCTTAACTTTATTATTAATTCTTTTACATTGATTTTTTTATCATAACTTTTATAATTTGACTTTAAGATATTACGAAGATAAAATAGAAAAATAATTTATATAAAAAAGAATCTATTACATAGTAGTATATCTAATAATAATAATATTATTATTATAAATAAAGAAATCTCACCCTTGCATCGAGTGTTCTATTGACACAACATGAAACACACACATGACAGAACAGGCTGCAACAACAACATAGCCACAACTAAATGACACCCACGAATAGGGAGAGAAAGAGAGACGCCACTAACTCTCTGCGTGGCTAGCTCGCACAACCCTGACCCAGAGAAACCCGTTTGGAATTTGTTTCTCTTTTATCTAAATTCGTAAGCTTCTCTTTATGTCTTGTTTTTGTTTTATAATCTTTTTTTGGGAGAGGGGTTAATTGATGGTTTGTTTTCTTGGCTTTTGAGCTTTTGTTGCGTTGTTGTCTGTGTTTTTGTTTCTTTTTTCCAGACTTAGAGCTCGGAAAAGGGGAAAAGTGTATATGGGGTTGCTGCCAATGTAAATTAGAAGTGATCTTCTTTTGTTTTTTTTTTTTGGTTTTTTTTTTCTTCTGTTGATTTATTGGGGATGAGAAACTTCCGGCTTTGAATTTGGAATTACTCGATGTCATTTTGATTCTACTTTTCTGTTTTTAATTCGACTAATTCTTGAAATTTTACGCCTTTTTACTTAGATTTTTATGCCGATTCACCTAATGAGATCTGTTTTTTTCTTTGTGGTTTAATTTTCTCTTGAAGTCTGGTTATTATGTTTGATTGGTTCTTGTGATAACTTGCATGTTTAAAGTAGTGCTTCTGATCTGCGTGCATGCTCTAAATTTTGTGCCACATCATGATTGACCAAGAGGATGTTTCTGAATCATTGTAAACTTTCGAATTCTGGGTGAATATTGTTAATATTCCTTATTTGTTTGGTTATTTGATTGATATCAGAAGTGCATGCGTTGTTGATTAGGGGTATCATCTTGTGACTCATGAAGAATTGATGTTTGTGGTGTTGTGATTTTGGCTTAAATTTGTCATATGTTTCTTGTAAGTATTTTTGTCATCAGTATAGTGGTGTTGTCCTAGTTAATGTTTTTAATCTTGATGAATAAGAAGACTTTTCCTTTGTAACCAGATTGATTCTTTCGGTCGACATGTTGGAGGGTCCAACCTTTCTTGTTTCGAGGGACTTACCGAGCTCTTGTGAGCAAGAGACCAGGTGGATTTACAACTCCTTCTGCGTGATGCAGCTCACAAACAATAAGCGTGGACTGGAGCTAGAGGAAGAAGCTGTGCTGAGAAAGTCATGCAAGCTTTCAGATGCTCTCGAGGAAGGGGAAACAAAAAAGAACATTCAAGATCTTTCCCTATCCCTTAACCAAGCAAATGACCAAAATCATGCAACCGACCAGACAGACTCAACTTCACTTATCTATCAACTTGGTCGGGACATCTCAATTAATTGTCTCCTACGATGTTCAAGGTCTGACTATGGTTCGATTGCCTCATTGAACCAAAGTTTCCGATCTCTCATCCGGACAGGAGAGCTTTACAGGCTGAGGCGGCAGATGGGTATCATAGAGCATTGGGTTTACTTCTCTTGCAATCTCCCTGAATGGGAGGCATTTGATCCAAACACTGGTAGATGGATGCGCTTGCCTAGAATGCCTTCTAATGAATGCTTTATCTGTTCAGATAAGGAGTCATTAGCTGTTGGAACAGAGCTTCTTGTTTTTGGAAAGGAGATAATGTCTCCTGTGATATACAGATATAGCATTCTGATGAACTCATGGTCATCTGGTATGGAAATGAATGTTCCTAGATGCCTGTTTGGTTCTGCCAGCCTTGGAGAAATTGCCATATTAGCTGGTGGTTGTGATCCGCGTGGCAACATTTTGAGCTCTGCAGAGCTTTATAACTCTGAAACTGGGACCTGGGAGCTTCTACCAAACATGAACAAAGCTAGGAAAATGTGTTCTGGTGTATTTATAGATGGAAAATTTTATGTCATTGGTGGGATTGGAGTAGGTAACTCACGACAGTTAACATGTGGTGAAGAGTTTGATCTGCAGACGAGAAAGTGGAGGGAAATACCCAACATGTTCCCTAGGAGAAATGGAGGATCTGAGGTGACTGATGTTTCTGCTGCTGCTGAGGCACCTCCGTTGGTTGCAGTTGTAAATAATGTATTGTATGCTGCAGATTATGCCCTGCAAGAGGTAAGGAGATATGATAAAGACAATAATTCATGGGTGACTATTGGAAGATTACCTGATCGAATAGTCTCAATGAACGGCTGGGGATTAGCCTTTCGTGCATGTGGGAATAGGCTAATTGTTATTGGTGGACCAAGAGCTTTGGATGGAAGGGTAATTGAGATCAATGCATGTGTCCCTGGTGAAGGTGTGCCAGAGTGGAACCTGCTTGCTAGCAGGCAATCAGGAAGCTTTGTGTATAACTGTGCAGTTATGGGATGCTGAGAAGTGTGCTTTTGGTGATAAAGCTGTATGGATTTCTTCTGAATGGAATTAACATTCTTCACTTTCAAGGAGAGATGATTCTGCTAATGGGTAATATGCCCACTTTTTGGGGTAAATGTTTACTCCTATTTAGAGTAATAGATACAGTTTTAGAAGGTTCACAAATATGAGTCTTTTCATTTTAAGTGATCATGATGGTTTTCAAATGTTGACACCATGAATGGTGAATAATTAGCTCTCAGTACATGTTGGGTTTCAATTACCTTTTTCATAAGTTCAATTGATGCGTAGCAGAATTGTAACTGGTCTCAGTTTTGTCTGTTCTGCTCTCTCTTACCCTCTTTAAATTTGTATTCTAATTTGTCTTCAGATGCTCGCATACCCTTTTTGTGTTGCCTGGAATTCACCACCTCCTTCCCAAGTTGCAGAAAAAAATGAGACATAAACAATAACCTATTTTTTGTCTTTTGACTGTTCTTTAGTAGGTCTTGATTGTTTTGGGAAACTGGTCAATTGCATAATCCAAGCTGTATCATTCTGTTTGTCTCAGTTTGAGACAAAAAGAACTCAAACAAGGTTCTGTGTGCTTCTATTGTGGTAAATCTTGGAGAATCAGTGATATTGTTTTCAATTCCCGCAATTTAGGAGTTATAGAAAGGAAATTAGGATATTTGGAGGCTTTATTTCATTGTTAACACTAATAATCTAGATGAGGGCTGATTAAGTTAGTCTGCGGCCTGAGCAGTACACACTGCAAAATTTCAGAACGTTATCTATAGATTGTGTTTAGATACTTATTTGATGATTTTCAGTGAAGTTTGTGTTGATGATACTATTGAACTTCAATAACTAGTATTGGTTTGTTGGCATAATAGTTAATTGCAGTTCAACAAAATTGAAACAAGCAAATCATAGTTTACTCAAACAATTTAGATGTAAGATAGAATGGTCTGTGTTTTGAAACTGGCATACCAGTTATTATTGAGTCATAATTATTAGAAAATGACCTAATCAATCTTCTGAGAAGATTCTACTTTTCAGTTCCAGCAATATTGAAAGTATAAGATGTCTGTTTGTATGAAGAATTTTTATAAACACATTTAAAGGAAAATAAAATAAGAAAAAATGAAATAAACTTTTTTGAAAGATAAGTTCAGTTTATGTAAAAGATAATACTTAGAAACTTTCTAGAATTGGTTTTTTTGAGGTAGTTTTTAATGTATACATAAATTAATTTTGGTCTGTTCAAAAGCTTTTTTCTTTTATTTTTATAAGTAATAATGGAAAAATTTATGAAAAAAAAAACATTATTTAGTATGAGAAATGATTGTTTTATGATGGAGCAGTTTTTTTTTTCATTATGTAGGATTAAATGCATAGGAAAAATGTCTGGTCAGTCTTGTTTCTTTGTCTACATCATTGTGGAAAAATATACTTATCATTGATCAAATAAAGTTGAGTCTGGTGATGATATGTTGTTGATATTGGAAAACATTAGGGTTTTAACAGACAACCAAAGACAAAACGTCATCTGCAGTAACTATTTTTTAACAGTATAAAACTTCTAACACATGTATCTGAAACTCATCTTTATCAGTGCTTGCTATCAGATTCTGTAGTCTGTTACTTGATAGTTCTTGATTTGCCAAGTTGGGAATAAGTATTTTCCTTGTTGTGTGAAATGACAGAAGAGTAGTTTCACCAGCACACCCACACCACAACCATATTTTTCTTTTTTTGCTTCTGAGGTTGGATAATGTGTGAGTTAGAAAAAAAGATATAAATATAGTTGTTGGAGACAACATGGAAAGTACAAATTGTACAATGTAACTATGCAAGTAATGGAAACAGATGGTGATGTGTGCCCCATCTACATGTGCACTGACCCATGATGTCACTGTTACAGTGACACGTGTGTGGGGGTGGGTGATAACATCTAATGCTTCACTCATGTTCCACCGTTTTTCCTCTACTATCTTACTTCTTTTGTAATTTGTACTTTACTATCTCTGGTTGTTTCAGATTTTGTTTAAATTCATTCAAATGTTTCAAAACCAGCAAAATAAAGCAAATAAGAAGAAACATGCAAACCCATAAAAAAAGAACAATCAAATCTAGACACAATAACCCAAACCAGCATCAAATTTGCTTTCTGGTTGGACTTCACTTTCACCTTGCCCTAGAACTATAGTTATTTTTACTTGCCAAATTATCAGTGTAGAAAGGATTGAATTGATATATGATAGTCATAGAAGAAAACTAGAGATATTATGAGGATGAATGCATAATTAGACATGTCACATTAAATGAGAGAAAGATAAAAAAATTATTTAAATTAAATATATAATTTATAAATAATAATAATGATGATGTATTGACATATAGAACAAATTTGAACAAAAGAATAAAATAATTTATTGTATATAATATTTAATTATATTTCATAATCATTTGATACATGTAGTCATTTAGAGCAAATTTATCTGTACAACATAAAAAAAAATGCATGTATAAAAAAATAATTAACACTTAAACATAAACATTAATTATCTTATTATGATTAGGAAGAAGGAAGGAGGTAACTATGTCCAATGTAAATCTTTTTACAATGTTTAACAAAATTTCATTATCCCACATGCACATGATGTGAACTTACTTACCCAACCATTCTTTCATTTTTATTTTTTTTTAACTTTTAATGCTAGATTGTGAAAGGACACTAATGGATAAAATACTCCAAATATTAATAATCCAAGGTAATTATAAAATTCATAAACTTAATTAAACATTTTTATCAAAAATTGTAATTTTTATTCGTAATGTTTAAAATTATATTACACTTTAACATCTACAAACAAATCACTAGTTTATCAACCTCCGTCAAATAAATATATTCCACCATATTAACACTAACAGGCCAAGAAATATTCAAAAAAAAAAATTGAATAAAATAATTATTATACAAATATTTTATTTTTTCAGAAAATGTAAAAGTCAAATTCTGACATTGTTCTGTACACCTTTATCGGAAGACTGACCCGAATTAATTCGATCCTTGGGAAAATCAATCATCATTACATCTTCCAATATTTTTGTTTTTTTCTTACATTAAATAAATAAATAAATTTTTAAAATTTAAAATTAATTTTATAATTGGTTTGAAATAATTAATTATTTAATAAAAATATATATTTTGTTAAGTTTAATAATTTTTTTCAAATTTAATAAATAAATTAAAATTAGGAAAATAAGTATTAAAATATATTTTGATAATAATTACAACTTAATGTTAAATATCAATAATTTATTAACTTAATGAATTGTGTAAATTTTACTGACAACAAAAAATTAAAAATTTATTGTTATATTTATACTATTAAAATTTAAATAATTACATTCAAAAGAAAATATAAACATTAAATTTAAGTTTTATTTAAAACTGTAAATTCTAAGTATACATATACTTGAAATCATTTGCTAAAATTATTATAAAAATAGATTCATTTGATTTTTTTTTTCTTGTTAAAGTACAACTTATATATTCAAATATGAATTTTAATATAATGAATTGTTGTTATTTAAATACAGGTAAATTACTAACAATAAAATTTTAAAAAATTAAATAAATGATTTAAGTTCAATATTTTAAATATATTTAAATTTTTAATATGTTAGTAATTATTGTTATATATTAAAATTAATGGATGATATAAAGTAAAAAATTTAATAAAAGTAAAACTCAGGAATAAACAAAAAATATCATAATTTAATTTTGATTTAATTTTAAAATTTTAATTATTATTGACTGAAGTTCTTTATTTTACATATTGCAGGAACCTTGAGAGCACGTTCAATATTTTTGGAAAGAAATCCTTACAAAGTTTATATTGGAAAAATATAACTTGAATGTACTTCTTAATTTTCAAATATGTGGATAAAGCTGAGATTGGATATTCTTTATTTAAAGAAGCGAAAGTCATTAAAAATTGTTTTCATTTTAAAAGTTCGTCTAGTACATCTTTTGTTTCTTGCTCATCTTATTTAAAGAAGAATCATACATCAAATATTTGTTATTTAAAATATATTAGATTTAAGTGAGACATTTTTTTGGATTTCCAAAACAATATGAATGCTACTAATATGAAGGACCTAAACTCAAATTGGTACCTAACTGTTATTTACTTATTTTGCAGGGGTTATGAAAAGGTCTTAAAATCAATGTATTATCTTATTTTGGGCTATTTTGAGATTTATAAGTAAGGTTCAATTTATATCATTCCTTGCTTCAAATATAACATGTAATTATTAGGTAGTTTTTTATGTGTGATAATTTCCTGAAAACTAATTGAGGAATTTTAAGTTAATGATTTTTCATATTGGTGTTAATCAATCTTTTAGCAGTCTTGATTCTCAAATTAGTAGTATTTAATTTTTTAAATTGAATTAATTTTAAAAGAAGTTGAAGAAAAATCTTTTAAAAATTTTTCAAAATCAATTCACCCCTGGTTTAATTAAGCCATCTACTTCTTTCTAACAAGCCCTATTGGTAGCAAAAAAAAAAAAATTAAGAGTGGTTTTAAGAAGAAGGAAGCTCACAGTAGAGAAGAAGAAAATTTATGTTTGCTTGCTGGTCAACATTTAGACACAAAAAGTGTAAGTAACTTAAATTTTTCTAAACACATAAATAATTCTCAACTTCTTGATGCATTTAATGAAATGCTTGAGTTAGAAAAAATGTCTCTCCTTTTTAAACAATATATAATGAAGGGAAAAAATAGGTGACTAGAGAATAGGGTTAAACAATTACAAGAGAAAAGCACAAATCTTAAAATTGATTTGGAAGGTTTGGAAATGATTTACAATTCCTCTTTGAATGCGTTATTAAATTGATGTACAATGATTATACTAATTTATGATGCTTGAAGATGATATCAGTGTCAAATAATATGTAATTTTGATGTTTAATATAATTATTTGCTTTTAGAATTTGTTGCGTTATTGGTGCATTAACCAAAGATCCTTTAGCTAGCACAAAACATGCATTATAAAGTTCAGATAATAAACTCATATCAACCGAGTAAATCATATTTAGTATTTATTATCATCAAAACTTATAGATGAACTTATAGATGGTGTATTGGAATTAGATTGTCTAGATTGGTTGCTTGGGTTAGACCACCTAGGGTATTAACCATTTTTTTTAGTTTCGTTAAAATTCTTTTTATTATGTCCGAGTACGGCTCCAATCATTAATAAATCTCCTTCAATTGGAGATAACTCACTTTTTATAACGTGAAGAATGAAGACTATTGCCAACTTATTTTCACAACATGGTAGCCCTTTTGTTTAGGTACTTGTAACGTTTGCTAAAGGGAAAATCAACGTCAAAAATATCGGTGGCATTTTTGTAAATAAAGTTACAATTTGACGTTTGTCTAGTTCATCCCTGATGTCACATAATGTCGGTTTTTTGAATCCCCAACATCACTAAAGCTTAACGTCGACCTTCTGCTGTCCCAACGTCACTTAATGTTGGCTTTTTCACTTATCCGACGTTATTCCACGTTGGCTGGACATAGGGCCGACGTCCCACCTTCGTTTTATTGCAGTCCTGCAACGCGAACAACCATTTTTCCTCTTCTCCGCGAGACCTCCTCCATGTTCTACAGGCCACCGCGACCTCCGCAAGTGAGTTTTACACCATGAAACTTATTGGGTTTTGATTTGTGCACTGATTTAAACATTTTGAACCGATTGGATTTTGTTTTAGTTTCCATTTCACATAAATGCAAAGTTTTCTTCCCCATTCCACCGTGAAGTCTTTGTTTGTCGGCAGCCCACCCTCCTCCATCTGCGTCCTTATTTTTGCTACAAGAGGTTAGTTTTTTTCATTTTGCTATGGTTCATGTATGCGTTTATTTTGTTAATTATTTTGGCTTATTTTTTTTATTTGAAAAATTATGATTTTTGATAAATTTGAAATAAAATTTAGATTTATTATTAGATTGGTTGCATGTTAAAATAATTTTAAAGTATTTAGTTGATTTTTTTGACTTATTTTTTTATTTGAAATTTTATGATATCTCATAAATTTGGAATAAAATTTATATTTATTATTAGATGTGTTGCATGTTAAAATAATTGTAATTTTTTTATGTTTTAATATTATTGTTGTATTGCTATTGTATATGTGAAGATTTATTATAATTTTAGTTCACAATATTGAGTGAACCTTAGTTCTCGTTTGAGATCTAGTACAAATAATTAAATTTTTAATAGTTTGTATTAAATCTTGAATTGTCCAATCGGATAGTTTGAACAAAATATTTTTCATAACGTGTATATTGAGATTTATGCATAAATTTGATAAAATTTTGATCAAGGCAATTTTGTGTTGTTCTCTAGATGCATACTTGATTGTGATCATGACTAGTCTCTTTCATTTCGTGTACTTCAGAGACTAATGCGAAATGCTGTCGAAATTTTGTCAAATTGATGATGTTTGACTTCTTCGTATACGTGTTAGGAAATTATGAAAAATAATTTTTTCGAATGGGTAGAGCCTCACCTTGTGAGAATTAAAAGTTTGAGATTGATGGAGTTTTTTACAAAAATAGTATGGATCGAAGCTGGATGAATGACCATCGCATCAATGAAGAGTGTGAAAATGGGGTTTCTAAGTTTTTGCAATATGCTCAAGAACACGCAATCTCTGTTAATGGGACATATTTTTGTCTTTGTGTTCGTTGTCTTAATCAAATATGTCATGACTTGGGCATAATGCATGATCATCTATTCATCTTCGGTATAATGAGGAGTTATACACTTTGGATTTGGCATGGAGAAGTATTAGACAAGCCTACCACGTCATGAGGAACAAATTATGTAGACCAATGGATGAATGATCATTTAGAAGACATGGTACATGATGTTGGGGAAGAAATTTTGGAAAAGCTCATTTTTTTATTCTCTTAAGTTTGATTCAGAGGAAGAGTTGTAGTCAAGATGTACTAACTTTACGACAACTTTGAAATTATTCAGTTTAAAAGCAAGGAATAGATGGACTGATAAAAATTTCACATAATTGTTGGAGTTGCTAAAGGAAATGCTTTTAGAAAATAACATGTTACCTATCCATAATTACGAGGCAAAGAAAATTTTATGTCTAATGGGTTTGAAATTATGAATTATTGTTAATTATTCGATTAAGTACTTGTGATTTATGATAGGTCCCATTGGCAACTATTGGTCATCATTCCAAATTAATGCACAGTTGTATAGTTTTGTTCGTTGCATTGGAAGATTAAACATGCTTTGAAAAACATGTTACAAGAGTAAGTGTTACTTTTTTTTCATATCATGTACTTAGTTATATTAAAAATAACCTATATTTTATGTTTCCAAAATTTCACTAGAGTTGTGAGTAAGCCTAGAGTACAATAGATTAAAGTATTATACCCAAAAGTTGTAACTCATTCATTTAGCAAGTTATTAATTTTCGCATGTCAAATTATGAACTTGATATGTGATTATTTTCTTTGTCATCTTTAGTGTAACAAGCATGAAGATTCATGAGAATGTGGGAATTATGTCATGTTTTGGATAAGAACAATCATTTGAGTTGCAATTAACTATGATTGGATAGAGGTATTAATATATGTATATTGTAACATCCCTAGGGAATATTACAAAAAAATAATAATAAAAGAAAATAATTATATTAATAGTCGTCTCGATAAAAATTTCAACGCGGGAAAATTTAATTTCATAAAAGCACGTGCTAAAACTTATAACATAAATAGTCAAATGTTACAAGTTCCCATTTTTCGTGTTTATAATAAAGACGTAAAGTAATACATGTAAGAGAAAATCCTAGCTCTAATCCCATGCTAGCCCTCACTCCGCCATCTGAACATCCTCAGCACCACCTGTATCAACATCTGCTCCCGTGTAACGAATTACACGA
>Ga0099823_1003609_pt1 | contig 14752 bp, 6 predicted proteins | sample CowpearedBW_FD_76831 | JGI IMG/M metagenome (GOLD analysis project Ga0099823, IMG submission 76831) | Root nodule microbial communities of legume samples collected from California, USA - Cow pea red BW | ecosystem: Host-associated > Plants > Roots > Nodule | place: USA: California | collected...
ATATATATATATATATATATATATATATATATATATATATATATATGTGTGTGTGTGTGTGTGAATCTAGATAAATAGATAGATATAAAAATTATATGAATAAAATAAAATAACAAGTTGTCATTGTAACACATCTCTTATATCTTTCGTATTTTTATAATTTTAAAAATTTTCAATATTCATAATATTTCATATCGTTATTATATAACTCATAATATTTCACATTATAATATGACTCTTAAAATTTTATAAGTCTATATCAAACTTTCAAATTTAAAATACAAACTTAAACGAATGGTTATTGTATATTAAAACATCCACCTACTTTAGAAACTCATTAAAAACTAATCTTATAAAATTCAAACACTTCAATATTTTCCATAACACTATAAAAGTGAAACCTAAATATATTGTAATGTGATATTTGTTCTGAAGAGATCTCGCTGTGCTCTTATACCACTCATGTTCTTCTATTTTTTACCTCTTTCTCCACATTTATGGATATAAGATTTTATGTCAGTGGAATAATATGCTGAAGGGGAAAAATATATAAGATTAGAAATATAATTTTTTTTTTCTTATACTTAGTAATAATTTTAATAAAATTAGGAATTGTATTTGTCCATACACATATATATACACGTAGATTTCGTCACTACTTATACGTTAATAAATTTTGTAAGGTATAATTATTAATTTGGTCTTTTAATTTTTTGAGTTGGTTCAATTTGATTCTCGAATTTTTGGAATGTTCAATTTGGTCTCTGAAGTTTTGAAAGATGCAATTTGATATCCTTATTTTTTTTAAAGTGGTTCAATTTAGTATCTCCCATTATATTTTTGTTAACGTTGTTTGTACACTAGTAAGCTGTCATTATGCAATAGAAACATGAATGAAGTTGTTAATTGTGTTGGTTTGTTTGTTGGGTGTAGTTAACATCATTTTAGTCTCTCTTTTCATGTTTTCTTGACCATGTGTATTCAATATAGTATTAAGATTAGTTATTTAATTTGTTGCACATTGACACTTCACTACTATATAAATGAAGTAAACTAGAGTATAATAGAAAGTACTAAATTGATCAATTTTAAAAAATAAAAATACCAAATTGAACCTTTCAAAAATTTATAGAGTAGTGACACATTGGAACTGTACAACATATTTGATAAGTGTGGAATGGGGTGAGTTGTCTTACCCTAGGGAACCAACCACACACCGACTCACCCCAACTTGTTTCTACACACTACACACATCTTTTCTCCTTTTTCTCTTTCTCTCTCTTTTCCTCTTTCGTAGCTTAAATGTCTCCTAATCATAACCACACTTTTTTCTTAAACCAAACTCTGATAATCATCACAACAACAACTATATATTACACACCTTTTTCTTGAATCTGAGTTTTCAAATTTGAGCTACAACTTTCGTCTTTACCAAAGAAGAAAACAGTACCAAAATTGTTTAACAAGTGTCATGCTACACCTTCTTTTCTTCATCATGCTAACAACATGCCAACAATTACATCAAATCAATTAGTCTTTTCTCACTTCTCACCCTTTGTCCTCTTTACTACTTCCTTTCTCTTTTTTCAATTTTCCTTCTTTACAGTTTTTCTTTATGCATTCTTTTTTGGAACGACTTTCCTCTTTTCAAGTTTAGTTTTAAATCTTTTGTAGATACTAATAATTTGTTGATTTGAGTTTGCCTGGTCTTTTATAAAACAGTTTTATGCTCAGGATTTATAAAACAGTCTTATAAATATTATAGTTTACGTGAGACTTTCAACACACTTCTTCTCATCAAGATATAGTGAGTTTTAAGTCTAACTCAACCCCATATAACCGACTTGTAAGGTGAGATTTGCACCTCACTTATATATTATGAAATTGTCTTATCTTTAGTTAATATGAGACTTTAGACAATAGATGAAATATATAACTAGGAAAGATCGTTCATTAACAAAATAAAATTGATTAAGATGCCACACTAATATTGCAGTTAATGAAAATATTCTTTCAAAAATGATAAACTAATGTGACAAGAAGATTTGCTAACACATATAATAGCAATTGACAAAAGCAACTTATTGTACGATAACTGGTGTGTGCCCATGTTCTCAACGATTTTATGTGTATAAAAAAATATAATTATAAAAGAATATTTATTTAATAAAAAAAGAATTGAAATTATACTCAATTAAGAAATATTTTATTTTATAAGAATATTTTTTTGTGTATTCACATTATAATTTTATCCTATTTAAATGTTTTTCTCATATGATGCGTTGTCTTACTAATTTGAAAATATAAATTAATAAAATAAAAATATATTAAATGAAGAATATTTAAAAAATTATAATTGTTGATTATATATTCATTTAGGAATATTTTAACTACAATCATTTTAATTAGTCTTTATTTCTAGTATGCTCCTGCTAGAAAATGAGACTTTAGACAAAAATTTTAAGTTAAAGATGTACATTGATTAAAAATGAAGTTAATTTTACATAATGTCAATAAGAAAACTTGTGATTTTATTAGTCAATTGTTTAATAATAAGTTAGACTTAATTCACATTTTAATATAATATCTAAATCTATTTTAATACAATTTATTGAGTTTACACTATTCGTTATGAGGCCAGTCACAGTCTAGTCTCATAAATAAGAGATATACATATCTTGGAAATTTTTTCTCAAATAAAGATTATACCAATTTTTTTTATATATTATTCAATTAAAAATGTTATTTTTTTTAATATTTAATGTTTGTGAAGATCCAATTAGAAAATTGAACTAATTGTATGATCTTATAATTTCAATCATAATCGGAAAATTATTGAGTTACAAATTAGAGAAAATTAGAGAAGACAATCAACAGTTTCTATGTGGCAAAGAAGTTTGGTAAAACTCAAACTTTTTTTTGCTAAATGCAAAGTACTTTAGCTACACTAATTCAAGAAATTCGAGGAACTTAGACTCTTTTGTTGAAGAGATTGTTAATGTTTTGAATAAATTCATAGGTTGATGATGACATAATCTTGATAAGTTAGAAGTGAATGGTGATTACATGTTAGAAAAATTAATAAAGTTACATTCCAATAATTTATTTCATTTTTTTACACCATATTTTTAGTGTGCTAATCAATTGTTCAATAAGATTCACAAGTCAATATTTTTTAATTTTCTTTATTATTCATATGCATGTGTTTAAATTTGGTTACCTTATTTATATTTCTTCAATTCTTTTAATTTATTACTGTGCAATGTTTTGTCTAACTTTTTCGTGTTGTGATTGTTACAGAAAAGGTTTACTGGGGAGAACAAACACCAATGAGACCTGAGTTAAATTACATAAAGCATTGATATCACTTTTAACCCAAAACCTTAAGTTAATGGATTCACGGGTCTTGATTCTTATATAGTGATCAACTTTCTCATTTTGACGTGATATGAGACTTAAACTCACACTTGGATTCCCAATCGTGATAAAAAGCAAACTTGTTAAAATTATTATTCTTTGAACATGGTCGTGCTAGATTTATTATTAGTTTAAAAAATGTCAAACGGTTTACTTGTATAAGTAAAAAAAATGTTGTTTCTATTATACATCTTTTAACACTTCCATAATTCTAACATAAAAATTATCTTTAGGATGAATTTAGACATACAATTACTTACATTCAATAATTCAAAATTTAATTTTGATATCAGTTAATTTACTTATAACCGCTTAATGTGTATTTTAACACTTAAAACAACATTATTTAATGTGTAACTATTAGTTTGTCGATAAAGTGAAAGAAAAAACATTTTCCATTTTTGAATAATAATTCAAGTATTTAATAAATCATAGCTAAATCATGTCTCCCTAATAATGTCTTCGAAATACAGAGAGAGTTAAGTGTACGATTTGTTAGTTGTCATAAGCATTTCTCTGAAGAAACTTAAACAGTATTTTAGAATATGCATAATGCATTGTTTCACATGTTTTCTAATAAAAATACGTTAGGTGCACATACATTGTTTTATACCATTAATTGAACTAGAAAAAATAATTATAACTTCGAATATTTAAAGTTAAGTTCAACCATACAATATTCATCAAATTAAATGTACAGAAGCTTCGGCAACTTTTATGTATTGAAGAATTATGGAAAAATTGTTTCCTATAAATAATTAAGGTTAGATAATCATTTTGATCACTGAAATATGAAAATAATCACATTATTTTCATAAAAGAACAAAAACTTCAATTTAGTCTTTCTGTGTAAAAAACATGTAAGAATTACTTTTTATGGGACTATAATTTTAAAAGAAGAAAATCTAAAACTCATGTATGCTTATGATATACGGTTTTATTATTAAACTTAAATAAGTAAGAACTAATATTTCAGTAAATTACATATTAATAAGATCAATCTGATATTAAATTATTAAGTTTTTACTTTGTCATTAAGTTATATATGATATAAAAATTGTTGCATTTTTTTTTTATATTTATGAGTACAAAGATTCAGTTTATTCAGATTTCAATGCCAAATTTTATATCAATTAAAAATCAGACTAATTTATAATAAATTAAATATTTTTTTGTCTTAAAATTTGATATAAAATTGAAATTCGTCAATATTTTTAATCTTGATACATTTTGGTCGTCAAACTTTAAAAACTAATAAATATAGTCTTCATAATTCAACTACATTAAAGTTTCAACGAGTTAAATATGTTTTAATATGACATTTGAATTGTTTACAGTTTTGAAACATTCCAACTCAAATATCAGTCTGGAACACTGTTTAATAACACACACACAAAAATTAACATCATTAGATAATAAAAAATTATATCAATTTATTTAAAAGTTTTTGAAAATTAAAATCTATCAAAGTTTGAGAGATGAACAAATTCTAATTTTATATTTAAATATAAAGACTAAAAAATATTTAATCATTTATAATATACAAGTGGGACAATAGAACAATACTCACCTTACAATAATTATGTAAAAATGAATTAAACTTAAATTCACTTTTTAATATAATATCAAATTTTATTTTAACAAGATTTATTAGACTTATTGTATCATTTACTATAATAAATTTAATATTAAATCATCTATTATAAGATGTACATATATAGATGTGAGAAAAGTATATCTTACATCAAACTAAGACCAACTTATAGTATAAATAAACGATCATAACTTTACAAACTAATTTTGTTACGAGCTAAAACTCTCTTTCTAATTATTAAAAATTTTCTTGTCTATGTCCAAGAAAAGTAACATTACATAAGAAACAATTACAGTAAGAAACGGTCTAAACCACTATACCTAAACCAGAGAAAAAGAAAGGAAAAATGTGTACGGAACTACGTAAGAAATCTAGTGATAGGACGAACAAAAAAGCTGAACAGAGAAAGTCCACAATATATCACGAGTGTTTCAAACAAGATCTATCATCATTCACTTTGACAAACAAAAAAATGCTTTAAAATGTCAAACTTTGAAGACCATTTATTTGAAACTACTGTTCGAAAACTGATAAATACCTAAATCTAACAAATTATACAAATAATTGCACACATATATAACAGGGTTGGATCAAAAGCCAAAATATTGATGAGAACAACTTGCACTTTATTTTTTTGTTTTTCGGGAAAAGTGACCCTAATTATTTTGATTGTAAACTTGGCCATTGAGGGCTGAAATAAAATAGGTTCAATGATTGGTGAAAAAGGAAAAGAATAAAAATTTGCATAGAATAATGGGTGGTTAATCCTCTTCACGGGATTCCAAATTGATGTTAGGTGTAATAATAAATAGTGAATTCAACTGCAATCAATGATTTAACTTTGCATTAGAATGTTCTATTCAATCTATAATATACTGCTACCACTGCATAGGGATGCATAAAAAAACATCATTAATTTGGTGCATCCAATTGTTATAAAATATGCAATTTAAGTGTAATCCTTTCGAGAAACCATCCAAGATATAGTAAATAATGTTGGGGTCATGATTAGGGTGGTCCTAAGTTCCTATGTTATTTACATTTTTATACAACTAAATACAAGTTTATTTTTTACAAGGAGACACACCAATAAAAATCTAGTATCAACAAAACATGAGACAAACTATATAAAAAATATAAGGGTTAAATATATTTTTGTCCATCAATTTTAAGTCAAAATTAGAATTAGTTCATCTTCGAAACTTTGACTTAATTTAGTCTTCTAATTTTAGAATTGCGTAGATTTAGTCCTTTCAACCAATTTTTTTTAAGTTTATTTAACATTTTGAATGTGTTTTATGGTAGTTTCTTAGTTAACATTGAAGTAAAAATGTGTCAAACGGTATACACAACTCAAATGTTATCATGAAGTGCGTTCGAAACATCAAATAAACTTAATAAAATTGGGTTAAAAAGATTAAATTCACGCAGTTTTAAAGTTGAGAGACTAAATTGGATCAAAGTTTCAAAAAATGACTAATTCTAATTTTCACTTAAAGTTGAAGGACTAAAAACGTATTTAACCCAAAATAAAATTATAGTATCATCTCGAACTAAAAACATGGTTATGAATTACTTGTTAATAATTCAAAACCTTATATTGGATTACTTACTAATAACTAAATTCGATTTATTATATGTCAATCCAAACACAAAAGGAGATGAGATTTTGAAGAATGAATTTTCAACATTTCTTGCTTCTTAACTTCTTGTTTCTTCTTTTCGAATCTCTTTTGTTTGAGTATCTTACTAGAATTCTTGAAGATGATGTTACAGTGCTAAAGTTACTTCTTCACCTAACTTTTGCATTAGATATGTTTTATATACGTAAAGGTTCTTACATTTTTTTTACCTTATGGATTTGACCTCTAAATTTGTAATAATAGGTGGATTTAATTTAATTTTTCTGATGATTTATTACTTTCTAAAATTAGAAAGAACTAAGTCCTCAAAATTTTTAAGTTTATAAATAATTAATATTAAAAAATTTATTTTATTGTGTTTAATTTTTTTTTATTTTTTCTTGATTATTTTATTGTTTGATTTTTTTTCAACGAAATGACGTAATTGTTGTTTTTATTTTTTTTCATCTCTAACTCATTGATCAATCCGTTAATTTATTTTTTAATCTCTTTTAACTCACTAACTAACCTACTTTTTTTCTTTTCTTTTAAGAATGAGTTGACTAACAAATTAAAAGAGATTAATAAGGAACAACACAAATTGAGTGACAAATTGACACAACAAATAAGAATAACAATGACATAAAATACTCAAATGTTCATGTATTTCAAATTATTGATCAAAGTTAAAAATAGGTATACCAATTATGCTTTTGAGAAATATAGATCAAGCAAATAGTCTTTGCAATGACACAAGATTGCAAGTTAATCATGTAAAGAAGAATGTCATTTCTGCAATTGTAATTACTGAAAAAACATTGGTGACAAAATTTTTATCCTAATAATGTATTTACTTCCTTCTTATTCAAGTTTGCCATTTAAATTTCAAATAAGACAATTTTCAATATCATTATACTTTGCAATGACAATCAACAAAGTCAAAATCAATCTTTTTCTAAAATTGAACTTTATCTTCCACGTCTAATATTCATACATGAACAGTTATACATTGCTATTTCTAAAGTAAAAACAAAGAAAAAACTTAAAATATTTATTCTAGATAAAAGTGGAAACTTGACAAACACAACTAAAAATATTGTCTACAAAGAAATTTTCAAAATTCTTTAACAAAGACACACCTATAAGTACGTCACTTCTTATTTGTGAGTTTTTTCAAATTTATTCTATTGTTCAATGATAATGAAGTTGATTAACTACAATTATCAAAAATATAAATTTTACCCGTGGTGTTGATTCTCTTATTCAAATTACACATTACCAATAATAAACAGCAGGATCTTTACAAAAGATGGTTTATCATATATTTTTAAAAAAAATATTCATTTTACAATATATTCTAAATTTATTACGTCCAATACATATTTATTACATATAACACATATAGTTTATTACGATATATTCTAATATCTTTTTTCAACTGTATTTAAAAACTTAGATTAATTTAAAACAATAAAAAAAGTATATTCAAAAAAAAAAAACTCGTGCGTTTCATGGCAGGAAAACTAGTACTTATACAGAAACAAAAATAATTTTAAACGCTTAATAAATTAAAAAAATTAATATAAACTTAAATAAAAATATCAAAATTTATAAAATATTTAAAACTTAATTAAGTTTACTTATATAAAAACCTCTCGTATGAAAATATATGAAGAAAGAAACAAAATTATCATTTACATTATATTTTTGTAAAACTTTATCGCATCAATAATTTTATCTCACTTTTCTTCTATTGTACAAGAAGTTTCACGAATGTAATCTCATTTATATGTGCATATCTCGAGGCGAAGTGCTTCAAAACACTCCAAGTGTGTGTGTTTATTTAATTTTATGTTGGGAAGAATCCAACACAAGTTTTCCAACCAAAATCATTAGTTTTTCATTCGAATGCTTTATTGTGGATAAAAAACTACACAGCAAACTTTGAAATATGAATGATTGCATTATGCATATGCCTTCCACTATCCATTTAAGAAACTTCCCGTAACTAAGTTAATTCGTCAATTGTTTTGTTTTATCATTAAACAAAATTATCACATCTATTCGTAAAAAACATAATTCAAAATACTGCGTCTTTCTCCTATATATACAAATAAATATTTTGGAGTTTCAACAATAAGAAATAAGAAGGAAAAAAAACATACGAACAAAGTTGAAATAAAGCATTTTTATACACTATGAGACAATGCATAAACTCATTATTTAAAAAAAAAAAAATTTCAAAATAATGTCAATTTTTATTGGTGTTAAATTGATGTCATATTTATGTAATCTTTCTAATAAATCTTTCCAATAAAAGAAAAAACCCATCCGTCAGTGGTATTGAAACTTTTAATTATTTTAGTGACTAATTTTAGATTGATGTAACAACAACAATGCAACTAACAACACTACAACCACAACAATATCGGTATAAGTTAAAGTCACTATACATTAAAGAGAAAATATATTCATGTGAAAAGCTTACTCTTAAAAAGAAAATTGTTGAAAAAATTTAAGAGTGAATCTAAGTCAAAAAATTTATTACATTAAGATTTTGAGTTAAAAATATATTAATACTTACGTGAATTACATGGAGGTAATATTACATAATTTCAAACCTCTTAAAAAAATTATTAATATAAATAAACAATCTTTTATTCCATTTTATTACACGGTCTAATCATTTGATTAAGTTCTTCAAATGATTATGTTATATATAATTTAAAATCAATCATCACAAACATTATAAAATAAAAGTTATATTTATTTTATCAAAATATATATTTCGTGTCAAATTGGAAATAGGTTCATTATCGGTATATATTTAAAGTTGTTTTAGCCTAGTTGAAATATAATTGAAAACTAAACTTAATTTGAATACATATCTCAGTTACGTTGAATGATTCAAAATTAATTTTATCCAAAACTTAAAAAAAAATATATACTTTTATGAAGTAATTACACAACCTTTTGCCAATACTTAAAGGCAAAGATTCATCGGGTGAGTCACTTGACACTTGACACAAACAAAAGTGTCAATTTAATATTACCAACCATTCTACTATGATTAAAGATTATGCAAAAGTTTATCATCTATATTATCTATTATTAATCCATAGTCAAATATCTCTTAATACCGACATTAAAATAACAACAAATACCATGCATACTACTTGCTATCTGTCATCATCAATTGAAGTTAAATCAAACCCAGAATCATTAAAAAATTAAGACTCAATAAAAAATATGATACGAAATTCATCAGAAGCTTGCATGTTATTAAAATATAGAAATGGAAGTGGCAAAGAGAAAAGGACAGCTTAATACATCTAGAGATGTTCTTATGCAGTCTCTTTAATTAACGTCTACTTTTTCTCATAGGTTTTAATTATTCACTAATCGTAATTACAATACACTAAACTAATAGGGATGACAAAAATATCCGCGCCCGCAGATATTCGCGAATAAAATCTGTAACGGAAAATTAGTATCCGCGGGTATTTATTATCTGCGGGTATCGAATATTTTAATATCCGTTTATAAATGGGTCAGGTACGAATATCATACTATCTGTACTCGCGGGTACCGGTTACCCGTAAAAAATTTAAATTTAAATTTAATTTATATTTTATTAAGTTAAATTTAATTAAAATTATATTTTATTAGGGTAAATTTAATTAAAATTAAAATTTAATTTAATTTAATTATACTTTATTTTATTTTTATAATTTTATATTAAAAAATTTATAAAATATATATTTTTAAATATTTGCGGGTATTCAGAAATATCCACAAATTTTAAAAAAATCTACGAATATTTTTTAAATGGATACCTGACAGATAAACGAACAGGTAACGGATAGATTTTTTTTTTTTGCGAGTCGGGTTGCGGATAAACACTATTCATATTCGACTTGACCCATTGTCATCTCTAGTCCCAAAGGTTTTTTTATTCACGATTTTTTTTTTCATGATAAAAAAACTGCTTATAATATAGTATGCAACAATTTCATCCTTTCATGTTACCCTAAAACTGTATTGGTTTTTTCACTATTCATATGTACTATTATTAATTAAATATGCAAAGTCAGTATTTTCTACGCATAAGTTTTTCTTTTTATTTTTCTTTCATTAAATATTTTCAAAATTATTATGATATCAATTTTTCAATTAATTACCACAGATTAAATTAATTAATAATTTGATTTTTATATTTAAGTTTATAATTATTTTAGTCTTTATATTTTTTTATTTAATTGAATCACAACATTTGTTAAACAAAAATAATTTAATCTATTTTGTTAGATGACGTTAACATTTATAACTCATTAAAATCTGAATGTTTTTTACATTAAAAATTCTCTGTTTTTTTTTCCTTCACCCTCCTCAGACTAAGATAGACATGTTTTTTTTATTCTAGAAATATAGTAAATTGTACATTAATAGTCTTTTTATGGTAAAATATACATAAAAGCACTTCATTTCATTATAATGATTTTAATTATTTTGATTTTATTAAAAAATACATTTATCAAACTAACTTTGGTTATATTTATTGGAAAATGTATTTATATTTTATAAGTTGTAGAGATTATAAAATCACCTTTAACATACATAAAACTTTATCTTTTCACTTCCAAAAAAATGTATATATCTTCTAGATATTCATGGAATGGTCTTCATACACACCACACTATTTGTGATATTGATATATAGATGAGTAGGAAGTGAGTGGAAGTGAAAAAGGCAAAGAAAGAGTAATTGAGAAGGTAAGCATGGTGCCATTATCACAACAAAAGTGCATGCACACATACCTTCCCTCAAAAGTGTGTGCCGTCCTCAAAAATATTCCTCAATCACCTACCTACTTATCTTGCATGCCACCCAATGTTATATATAGATATACCATACATAGAGATATATGGAGTGAGAAAGAGGGGTGAATCATATAATGAAATGTTAATAGAGATGTCAAAATGAAAAAAAGACGAATCATCTCAAGAGTAGTTACAAGTATGAGTCAAATTTAATTTCGAAGTTGTGTTATAAAAAATAATGTTGACTCATTTAGTTTATGCATGAAACGAGTTTAAGGTGAATTGGTATGTAATCTTTTATAATTTCTTATCACATTTTATTGTAATTGTTTATTACTTTTGAGTTAAATATGTTTTTTGTCCTTAATTTTTAGTGAATTTTGGAATTATTTCATTTTGAAACTTTAGACCAATTTAGTTCTTCATATTTCAAAATACGTGGATTTAGTCATTTTAATCAAATTTTGTTAAATTTATTTAACATTTCAAGCGCGTTTCATAATAGTATTTGACTTAACATTAAAGCGAAATTTGATTAAAATAACTAAATCCACGTATTTCGAAAGATGAAGGACTAAATCAGTCCAAAGTTTCGAAATAGAATAATTTCAAAATTCACTGAAAGTTAAGAGACTAAAATGATATTTAACCCATTACTTTTTATTATCAGTGTTAAAAATTTGATCTTTTGAAATACTATAACATTATTAATATTAGTTCGGTCAGTAAAGTTTCATTAATTTGTATTATTGTAAAAAGATGAATTTGAATGATCTATTTTTATTATATATTATAATAAATATATAAAATAAATTGGAATAGTAAAATATGATTAAATCACTCCATAGATAGCTTACAAAATAAAATTTTCATAAAAAGAAAAATAGCCTTTGATGAGTCGAATTAATTGAAATGACTCATTTTAACTTGAAGCCATATAAGTTCCATGAGGTTGTTTGACATGTGAAGGGCAAGATGAAGAGCAATATTTGCCAAACTATGGGGACCCATATTCACATAGATTTCACTACTTATTTTTGTCATTATTAAAGTTAAAAAAGGAAGAAGAGGGTTGATTCCATGTAGCATGAATTGAAAAGAGAGAAATGAGATGAAGAGAGATGGATTTGTAATTGAAAGAGGCAAGACGCCGCCTAGTGGAGACCACCGATATGATGTAGCTCTCAAGATCATTAGTGGCAACAACTCCATTCTTATTTCTTACCACAATTAACCTATCTATGTCTCCATCCATAGCCTTCAAAACTACCACATTCCTATTATAAACCACTTACCAAATTCCATTACTCACACCTAATTACAAAACCCAACATTGATTTTGGAGCTGAGTAGATAGATCACGATGGATCTTTTAACAAAAGATTTATTTATCTGAGAGATACAACACTAATGAAACACGAGTCCAATTCATATTAGGAACTGACACGATATTTATCCGAACCTTGAGACAATGAGTTTACGAGTCTTTATTTTTAGGGTTAAATATGTTTTTGGTCCCTTAACTTTTAGTGAATTTTGGAATTAATCCATTTCGAAACTTTGGACCAATTTAGTTTTTCATCTTTCGAAATACGTGAATTTAGTCCTTTTAATCAAATTTTATTAATTTTATTTGACATTTCAAGCGCATTTCATAATAATATTTAACTTAACATAAAAGTAAAAATGTGTCAAACAGTATAAACAATTCAAATACAATCTTGAAATGCGTAGGAAATATCAAATAAACCCAACAAAATTTGATTAAAATGACTAAATTCACGTATTTTGAAAGATGAAGGACTAAATTGGTCCAAAGTTTCGAAATGGACTAATTCTAAAATTCATTGAAACTTAAGAGATAAAAACATATTTAATCATTCTTTTTATGTTCAACTTTTTCTTACATGAGAGAAATTTAGATTCATACTTGAATTTTCAAAATCACAAAGAAAACTGAATAAGAGAATGATACAAGTTATTAACTTAACCTAGTTATTTTAATTTGGTCAATCATTAATGAAACTATTTCCCAAAAACTTCACAGATGTGGAAGCTCCATCATGAAAAAACTATGTTGAAGCAGAATTTTGAAGTGAAAAGGATATATGAATAAGAAGAATTAATGAGTTGGTGGTACATGTTGGTGTCTTACTATATGCAGAGTGACTGACAAAGATAATACAGAATAGGGAATGAGGCTTCAACTGTTACAGTTGACCCTTTAAACCACCAATTTCTTCCAAACTTTCTGAATATATTGCTAAATTACCCTAATATTCATCGTAGATGATTTTGGTTAATTTAGGTTTAGGCCATGAGGTTGATATATTATAGATTTGCCTCCATGCAGGGTCTCATAAAGAAATTAACAACATTCAAACCCTCATTATTTCGAAAGATAGGGACAAATGTCTCAATAACTAAAAATAAATGAAAAGAGAAAAAAAAAAAAAGAGTCTTAAATTAGATGTTCAATGTTCAATTGTTGTATTTATACCGTTTACCAGTTATAAGCACAGTCTCCAATTTTTATTGTAGAAACCCTATAATTAAATAAACTAAATTAAAAGCTATAAAATATATTACACTTTACACAAAAGTTATTAAAACGAACTAGAAAATTATATAATAGTATAAACTAACAGTAGCTTATATTTGAAATCGAATTTAGCTCAAATCACTCACTCAAATAATATCTCATAGATAAAAAATTATAATAAAAAATAAAGTAATGTATTTTAGTACTCAATTTAGCTTTTCAACACATGTTATTCATCACCCAACTGAAATACTTCATTTCTTTATGGTGGTAAGAAAAATCATGTAAGAAAATTGTTTTATGATGCCCAAAAATTGTCAATGATTTTTTCTTTTTCTTTGTTTATTATATTTTGTTCAAAATTTAGATGTAAGTTTAAGTATTCAAAATTTATAAATTGATTTTCTTATGTTTGTTTTAAGTTGAAGATAGTACTAATTCTTTCTTTATATACATTTGAGTCAAGTTTGGTGATTATAGAATCTTCATGATTAATTCTTCTTGGAAAGATTCATCATATTTTATGCTATAGTTTCTGAATTATGAATGTTATTATTGATTGTAATAGATGCATGAGTAGCCATAAACCAAGAATTAAATGTAGAGAAAAAAAAATGATAAACCATTTGCATAGCCCTGTCGTTATTAGGTGGGTTAAAGGCAGAGGACAAAAGCCATTTTTTTCGGTAGCTAAAAGGAAATTTTATCCACTAACACATGCCATCAATAAATACATACATACTCAAAGTGGGTAGGG
>Ga0099823_1003612_pt1 | contig 14749 bp, 6 predicted proteins | sample CowpearedBW_FD_76831 | JGI IMG/M metagenome (GOLD analysis project Ga0099823, IMG submission 76831) | Root nodule microbial communities of legume samples collected from California, USA - Cow pea red BW | ecosystem: Host-associated > Plants > Roots > Nodule | place: USA: California | collected...
ATATATATATATATATATATATATATATATATATATATATATATATATTATTACCTCTATCCAATAATCTTTAATTGCAATTTGAATTATTGTTCTTATCATAGACATGACATAATAGTCACATTCCCATGAATCTTCTTGTTTGTTACATTAAACATTTCAAATAAAATAATCATATATCAAAGTCATAAGTTGACATGCGGAAATTTTTAACTTTAAAATGAATGAGTTTCAACCTTTGGATATAATACTTTAAGTTATTGGCCTTTAGGCTTACCCACAATTCTAATGAAATTTTGGAAACATAAAACATAGGTTAGTTTTAATATAACTAAGTAGATACATATAGGTTAGTTTTAATATAATAGAGTAGATGATATGAAAAAAAGTAACACTTACTCTTGAAACATGTTTTTCAAAGCAGGTGGAATCTTCCTATGACATGAATAAAATCATACAATTGTGAATTGTCTTGGAATGATGACCAATATTGCCAATGGTACCTACCATCAATCACAAATACTTAATCGAAATACTTAATAATACTTATAAAATATTACAAGCAAAAGCACCTATCCATAAATGTATGACACAAAGTAGATCTCTCTATTTGACTCAGCCATCCATGTTTTCAAATAAAGTTTAATGTGGTCATGTGAGTTTCCCGAAGGTTGAATGGTCTGAGGTTCAATGAGTCCATAGACGAAAGATCGACCTTGGTCCACAATGACTTTATCCATGTACCTACAAAAAGAAAATTAGGTATAAATTAAAAGGTACTATTTCCAAGTTTTAAATATGAAATATAATAAAAAATCTTACCTGCACCATAGTTATATGACTGAAATATTCAACATCTTGTCTCCTACAATGATCTCTAGTGCATCATTCACGTTAATGTACAATGTCTCCTGCCAAATACTCTTAACTCCTACTTTAGCTTTGCCTATCATCTTTTCAACTTGTGTAATTTCAAAAGTAGCTTTCCTAGAGGATCATCTTTTGCTTATGCCATTTCATCATCTTCACGTATAACACATGGACGTCAGACCAACTATTTTTCAGGATGGGTGGATTGAAATAAAGATTTAGAAAAGTATGATGTCAAAAACTTAATAAATAGTAAGATTGAACTATTAAGAATATGGTGCCATAATACCTTTAGTGGGCTAAAGTATGGCATGATCAATGTTTTAGGTCAAGGTATAAATGTGCCTAAAGCCTCCCCAACAAATTGGATTTTAGAAGTTGGCATAGGCACTTAAGCATGGGGATCTCAAGCTTCATCAATCATCACACACACATACTGGGACAATAGAGGAACACCATGGATAGTCTCCCCGCCCTGAAGTTGTCATCTTATGGCCACTACACGTGGGGGTTCTTCAGCAACCAATAACTCATACTAACTTGTGCTTCATATTCTGCTACTGCATAGACTGAAGTTTTTCTTCAAGTGTTCTTTGTATTTGTTTTTGTTGTTGAAGTTATTCCATCAAACGTTGCTTCATAATTCCCATGCATTGGTTGAATCTATCCTCCATTTGTTGCTCCATCTTCCTCAAGGTCTCTTGACTTACGAATTCATTACTTCTTTGTGGAGGACCAAAGTAATCTCGAAGACTAATGTCACCTTTAACACCACACACACGTCTTGGGTGTTTTGGCCTTCATATTTTTGTTGTGAGTACATCGTCCCAACAATGGCCAACAAACGAACCCTGAGTCTCTTGCTCAACTAACTCATCATGACCACATATGCAAGTTTAATAAAAAAGGAGAAACACATGAACTATGATAGTCGAATAGGATTTGTACTAACTATTTTAAGAGATATGATTTAAGCTGATTGTGATGTCATGTGCCCGTCAGACTTAGTCTGAGCAGCCTTTCACATCTCATATCTCGTAATTGCAGGTACTAAATTAGGGGACTCAAGTCCCAAAGATTGTGCACGAGACTCTTTCACTTTTTTCTCTAATAATGCTACAGTACTTTTTTTCCCATGGGCCATTGGGTTCACCCGATCGAGGATCAAACTGGACTAACATCCTCTCCCATCGGTTTGTAACATCTGACAACCGAGTCACAGATCTATCAAGTTCGTCGTGGTCTGATCCGAAGCTCGTCATACCTAAAACATATCATTAGGAAATGTTAGCAATGAAAATATACTCAATAACCTCTATTATATTAAAACAAAAGGAAAAATAAAAAATTGTAAATGTGACAATATTATTAAATAAACACCTATCAAGGTATTATTTTCTCCCACATGCCTTCATTGTGATCACTTCGAATAACATGGATGTCATCGGTTACATCATCAACCTTGTCTTGAATGGTTCTTGATGAAAAAGACGTTTTCTCAAGTATGTATAGATAATCTTTATCATCATTTTTGTGCATGCTTCGTCTTTCTAATACAATTGACCATTCCTGATTGGTTAGATCAATGACATAAAAAATGTGTCTTGCTTGACTAGCCATAATAAATGGTTCATTTGTATAACTCATCTTGTTAAGATTCACCAAAGTGAAGCCGAGATCATTTGTCCCCACACCTGAATTACTATAAACCTATTTATACTTGAAAATTTACACTCTAAAAGTTACATAGTCAATTTCCCATATTTCTTGTATTATTCCAAATAACTCATGGATGTCGTAATTGGACTTTTGTCCTTAGAACTGACGAAATGTACAACTTCAGCTTCAAGTGTAACCCCTATTTTGAACTCTAATTTTTTCATCTTCCATCTTTGAATAGAAACAATAATTATTTATGTAGTACTCGCATATGTAATTACATAAGTGTTCGGTCCACTAGCTAGCCTCAATAGAGTTTCAGAAACATTTGGAGTCACTAAATGTTTTTCTTAAACCATGATAAGAAAGTTTTGTTGTGTTCATTAAATGCCCATTTTTACTCATTCGTGGGTGTGTAGATTTCATTTCATGAATGTGTTGTGAAATGTAAGGAATAACTTCTACAGTATTGTTTAAGATGTACAAATGGACTTGATCAAATAATTTTCTATTAACACTTTGAATTTTCACTTAACACACCCCCTTACCTTCACATTTACCTTCATGTCTACTCTTAAGAACTCCAATTGGTTTACAACTTGACATATAACTTAAGCGGAATTCAATGGCTTCTTCAGTAATTACCTCTCTCTTTTGGTCGATACTGATTATTGACATATCCCTTTAAGATCTTCATGTATCTCCCCATTGGGTATATCCATCTCAAGAAAACTAGCCCATATAATTGAATTTCTCTCACAAGATGAATTATCAAATGAACCATGATATTGAAAAAATGAAGGTGGAAAATACATTTTCAATTTACACAATAGTCTAATGGCCTCATTTTCCAAATCATCTAACACTCGAGGGTCAATAAATTTCTTGCATATGGCATTGAAGAACAAACACAAACATGTTAGAATACCTCTAACAAAAGTAGGTAAGATGACTCGAAAAACTACTGGTAAAAGTTGTTGTATCAGCACATGACAATCTTGAGACTTTAAATCCACTAACTTTAAATCTTACATAGAAACAAGGCTACTAATATTTGAAGAGTGTGACAAAAAAAATTGCTTCTCTTTTCTAGAAAAAAGTGTGACAAGTTGGAGGCAGGTAAATGCGTCTTCCAATTGATTGTGGATGTAACTTAGAACGGATGCCCATTTAAGCCAAATCATATTGTGCTTTTACCCCATCTTTAGTCTTTGCTTTTACATTTACTAAAGTTTCGATGACACTGTTACATACATTGTTTTTCAACATGCATCACGTCTATACAATGTCCTACCTCAAGTTTACACCAATATGGAAGATTAAATAAGACTAATCATTTCTTCAAAATGTTTTTCTCTGTGGTCTTTTTCTTTTGATGTTTTTCAAACACAATGTCAATGTTTTTCACTTGGTTGTATATTCTTCACCATTGCGGGGTCCTGTTACAACTTCATCCTCAGGATTTCCATTCAATGTTTTTTTCATTCTACGATAAGGATGATTTAGAGGAATGAATTTTTCATGTCTTGTATACACAATTTTCTGACCGTGCTTCAATTGAATATAACTTGTGCTTTCTTCACAAATGGGACATGCAAAATGACCTTTAACAGTGTAACCACTCAATTTTCCATATGCTGGAAATTATTTATGGTGCAAAACAACATTGCATGCAAACAGAAAGATTCTTGATAATATGAATCGTACACATCGACACATTTTACCCATAACAGTTTCAAATCATCGATCAATGGCTTTAAGTACTCATCAATGTCATTTCTAGGTTGTCTAGGATCCGATATCATCATATACAACATCATATATTTCCTCTTCTTGCACAACAAAGGAGATAAATTGTAAATCATCAGTAAAACTGACCATGAACTATGTTTGCTAATTAAGTTCCCATAAGGATTCATACCATCTGTAGCAAGTCCAAGTCTTAAGTTTCTTGGCTCTGCACAAAATTTTTGAAATGTTTGATTATCAAAGAAGATTATCACACTTTCTTCCATTGTGGAGAATCAGCTAGGTGTCAAAGAAGATTATCACACTTTCTTCCATCAACGTGCCATTTTCAGGTTCTTTGCATCTTCTTTAATGAACAATAGTCGTTTGAACCCAGGTATTATAGGAAGGTACCACAACACCTTAGCAAGTGGACCATCTTTGTCTTCACAGCCACTATTTCCATCAATTTTCTTTTTAAACTGCGATAAACCACATATTGGACACGCCTTCAACGAAACAAACTCGTCTCTGTATAAAACACAATCATTAGGGCATGCATGTATCTTTTGATATTCCAAACCCATTGGACATAAAATTTTCTTAGCCTCGTAATTATAGATAGGTAATGTGTTATTTTCTGGAAACATCTCCTTTAATAACTCCAACAATTTTGTGAAACTTGTATTCGTCCATCTATTCTTTGCTTTTAAACTGAGCAATTTCAAAGTTGGTGACAATCGCGTAAACTTAGTGCATCCTGGGTACAACTCTTCCTTTGAATCGGACTTAAGAGAATCATATAAATGAGCTTTTCCAAAATTTTTCTCTTCAACATCACGCACCATGTCTTCTAAATGATCATTCATTAAGTCTTCTACATAATCTGTTCCTCGTGACGTCGTAGGCTTGTCTAATACTTCTCTATGTCAAGTCCAAAGTGTATAACTCCTCATTATACCAAAGATGAATAGATAATCATGCATTGTGCCCAAGTCGTGATGTATTTGATTAAGACAACAAACACAAGGACAAAATATGTCATGTTACCTAAGATTGCATGCTTTTGAGTATATTGCAAAAACTCAAAAATCCTAATTTCATACTCTTCATTGATGTGACGCTCGTTCTTCCAGCTTTGATCCATATTATGGCTGTAAAAACTCCATCAATTTCAAACTTTTAACTCTCATAAGCTGAGATCCTACCTATTCGAAAAAACTATTTTTCATAATTTGCTAACATGTATACAAAGAAGTCAAACATCATAAATTTCACAAAAATTTCGACAGCATTTCACATTGGTTTTTAAAGTACACGAAATGAAAGTGATCACTCATTATCACAATCAAGTATGCATCTAGACAATAACACAAATTTGCCTCAATCGAAATTTTATCAAATTTATGCATAAACCTCAATGTACACGTTGTAGCCAATTATGAAAAAAAAAATTCAAACTTTTCAATTGGATAATTCAAGATTTAATACAAACAACTAAAAATTTAATCATTTGTACTAAATCTCAAACGGGAACTAAGTTTCGCTTAGTGTATACTAAAATTATAATTAATCTACATATATAAAATAACAATTAATGCAACGATAATAATCAAAAATCAAATACAACTAGAATTATTTAAACATCTATCATCTAATAATAAATATAATTTTATCTGCAAATTTTACAAATATTATTATAAAATTTCAAATAAAAAAAGGAATAGGCCAAAAAAACTAACAAAAAAAATAGTCTAAGATTAAAACTATAATAAGAAATATATGCAATTATATACATACTCTGAACAAGAGACTACAAATAAATGAAAGAAATGAAAAACTAATCTCTTCTAGCAAAATGAGAGACGAACTTGGAGAGGGTGGCTTTAGGGTCTCCTCACTACTAGCCAAATGGGGACGAAGAGCAAGTGGGACGAACCTCAAAATGTTGCAAATGGGGACGAAAACGAAAAATGTTTTGTTCAAAATACCTAAAATCAATCCACAATCAAATCCCAACAAGTTTAGTGGTTTAAAACGATGCAAACTCACATAGGGGAGGTCGAATCATGCTCGTCGGTGGGGAACGGACAAAACAACAATGATGTTTCGCACAATATTATGCAGATTTTGACATCAGGAGGTGAGAGGTCAACATTAACTGATATTTGTGCTGTTTTGGGCTGACGTTAATTTACGTCTATGGTGCTTTGGGTCGACGTTAATTTATGTGTGTGTTGCAGTGGGCAGACGTCATTTAAAAAAAAGACGTTGGGGTGGCTCGAGACTGACGTTAAGTGATGTCTAATCTGCAATGGGCAGACGTTAAAAAAGTTCCATTATTTACAAAAATGTCACTAGTCATTTTTAACATTAGGCTTCTTTCGGGCAGACGTTATATGGGCGATGTTATAGGCATTTTTTATGTTAGTGAATACAGTGAACCTAAACACCATAAATCATCCCAATATCAAGACACTCATAAAACCCTAAAATCAACAACCAAACCAGTATAAGACAAAGGAATACTCACCTTTCATCCACGATCCAACCCACGTCGCTCTCAATGATGCCTTCGAACTACACTTTCACTTAAGAATGCTAGTGAAACCTAAATCGTGTTCTCCTCGTCTTCTTCTCATGTTGTTCTTTCCCTCAACAAACTTAACTTTCCCAAATCCATAATTCTTTTTTTTCTTTTCTAATTTACATTACCAGCCACAAATCCACATCACTAATTGCATAATTTCCACGTGTTCAAAAATTGAATCTTAGATCAACCTCAATCAATCAACGTTAACCATTCTAATGGCATCAAAGTAAATGGATTGCATTGATGCACATTAACATATTTGGGGATGCAATTGACACTTTTTTAAAATTGGGTACCTATTTGACACACTACCTCTAAACTAGGTATTATCTGAGTAATTATACCTTTATTAAATTTGATAAAGAAGTTAATTAGAGTTGGGGTGAAGTAGGTTTTGTAAGAAATGTCGTTGATTAGACTCGAATGAGAGTCTAAATCAATATCTTCATATAAACCATTCTATTTAGCCCAAACATGATTGAATTTGTATAGTTTTCGGATTCGAGAAAATATGGACAAGTAATAATTTCAACTTAGGATGGTATTAAGTTGATGAAAATAATTCATTGATGAAAATAATATATTATGGAAAGTCTCACATCAAATAGGATAAGCAATGACGTGGGTGGTAGTGGTTATATAATGAACTCTAAGTTCATGGTTTTAGTCGCTTCAAGTTAAAGACATTTTAAGTTTGTATTTGTATTTTTCTTATAATCTTGTATTAGTGTGTCGTGAGGTTTAAGTTAAATTTTTGCTTTAGAGAGTGTGACTGTATTTGGATCAAAGGGCATGTGAAAGTTGTTTATGTGTTGTAAAATTTTCGCATAGTGTTATTCTCTAGTTGTTATTAGACAATGGTCATGATTTTTCACCAGTTTTGGAATTTCCACGTTGATTCTTATGTTGACCTTATCTCTGTTGGTAAGGTGATTCTCAAGGGTAAATATGGTAATGTTCTTCATGATGACATGTATTCCTATCAGATTGTCACAATTTCGTATATGTGTGAGATACATAAACATATACACATGTATAAAAATTTATGAGAATGAAAATTAGAGTATGATATACATATACATATATAATCAAATCTGCATACAAAATATTACAGAATAATATTAGGGGTAAAAAGGATTAATTTTTTCAATTATTATGGAATACAAATGCAATCCCTAATGTAAAACAATTCATTTTGGAGAATGGACCTAAATAGTATTGCAACTAGGGATAAGATTGAACATAAGGGAATGATGTTGTGTAATTTGTGTTATACGTAAAGAACATGAAGAAACTATCCCACACTTGTTTTTGAACTCTTAGATATCTAGCTTTACTTGAAACCTTTGCAATAAGTGGATATCTCTTCGAACAATTTTACATAATTATATGCTTTAAGTCTAACACCCATAATTAGGTGTCACAACCTCTATTAACACTAGATAAGATTGGAATCGTTGCACCTTAAGCATCTCTAAAGCATCTAATGTTTAACGGGAAAACATATTATCTAATGTGACTAATTTATGCCCATCATATGATAAAGTTGAAGTCACTCTGTTAGATAGTAAGTCGCGATACAACATCTAATACCATTGTTTCTAGTCATTCATTTGACTTCGAACTTCATAACACAATGTCTAATCCTCACTTTGTCTGATTACATACTGGTATATCGTCTCATAACGTATTTTTAAACACTTGTCTTATCCAATCATAACTCAAAAACTTAGAAAAATCTCTTATACATCAAATTGACTTATATTTAGATATAAATCTCCAACCAACTATATTCAAAACATCATTACAGGACTTAGAGTACTTACAACATGGATTTTTAATCCTACATGAAATTTTAAATATAAAATAAAATACTTAAATTCATTCTATACTACTCTTTAAGGAAAGATTATACCCTTCACTATTATGCACCACTACTTATTTTATCGTCTGTTCTCGTATAACACACATTCATAGTACGATAAAACAACGAAACATAAGAAAATAAAATGAGCTAACATAAACAGAACCATGGTAATGCAAAAATAGTAAATTTTCACCACATCAACCATCACACACTTGGGGTATCATTCTATATTAACGTACACAAATGTAAATTTTTAACATGTAATTATGCATGATACCTGATTCTACATGTGGAAGGTGCAAGTGTATTTAGTATACTAAGAGATTCCTACACCTGTCATCTGATATTGGAAAATTATGGTTCAAGCCCCGAGCATAACAAGTCTATAGAGCAAGGCTCTTGGCCGAACCAAGACCCACAACTTTGTAACATATGATAGGGTAAGACCCTTATAGTCTAGTTGCACACAATTTTTCAATACCACAAGAAACTTCCTTAGACTCTCACTCCTAGCTACATTCTTTTATCTGAAACTGGTGGCCTATATCAATCACCATTCAACACACATTATAGTGTACACACATAGTGACTCTTTCATGCTGGAAAGGTCACATCATATAACAATAGTCATGAGATTAAAAGTTCAATAGATTTTTACTCTACGACCTAACTTCTATGTAATCCATCCAAAACTATTAAATTTCCCCAAAACCATTTTCCACATAAAAAAGGTTTTTTTATAAACTCATTTAAGATATAATAATCATAGACTTATCCACATGCTTGTTCATTTCTCAAAGATTCAAGTAAACTCAACCAAGAATAGCAAAAACACATCATATAACTCACAATGAACAAATAACATTCTAATGAAATAGTTAGCTTCCCTTGTCCGAAAATACTTCTTAAGGCTACTCACTTAATGTTGACTCCAAAAGTGTAGAACGCTAGCTCTCTTCTCACAAAATATTACTAGTGTAGAATAAACTTTTTATAGCGCCCAATATGCACCGGTTCATGCACAAACGAGGCATACGAAGACACGGTGCCACTTTTGTAATTTTTTCAAACTTTTATGCCTCGGTTGTACATAAAATTGAGGCATAACCCCCCCCTCCCCCCCCCAATTTTTATTTTTCCCGCTGCTTTGATATTTTTAAACAAGTGGCAGACTTTTATGCCTCGGGTCACATCTAACTGAGGCAGATAGATGTTTATGTCTCGGGTCTCCTATAATTGAGGCAGATAGATGTTTATGCCTTGGGTCTCTTATAACCGAGGCATATTTGATTGCTTTTTGAGTGGAATATGCCTCAGGTTGCATGTAACCGAGGCAGATAGATGTTTATGCCTCAGTTTAAAATCAATCGAGGCAATAAGTCTTCTTAGGGTTAAAATGAAATCGCGCCACTATTCGTCTTCTTCCCATGAGCAGCAACAACTTTTCTCTCTTCCATTTTCAAACGCAAGTTTCGTTGTAGAAACAAGTTTCACGCCCCTTCCTCTCAACTTCTTGCGTCTTCCTCCTCAGTTTCTCGTCCAACTCCTCGATTCTTATGAGAAACTTCACCTTCTCGCTCAAATAGTCCTCTAATTTCGAAAACGCAACGTTTTGCTTCTCTTCGGTGTCTTTCAAAGTGGACACCTTGGACTGCACCAACTCCACGAGGTTCTTGTGCAGCGCCATGTTCTCGTCGTCCTCGCGCTCAAGCTCTATTGATGCGGAGCTGTTTCGATGCAGCGTCGGATTTAAATTGAGGATAGATTGGGAGCAGAAGACATACTCGATCTACGCGATGCGGTCCTTGGCGTCTTGAATTGAAGTGACGAGGATGGTGTTAAGACCGCCAACGTGGTTTGCGGCACCAACATCAGTGAGAGGAAACCCTAACTTCGGAGAGGGAGGGTGGGGCACTCTGATTTGGGAGAAGGTTGAAGATGATGATGTGGCACACTATGGTTGGTGCATATGTGCGTACAAGGATCATGACCACGTGTCATGTAGTGATATGAGACTTGATACCTTGTCCCATGACCTAATATAGCTCAGTCTCTTCTTTTCAGATGAGACAAGTGTGCTATATGTCTCTATCCCAACAGAAAGAAGCATCATACCATAGTGCATTTTTTTCTTGCTCTTTCCTAAAAAATGGACAACAACATATTAAGGTGTTTAGGTCTCATGTCCCCAACAAAATATTTTCTCTCTCCATAATGTGTCTCTCCTTGTCTTATGTAAATAACAAAACAAACTCATAAAGCATAAAGGAAAAGTCATTATATTTAATCATATATAAATATTAAAACAAATACATGCATCCTTACACATAAATTGAATGTCAAACAATGCTACCTTCCAACCCTAAATCTGCCCACATCATCATCTTGTTGGGACTGCAAGATTGTTCGTACACGACGAAGTCTACATGATTCCACCACTATGTGTCTCTAACAAATTTGGTGAAGTTTGCAAACTTCAATAAGTCCTCTATGGTCTTAAATAACCACCTCGCGTTTGGTTTCAGAAGTTTTCTACAATAATTATCTCTCTTGGTTTACAAGAAAATGTTTCATTAGTAACCAATTTTAGTGACCAAAAGTTGTTAGTTACTATAATTATTAATTTAGATACAAGTTTACAAAGTAAAAAAATTATTGGTTACTAAAATAGTTACTATTATGAATAAAAAATTATAATTGGTCACTAAATTGGTTTTTAAAATTAGCTACCATAGTTTTGGCTACCAAAGAAAACTGGTCATTAAAAATTACCTACCTAAGTTTTGGCTACCAAAATAACTTAGTTACTAAATTGCTCTCTAATTAATTAGTGACAAATTTAGTGACCAATTATAGTTTTTTATTTATATTAGTGACTATTTTAGTAACCAATGAATTTTAATTTTGTAAATTGGTATCTAAATTGGTCACTATAGTGACTAACAACTTTTAGTTACTAAAATTAGTTACTAATAAGACATTTTCTTGTAGTGCTACTCATCATGATTATGTATTACTTGTCAGGAAAACCAATGCAGGACGTATTTAGATATCCTTATATATGTTGATGATATGATTATTACTAGTGATGATTTTAATAGAATTGCATCTTTAAAAACTATATTATCCCATTGTTTTGCTATGAATATTTAGGTATACTGCGTTATTTTTGGGTATTGAGGATGTTTCTTCTTCCAAAGGTTATCTTTTGTCTTAGTCCAATTATATTGCTAACCTATTTAAGCGTGCTGAGCTTATTGACATTAAGATTTTTAATACTCCTCTTGAGACAAGTGTACAATATTCCCCATCGCATGGTATTCTTTTGACTTATTCTTCTTTATATCAAATTATTGTTAGGAGTTTGATTTATCTTACTATGACATGTCCAGACATTGCACATGTTGTTCATGTTGTTAGTCAGTTTGTTTCAGCTCCCACAATAGTTCATTGAGGTGTTGTTCTTCATATTTTTAGGTATCTTCGGCGCACTTAGTTTTAGTCTCTTTTGCTTTCTTCTACATCGTCTTTAGACTTGCGTGCCTATTGTGATGCAGATTGGAATGATGATCTTAATGATCGAAAATCCACTACTAGGGGTGTATTTTTCTTGATGATTCACTTATATCATGGAAGAGTAAGAAATAAAATGTTATATCTCGATCACCCACAAAAGTTGAGTAACGTGTCATGGCTTTGACTACCTTTGAGATTATTTAGTTGTGTTGGTTACTTGTAGATGTAGGTGTCTATTTGAAAGAGCCTATGCCTCTACATTGTGACAATAAAAGTGTTATTCATATTGCTCACAACTCTATTTTTCATGAGTGAATTAAACATATTGAAACAGATTGTCATTTTACTCGTCATCATCTTCAACTTGGCACTATATCCTTACCATTTGTTCCTTCAACTCTACAAATTACAAATATATTTACCAAGTCGCACTTCGTTTTACTCTTTCATTTTTTATTTGAGAAACTCTCAATATATTTAGTCGTAGTATTGTAAATTTGAGGGGATGTTAATATAGACCCATGTTTTAGGCCTATTTACTTGTGACTTCTAGAGTTAACTTTGTATGTATACTTTTTGTAACATTTTATAGACGGTCAATATTATACAATCATATTTTTTATATATTTCTTCGTTTTTTTCCGGTTATGACTCAAATTATCCTCTATAGTTACTTTGTTCAAAGTAACTCTCCATACAAAGTGTTGAATTGATGGGAAAGTCTTAACTCTTTTGAAATTTACCAAACATCCATGTTATCATGTTTCGTCCATATTGATAGCATCTTGTATTTTCAAGGTAAAAGTCTATAAATTATATTTTAAAATTTTTTCGATAATTTCTTTACTGGATGGATTCAGCTATTGAGCTGAACTCCTTACTATTATTGTTAATTTGGAACGTGTGAATATGGGTGATTTTAGATTGACTCTTTCATGATGAAAGTATAGCTTCTTCACATTCTCTTGGTAGAACAAAACAAAAATGCCTGAATATATGTTTGTTTTTCTTAAGTTTTCATTGTTTTCAGGTGATGTTTTTGCCAGCTATGTTTTCATAGTGAACAAAATCCTATTTTGTGGCCTTAGTCAACTAGTTCTTGTGTATGATTTTTTTAAGAATAGACAGGGTCTTCCTACCTTATAATTTGCTTCATTTTGTTTTGTTTTCTTTTTAAATCGTTGAAGTGTGTTTTTGGCTATTACTTATATAATAAAAGAGTAAATAAATTCAACCCAAATTATGAATTAATCTTGCATTAAATATTCTTAAGAGTGTTTGAATATCTCTACATAAAACAGATGGAATGATTTCCTTCTACATCTTTAAATGAAACTTAGTTAAAAGAAAAAAAAAATACTTGTCACCACAAACATGCCAGACCAAGAAACAACTAATTAATTGGGATTTGCACTGGTTTCCCTTTGAATTATAGCTGTAGAGTAAATAATAGAATAATGATATCAACCCTGATCAAATCACCATCATGATGTTCATTGGACTCAGTCAAAAGTCAAGACAATTATATATTAATTAAGAATTTAGAAATATATATCTAAGTAGTAATAGTGGCTGCCCTATATGATGCCTTGGGAAAGGGTGGAATTGGCCCAGTGAAAGACAATTTCCTATGGAAGAAAACTATTTATTTATTGTAGGTGTTAACGAAGAATTAAGGAAGAAGTTAATTTCCCCAAGTTTACTTTGTGTAGAAAAATGGATAGAATAATTTTTCTGTCCTTGATTCAGTCCATTGAAATATAACTTAACTGCCTAGCTATTTTGTAAAATTCTTGTTTTTTAAACTATGGTTTTTGTTCATTTAAAAAGTGTTTTTATTTTTGAAAGACTTTTTCTTTCTTTTTTTTAAAAAAATATTTTTTTCAATTTCTTCTTCAACGGAAAAGTAAAATAAAAGTCAATTACCCAAATCAATTCACAATAATTGCATGTAAATAATCAACTCTATACATCACTTATAAACAAAGTTAAAACCCTTTAATTTTAAAAAAAAAAACCTAGAGGGCATGGTTGGTGAAAATTTATAAATATGGCATTTTGTTCATGAAGTAACCCTCTCTACTTCCGAACTACGTATACCTTTTGTACTTATTCATTCTATTGTAAAGAAAAAGTAAAAAAGGTTTTACCTTTTAAAAATAAATTAATTGTTCAGTTCCTCTATTAATTTATTTTTTTCTTTTTCATTTAAAAGTTTAGAACGTTTTAATTTTTCAAAATCTCTGAATAAAATGAATTTCTTTCCAGCTACTGAAAGTTCCGTAGTTATATAAAAATTAATTTATAAGTATATAAAAATAAAATCCAATAACTAGATTGTTTTTGGTGTGTCAATATATATAATATTAATAAATCATTATCATATTATTATTACTTATATATTTAATTCTAAAAGTAATAATATATTTATATTGATACTAATAATAGGTAATATTAATTTGATACAAAATCAAATTATAATTGATTAAAGTTATAATAAATTATAAAAATACTAA
>Ga0099823_1003619_pt1 | contig 14734 bp, 8 predicted proteins | sample CowpearedBW_FD_76831 | JGI IMG/M metagenome (GOLD analysis project Ga0099823, IMG submission 76831) | Root nodule microbial communities of legume samples collected from California, USA - Cow pea red BW | ecosystem: Host-associated > Plants > Roots > Nodule | place: USA: California | collected...
AAAAAAATATATATATATATATATATATATATATATATATATATATATATATATATATATATATGCAGCTTTCTAATAGCTGAACAAGGGATATTAAACTATTTTAACATATGTAATATGAATTACCCTTTTTCTCTAGGCCTGTTAATGATATTTCTCATGGCATTCAATTGTAGATCTTTTCCTGATCTATGAATGTGATTTGATTTTGCTTTTTCCTTTGTATATTCCTATCAAGCCTACACACACACACTCCATTATTGTTGAATTGGTAAAAAACCAATTTGGTCCTCTGATGATATATATGTTTCTTGTCTTATTCCACCCTTAAACTACTTTTTCCTGTTTTGTAATATGATTCGTGAGCTTGATGTCTTCGAAATGTGCACTACTTAGTATGTCATTTACTCTGTTTATATCAAACTGCTTCTCTTCCTTCATTATTCGGCACTTTCATAGATCTTATCTTCTATTTGGACTGAGTAAGTGCAACTATACCCGGTAAACATTTCCAAACTTAAATGGGTATACGTTTTGATGCGTTGTCATTATTATTCATCTACTGCTTCGTTTACCTCATTTTACTGAACAACTTTGTTGCTAAAAAAAATTAGCTGTCAACATGTGGCTTGAATCTAGACATGTTTCAATGTTTTTTGTTGACTCAGTTTACTTATTTTTGTGTGTGAGCCTTCTTGTGATTATGGAATCTGTTCTTTAATCTTATCAGCAAGATGTACTTGATCCACCGGAAGATTGTTTTCGCATAAGGTTGATCATTACTCTACTTGAAACTTGTGGGCATTACTTTGATCGTGGCTCTTCTAAGAGGAAACTTGATCGGTTCCTAATACACTTCCAGAGGTATATTTTAAGCAAAGGGGCACTACCTCTGGACATTGAATTTGACTTACAGGTCAGTCAGGCTGCCCTTTTCTTAATTGTATTTCATTATTTGGGTATGGTTAATATGCTGATTTGTTTGTTTATTTATTTGATTTAGCCATAGTTTTTTGTTTTATCCTGTAAATGCTGGGCTACTATACTAATGCTGTAGATATGGATTTGTTTTAGTGGCCTTATATCTACTTATTTGGAAATTGCAGCTAACATCTGGATATTTAGAATTTTGATGAGTAGAAGATTTGGTAGCTTTACACTTTCATAGCTGCTTTCTTGAATTTTATTATTATTTTTGATTTGATACTTTTGGATAACTAATTGTTCTTTATTCTAATGTTTTGTGAAATGTATATTGGTTTTCTTGTTTATTCTTGCTTTTAATGGTCAGTAACATCATCTGCGTGCATGACCACACTGTGGAATACCTTTCAAAGGTGGAATTAGTATCAATGAGATCTGTTTATATGACTAGCATGTTGTACTACCCCGTTGGCTTTAACCTGAATTCCAAATTGGCAAATTCTTGATTTTCAATGAATTATTCTGTTCATAATTTGTCCCCTTATAAGTTATATCAATGTTTGTATTTGCAGCAAATAAAAGCAATGCATTTATTGAGATGAGAGAATGTGATTATTTTAATAAAAATGTTTCGAGTAACACACTGATATTCTTAATTTATATGAAAAAACCTTAAACTGCAGTCATTTTGGAACTGAGGTAGTCTTATTTTGACAATTTCCGACAATTGGATAAGGTTACATCAGTGCTGATGTTTGGAATAAAAACTGAATTTGCATGTTATGCCTGTCTTGGAAAACTAAATAGTTTTATAAGAGAATGCTAGCTGCCAAAATTTACCCTATACCTCATCGTCTCTTCATATTATAATGCCCATCGACTCAAGTATTCCTTTTAGAATTGTTTATTTATTTGTAGATTTCGAAAACTATCCCACTAACTACAAGGTGGCATTTCCATGCTAACTTCGTTCCTTTAGTAAAATCATTTTAAGTTAACTTTTGTCATGATAAATGGTATATGTATCTTTGTTGTGTTGCATTTAATATTTTTGTTCATTATCTGTTGTGGCAGGATCTGTTTGCCGACTTACGACCCAATATGGTTCGTTACACTTCTATTGAGGAAGTGAATACAGCTCTAGTAGAACTGGAGGAACATGATCGGATAGTTTCTGCTGATAAGGCTAGTGGTGAAAAACATTCTGACAATGAGAAGCCTTCGAGTAGGACCATTTCCACTATTACTGTGGTTGGCAATGGACAGAGCATTGATAATGGCACGGAGGAAAATGGAGTGCAAGATGATGTTAATGACAGTGAGACTGATTCAGGGAGTGACATAATTGATGTAGAGGGTCATGATGATGAAGAGTTGGATGAGGAGAATCATGATGATGGCTGTGAAACTGAGGATGATGACGATGACGATGACGATGGACCTGGACCTGCCTCCGATGAGGAGGATGAAGTGCACGTGAGACAAAAGGTGACGGAGGTGGACCCTCTGGAAGAAGCTGATTTTGATCAGGAGCTCAAGGCTGTAGTGCAGGCAAGTATTTGCATAATTTATTGCATGTGCTGCTCCTTCTACATTTCTGCAAAAGTTTATGCTTCCTTTATGAATTTTATTTTATTTTTCCAGGAATTTGACTGCTATACTATTATGATAAAGAAAAACTAAACCAATTCCCTCTAATTGAATAGCACCTGGAATTAAAAAGATTAGGAAAAGGAAAACTGGAGAACCGATAGATGAATTTATTCATATTTGTTTGGATATTAGATTAGGATTATAACTTCATTAGTAGACTATCATAATTATTAAGCTGGTCGTGAACTAGTTGAGCTGCACTTGTACAGAGTTTATATTTTTTTTTTTATGATATGATATCACAATGAGGATGGGCTTTGGCACAAAAGTAATGTCACTACTTTTTGACTTAGAAGTCACATGTTCAATTTTTGGAAATAGTCTCATCACTTGTTGGGGGTAAGTCTCAAACCTTTTCATTGTTTCACTAGGTGGGAGACCTGTGCACTGATTTGCACTTTTATATCTCAATTATTTGGAGATTTTATTCTTTCAAATATATTCTGTCTTTTCTGAGCTCTTTTCCATCCAATCCCTAAATTTCAACAATCTTTTGTAATTTCAAATATATTTTGTCTTGTTTAGCTATGTCTGGCTGCATTTCTAATTTTTCAGAGTAATTGCTTCATATATTTTGTAGGAGAGTATGGAACAGAGAAGGCAGGAACTACGGGGTCGTCCTACATTGAACATGATGATTCCAATGAATGTCTTTGAGGGATCTACAAAGGATCACCACGGGAGGGGAGTTAGTGGGGAAAGTGGTGATGAGGCACTAGATGAGGATACTGGTGGAAACAAAGAGGTTCAGGTGAGAGTTCTAGTGAAGCGAGGAAACAAGCAGCAAACAAAACAGATGTTCATCCCACGGAATTCCTCACTAGTGCAGAGTACAAAACAGAAAGAAGCAGCCGAGCTTCAAGAGAAAGAAGACATCAAGAGACTTGTTTTGGAGTATAATGACAGAGAAGAGGAGGAGCTTAATGGATTAGGAACCCAGCCAGCAAACTGGATGCAGAGTGTAGGTAACAAGACTGGTGGCCGTGGTAGCACTTTGGAAGGAAACAGTGGCAGGGGTAGTGGATCAAGACATCGACATCATAACTATTCTGGCAGTGGAACATATTATAGCAGAAGAAAGTGAATACAGAAGGCAGATATTTGGTGCCTTCTTTTTCCTCTCTGCATGACAAATATCTGGAAACAAAGTTCATCCGATATTCCTTAGTATGGCCTAGCCTTGTCTTTCGCCTCTTCCCTATTTATTAGCAAAAAATTAATGGCAAAGGCTAGTTATCACTTATCTTGCTGGTGAGTGGTGGTTTGAACAGCGTGTTGGAGATGCAGGGATTGTAGAGATGTACACACTGATGATAAGTGAGATCCAGGATGTAAGAGTGTGGTTTGCCTGCATTCATGTCGCAAATGGATCGCGACCTCCAAGCTTCTTGTATAGCTATCTGTATGGAGCTAAAAATCAGTGTTTGGTTTTGGTGGTTTCATTTCAAGTCAGCCAGAGGTTGAGTTATATCTTATGTGAAGAAAGAATATAGGCAAAAGAAAATGGTGTTGATGCTTTGTTAACGTATACCAAAAACCATGTCAATCAGTGCAAGAATCGACCTCACTTTAGACATTTGGATTGCATATTATCATTTTTCTTGTAGAAACAACTTCTATCATGAGGTTTGGTACACCAAGAATATTCGCTATTCATGCATGAAGCCTAGACGTTGATGGGGGGTATTCATTAGTTGGGTTGCTTAAATTTTACCTATAATATGAAATCCAAATGAGTATTTAGTTGGGTTAATTGTGTTTGTGTTATCCTATTAAAAGTAATTTGCATTTTGACCTTTTATTTTCACATGTTAATTATTGAATTTTGTTACGAAATTTCATCAATAATTTTAGATGATAGATAGTTAAAGAGGAGATCAATCAAGTTACTCTAGACAAACCTGTGGTAGAAGGAATTTTTTATATATGAAAATTATTGTTAAGAATTATGAATTATAGGAATGATTATATTTTGTCTGGATGGCGAAAGTCATTGAGAATATTTATATTAGCATTAAAATAAAAAGGTAATGTATTATTTTATCGAAATATTTAATTTGTTATCATATTAAGTTTAATACAAGTAATCTCGCAAATATTTTTGGCAAAATATTTATTTTTATTTGGTAAGTTAGTTTTTTCAAAAGATGTTTATTTGGAAAATTAAACTAAAAATTATTTTGGAAATGTACCTCTCCATATTTAGATTTTTAAGATTTAAGATCATTGGATAACTACGTGTGTAACAAACTTCTTGCATTGGTTTCTTTTCAATAATCTTTTACTTTATTTTATTATGACTACTAATATAACCTTCACATTACAAGGATAACTCTCATTCCAACTCAATTCTTTTGTTAAACATAACATTTTTGTTACTCTTCTGCAACAAATTTACAAATATTAACCAAGTGAGACACATTAGATCAGTTTTAAAGTGTCAAAGAAATTAACTAAATAACTTTATTCTAGAAAAAAAAAGATCCAAATCAATTCAAAAATATTTATTTTAATCTATTATCAATTTTTCGGATAGGGTTTTAATTATTTTATTTTTATCAGTTCTGTACTGAACATTCCTAATATGTATTATCTTAACTATCAGGACTAAACTGTCTCATTCTATATACTTTTATGTTCATTTCAAAATCTATTCCAATTATCTATTATGCCTAAAATAAGAAGAAAAAAATTTAATGTAATTCACAGAGTGACCTTTAATCCTTAAAATGACCTTAGACATTATTCTTGGGTGAAACTACTCATGTTAGTTATATAAACTGTGTGGACTAAATATTTTATAATTTAATATAGAAACAAAACAATTTTTTTCTTTATAATAGCATTTCAAACTCTATTTCAATTATCTATTATGCTTAAAATAAGAAAAAAAACTTAATGTAATTCACAGAGTGTGACCTTTACTCCTTAAAATGACCCTAGTTTGAGACATTTTTGGGTGAAACCACTCATATTAGTTATATAAACTGTGTGTACTAAATATTTTATAATTTAATTTAGAAATAAAACAATTTTTTTTTATAATAGTGAATCCGATTTCTATTAAAAATCACAAACTCAATAAATATAAATGAAAACAAAATGACTAGAATTGAACTGTGGGATAAATGTTAACTTTTTTTCTCTCTCCAATAAACTTAACTTTATTATTTGTTATACAAAAATTTCTTTTATCTTATAAATCAAATTAAATAATATAAATAAATAATTATATTATGCCATTTTGTTTTATGAAAGAAATAGGGTGTTACATAGCGGCTATTAAGACATTATCCATTATCCATTCCTCCAAATCATATAATGCCACGTCGGAATAACGAATCTTTGGTCATCTCACTTTGGCCTTCTGAGACCACAAATTCCTCATGTGGCTGCCATTAGATACATCATAGTCAGAGAAGAAAGCCACAAAACATTTCAAGAAAAAGGAGACTCAGAGAGAAGAAACCAAACATATTTTCATTTTCCTCTTCTTAGTTTTAACAAATGGCAACCACTGCAATCACCACTCTTCCCCAATTCACTGGTCTCAGACCCCAATTCTCAGCTGCCCCTGTGCAGAACTTGGTCAGCACATCTTATATTTACAAATTTACCATGTTTTATTTAGTATACATATATCATCTTCTTGTTTCTGCTCTTATAATTTGGATTTTCAGCTGAGAGATTTCAGTTTTGTTTCTCTACTTAGGTTTCAAAATACATTTATAGATATTAATTTGATGTTTTAAAATATATAAAATTTTCAATTGTAATGTGATTGTGATAACTGGGTATGTTCACAGGTTGCTGTCCAACCCTTGAGGCGCAAGGGAAAGGGTGGTTTGGGAGTTCGATGTGACTACATTGGTTCATCCACTAATCTGGTAGGATCTTATGGATTTGTTTCATTACAAAGCCTAGCTTAATAGATAAAAGCTCAGTTTTTTAGAAGGGTACAAAGAAATTCTTGTTAATACATACCTCAATCATGTGAATTGCTTGGTGGATCTGCATAATGGTGCTAATAATCATACTGTTTCTTGTTCAAATGAATGAGAAAGAAGTGAGGGAGAACATTCATTAAGTCTAATTTAGTTTTCTAATTTTAAAAATACGTAATTCTAATGTTTTTAACTAAATTTTGTTAAAAATTTATTCGAAGTCAAAACGTGTTTTATAATTCTATTTGAGTTATTTATATTGTTTGATAAATTTTCACTTCGATGTTAAACGAGATACAGAAATCATTGGTTTGAAATGATTGATAATTGAGATTGTTGAAATGTTGAACAGATCATGGTGGCTTCTACAAGCCTGATGCTGTTTGCTGGAAGGTTTGGATTGGCTCCATCAGCAAACAGGAAAGCGACTGCAGGGCTAAAGCTGGAGGTGAGGGACTCAGGGTTGCAGACTGGTGATCCTGCTGGTTTCACTCTTGCAGACACCTTGGCCTGTGGTACTGTTGGCCACATCATTGGGGTTGGGATTGTTCTTGGTCTCAAGAACATTGGTGCAATTTAAACATTCCCTTCACTGAATCTGTAATCAATTACTCATCTACTTTATTTTCCCTCTTTCTTCTTTCTCAACCTTAACTTCATCTTCTGCTTATCCTCTCCCTTCTAAACGCACCAAAATATAGCTGTGATGAAATTCATAGGCACTCCCTTCGATACAAACATAATAACGTAAAAAAAAAACCCACAACTAAGAGAGAAAAGCAGTACATTTAAAAGAAAAAAATAAAAGCTTCTTACATATTTTTCATATGCGTGTTTTTTTTTTTCATATGCATAAATCTAAGAACCAGAAGCTTACTGAACTTGAACTCCTAACACTTGGTGCCAACACAATGGTAACACATTCTTACATGGGACAATGATTTGATGTTATTGTATTTCAAGAAGGAGAGACCTTATTTGAAGTGTTACCCACAAAACTTGTACAAAAGTTTAGTTAGTATATTATTGAAAATAAGTAAATGATACTATAGTACACAATTGTCACTTCAGATGTCTGTGTGCCCGAGTTTCAAGGACCATAAAAACTTTAATTAAGAATATCTGATGTTTGAAGTTCAACCAGAAAAACTTAACAACCATAAACTAAGGTTTCTGTTAAATAAGAAATCTGCATCCTCTGTGAAGTAATGCTTTCAAACTCGGGTTTTCCCCTTTGTCAAAAAACTTAAAATACACATTAAAAAGCTACGTTTTTATTTGCTACATCAAGTAATAATTTAGAGAAACAGCAGCTGATTGTCATGTACCAGCTTCTGTAGATTGTTGTCTTACTCTTCATCTGCACTCCTTATAAATTGATCCCAACCACTGCTGCCCGCACTCGTATCCAAGTAATCAAAAGGAACTGCTGTTTTCAGGCCTGGCCTAACAGCGCAACGATCTTCCACAATTCTAAACTCCACATCATTTCCTTCACTATGAATACTCTCTAATTCATCCCATGCAAACAACAAGGGCAATGTAAAGGCACCCCAAGGGTTGAAATCCACAATCTTAACTCTCTCATCCATTGTGATATAAACATCAAATGTGTAGTTTTCTGACTCAAATTTAGACCTCACATGACTGTTAAAAAATGCTAGGATCAATGAAAGGAGATCATTCTTCTTTTCAAGCAAAATAGAATAAAAAGTAGTAACCTCACGTTGAGAAATTCCAATTAACTTCTGATCTCGTAAGAAACATCGAAATTCCATGTCTGTATGAAGAGATGGATACCATTTACGGAGTGCAAGAAAGAAATTATGGGGCCTTGTTGAAGATTTATCCTGGCATGAATCATACGCATGGCACAAGTCATGGACCAATGAGTCATATGCTCGAAATAAAAGTGCAATCTCACTGAAACTGGCGCACCGAAGGCTACCCGCGGTACTTATCCATGCTGAATCTTTTGGAGCACTCCAATTCAGTTTGGGAAAGACTGCACCCCCAAGGGACAATAGATTCCTTAATTTTCAATTCAAGTTCTGGAAACGAAGGTGGGGGAGAATCTTCTGCTTCATCTCCAGATCCCTCTGAAACCTGAAAATCTTCTTCCTCATTTGGATTATGAACTTTATTGGGTAATGCATATTCATTTAAGACAGAAGCAGGTAAGAGGAAGGGCCCAGAGTCATCAAGAAGGTACTGAATAAATGACTCGGGGAGTTGATGAATTACAGTCTTGATGGATACAGATTTGAACTTTGGATACCACTCTTGAATCTGACATCGATTCACCTTTTTCACTATCATATTCTGTAACCGAAGTTTCTCTACCAAAAACAACCTGTTGAAGTACCTATTCTTCAACAATCAGTATCTGCTATTCAGTAACCATAAGTATAAGAGATCAATTGGGTGACTCGAGAAAAAAACATGCAGAGTAGCTTATATATTAGATAAGAACAGTGAACGATAACTGGAGGGTTTTGATTGGACCAGTGGAGGATATAGATAATAAAGTCACCATTGAGAAGGCAGGAAAGTCTGAGTAAATGTAGGATAGAAGCACTGCATTGAGATTATGCTGTAGCTTTTTCAGTTGCTTTCTTTGTATTCATACACCACTATCTTAATAATACGCCTTAAATTTCATACCCTCTTCTCCAAGAATACGTGGTAAACTTGATTTTCAATAAATATGAACTATTAAACAGTCTCCCTACCTAGACAACCCTCCTTGCAGCAGAGATAAAAATACACGCATATTGTTGAGTTGAGATAGAATAAAATAGAGGTTTGGACTTAAGGAAAATTACCTCTTAAAGGACAAATATGATGGGCCACGTTAGTTGTGCTCAATTTCTTGTTTGGCTTGTTTATGAAATGCTTCATCACCAAAATAGATGCAGAGTCACTTCCTCTCCATCAACTACAACAAATAATATAAATTAATGTAAGAAAATGTGTTCCAACCTAAGCAAAATATAAAGCATATCTTAGAAAGTAACAAAGATTTGTGTAAACTAAGGTATAGCTGATTAACACAACTAACAGCTATTTTTGATGTATAACAATTGCAAACTGTTCTGTTGGAGGAAAATGGAGAAGACAGGAAGGCATATCTACACGTTGTAATTGTAAGCTATTTAATACAGTTTTTAGGAGCAGAATGAAAGAGAGAAGAATCCCTGCTTGGTCAATTTCAAAGAATGATAAACAGTGGTCTTTTTTTTTTTTTTTTCTGTTAAGTGCCCTTACAGTTATTGCTGGTCTTTTTGCAGTATGCACACTTTAACTAAAAGAAGAATATGCCGCTGATAATTCTCCCATCTCAGCATGCCCTAAGCTATATTGCAAGGACATACAAGTACAACAGTCAAACCAAAGTCAACAAAATTCCAAGACTTCGATATGAATCTACTTATACTTGAACATAACAAAAATTTCTGTTAAATGGTAAATGCAAATAGAGATTGGAGTGCATAAATTCAACAAAAAAACTAAAAGAGAAGAAGGGGAATTATGTTCGACAAGTCATCAATGTTGGTTACAAAGAATTTGATAAAAAGGAAGGTCGAAGTAACAAGAATGATTGAAATAATTTACCCAATCATGAAGCTCATAAACTATGTGGGTGACAATTCTCAAGTAAATACTAGATTCAGGTTAGACTATTGGAAACCTTCGAAGAATAATTCTAACGTAATAACTACTTGCTTAAGAGATAACTTAAAGCATACTCATACGTTTGGATAGAAGTTATCTCAAAATGATTAGTTGCATCAAGTATTTGCTATGACTATAACTGAGAATACGAAAGAAATCAATCATTCTTATTTCAATGCCTGCCCATGATTTGAGGGTGCAACGGAAGGTATGGTTGAGGAATATAACCCTGTTTTCTCAACTCAGGAAGGAGACTCTTCAGAATCAAATAGATCTCAACAGATTTTGGGTGATTTCCATCAGCAGCAGAAAACATATGAGTTCTCCCATTAACATCAATCCAGCTGTATCCAGGTATCTTCTGAACTCCTTTCTCCTTCATTAAACTTCTAATTTTAAGAACACTTGCCCATTCACCAGCATCAGCATGTACATTAGAAAGCAATACATAGTATCCAGAATTATTTGGGTCCAGATCTACAAGATGCCTTGAAGCTAGTTTAGCTAACTCCACATTGCCATGGAGCCGGCAAGCTCCTAGCAATGTCCCCCAAACACCAGCATCTGGAGTGAATGGCATGCTCTTCATGGTATCAAATGCTTCTTGCAAACGGCCAGCACGACCATACAAATCTACCATGCATGCATAGTGCTCCATCCTAGCACTGATACCATATTCTGTAGTCATGCAACGAAAGTAGTGTATGCCTTCATCAACTAAGCCTGCATGGCCACAAGCAGAAAGTATGACAAGAAAAGTAACATGGTCAGGGTGAATCCCAGCTCCTAACATCTCATGGAATAGTTCAAGGCACTCTCTAGGGAAACCATGGTTTCCATAGGCAGCAATGATACTGTTCCATGAAACTTCATTCTTCCCATCCATCAGGTCAAACACACATCGAGCCAACGCTAGTTTTCCACATTTAGAATACATGTCTATCAGTGCACTTGCAACAAAAGTGTCAAAACTAAATGCATTTCTTATCACATAGGCATGCATCTCTTTCCCATAATAGAGTGCTGGTAAATTTGAAGCAGCAGAGAGAGCAGATGATAGGCTCACAGTATCATACTTGGCTCCACTAATTCCCATTTGGCGAAAGAGAGCAATGGCCATTTCTGGTTTTCCATTTTGTGAGAAGCTTGAAAGCATTGAGTTCCAACATACACTATCTTTTTCGGACATTCTTCTAAAAAATTCATAAGCAAGATCCACTCTTCCACATTTTGCATACATATCCGTGATGGCAGATCCCACATTAACTATATTCTCTAGTCGTTTCTTTAGAATGTCACAATGCAACTCCTTCCCTAATTTTGTAGCAGCCATTGCAGCACAAGCTGGCAGAACACTAGCCATGGTTAGGCAATTAGGAACCATTCCCTCTTTAATTAACCACCGAAAAATGTTTATAGCATCCCTATTCAGCCCATTAAGAACATAACCTGATATCATAGCAGTGCACACTGCAACATCAACCAAAGTATTCTGCTGGAAAATATTGTATGCCATCTTTACATCTCCACCCTTGAAGTATATGTCAATAAGAGCACTCTTCAAATAGACATCAAAAGGCACCCTATGTCGCACAATGTAACCATGAGCTTCCTTACAATGTTTGAGACTCCCGGTTCTAAGGATAGAAGGAAGGAAACTTGCAAAAGTGACCGCATCTGGTTTGACACCGGCAGAGATCATTGCATTAAACAAAGGTGCAGCCTCATCTGAAAACCCATTTTGTACATATCCAGCAATCAACCCATTCCAACTTACCGTATCAGTTTGTGACATTGTATTAAATAACTTGCGAGCATCTAAAAGGTTCCCGCATTTTGAATACATGGCAACCAGTGTGTTTGCTACCTGTGGATCAAACTCAAATCCACTACCAATAACAAGACCATGAAGCTGAGTACCAACACAAAAATTCCCTTTCATAGCACATATAGACAAAATACAAGTATATGTCACTGAATTAAGCCTACTATAAGAGGTCCTCATGTCAAGAAAAGTCCCTATTGCATTTTCAAAATTTCCAATTTTGACATAACCATGAAGCATCACATTCCACAAAATGGTGTCTCTCAGGGGCAATTCATCAAACACAAGTCGTGCATCATGAATATAACCATTGTCTGCATACAACTTGATCAAAGCACTGCCGACAAACAAGTCCACATGAAATCCCATCAATCGAGCCATATTATGAACCACCATACACAACGGCACATTATTCAAACCACCACAAGCTTTAATCACATAAGGGAATGTGTATTTGTCAGGTGAAACTTTACTACCCAACATCTTGAAGTAAAACAACAACGCAAAATCAAACCACCCCAACATGTAAAGCCCTCTCATCATCCAATTCCAAGGAAGAGCGTAGCACAATTCAAGCCTGAAGAACAAGTTTCCTGCATCCTTGATTCTACCACAAAGAACATACAGGCCCAAAATTCTGGAACTCAGTGAGCAAATATCATTCATGCCACCAACAACGACTTGCGTGTGAACTTGTCTAACTTGTTGAAGCAAAGAAGCATCTGAACAGGCCCGGAACAAAGATTCCAAATGGGTTGTGAGAGAATCTTGGGTCTCCAAGGCCAAAAGATGTGATTTTGATACAACATTGTTGCCTATGTTTGTTGCTGTATGCATGAATTTGGACCTTGAAATTGCGAGTCTAAACATAGAGCATAGATTTTGAGATAACATTGTTGCCTATGTTTGTTGCTGTGTGCATGAATTTGGACCTTGAAATTGAGTCTAGACATAAAGCATATATTGAATCTTGGATACCACTCTTGAATCTGACATCGATTCACCTCTTCCACTATCATATTCTGTAACAGTAGTTTATCTACCAAATATAACCTGTTGAAATCCCTCTTCTTCAACAATATCTGGTATTTAGTAACCATAAGTATAAGAGATCAATTGGGTTGCTTAAGAAAAAAGAACATGCAGATTATATTAGATTAGATATTACACAAAAACAGCGAATGATAGTTGGATGGTTTTGATTGGACCAGTGGAGGATATAGATAATAAAGTCACCATTGAGAAGGCAGGAAAATCTGAGTGAATACAGGATAGAAACACTGATTGAGAAACTTCTAATGACACTAAAGCTAGTTGGGATAAAAGCACTGCATTGAGATTATGCTGTAGCTTTTTCAGTTGCTTTCTTTATATTCATGCACCAAGACTATCTTAATACTCCTTAAATTTCATACCTTCTTGTCCCAAATAAATGATAAACTTGATTTTCGAAAACATGAACTATTAAATTGTCTCCCTAGACAGACAGCCCTTCTTGCAGCAGACATAAAACTAGGCATATGTAACCACGTACAGACTAAATCCATAAGTAACTGAGTACACACAGATCAAAATCCATAGGTAAGATCCGTATATCATTATGCACAAATTATAATCTGTCAATTACCTACATAAACATTTTCTTAAAATTGGTGTCTTTTTCCTGGAATTATTGCTGAAATAATTGACCATATAAAGAAGTCAATTTAGGGTGGCCATTTAGAGGCATACTTCAACTATGTTGCCAAAGGACTAGAGTGAGTTTAGAGACTCTACACATAACACTATTGATTATTAAAATCAATGCATAGAAGGGGGAATTTGGTTCCTAAATTTAATTTACAATAATAATTTTATTATGTGACCGGAACATTACTATTGGATTTGAAGGTCGAAATTAAACAGTCACATTTGGTTTCAATTTCTATTTAACAAAATGCATTACTATTGAAATTGCACAAACGAGAAACTATTGAAATCCTTAGCAGGTTCTGTTAACTACCATAAGGGAATAAAATTAAAAAGACATACACATAATATTTCTATATTATATTAATTTGAGAATTTAAGGTCCAGATGTTCTAGTATTGAGATACAATCTCTCCAGTCCAATTATGAACATATCATATTTCCTAGTTGAATTGTTTAAGAGCATATTTACTATATTAGGTCCAATATGAAAGAATCATAAATAGTTTTGTAAAGTTAATAACAAAACAAAAATAATCCCTACTCTAGATTAGATATATTTCAGTACTTGAGTTGGAAAGAAGCTTGGTACAATTTCAATTGGTCAAAAAGTGTTCCAGTCTCAATTTGAAGGGACTGAATTTGTACTCAAGTTCCTGTATATATTGAGTCTTTCTTTGTTTTGAACGCAAGTTAGATGGTTGATTAACTACTATTATATACAAAACAATAATACTTGTTTAGAATAACTAAAGAAATGCATAGCAACTACTGAGTTACCCAGACTAAAAGTTAATGAAACTAGAAAGTAATATGTTTGCCATCCTGTATGTTCGACACTCCTAAAAGTAAAATGGCATATTACTACAAATTAAATTTCCCAAAGAAAAAAAAAAGGATGTACTTGAGACTGAGACTTTAAAATATGAGTAGTGGACAACAGTACCACTCTCTTCCTCTTCTATTTATAGTGAAGCAAGCACGTACATATGAAAAGATATGAAAAGACTACTCTAAGATACTA
>Ga0099823_1003620_pt1 | contig 14733 bp, 9 predicted proteins | sample CowpearedBW_FD_76831 | JGI IMG/M metagenome (GOLD analysis project Ga0099823, IMG submission 76831) | Root nodule microbial communities of legume samples collected from California, USA - Cow pea red BW | ecosystem: Host-associated > Plants > Roots > Nodule | place: USA: California | collected...
AAGGCAAGCTTGAGGATGTCCTGCGGGGACTTGTTGGCATAGGTCGCGGCCAGGGCGGCGACGTCGAAGGGTTGGCTCATCAGGCGGTTTCCATCTTGGCTGTGGCGCTGTGCGCTCGTAGTAGGGGGATGGTAACAAAAAAAACGTGGTCTAGATGGGCTCACAAGCTCTGCAGGGTCTGCATCAGCACCCGCACTTTGGCGATCGACTCTTCATACTCGGCCTGCCACTGCGAGTCGGCTACCACCGCGCCGCCGCCCCAGCAACTGACCTGTCCATCTTTGATCAGCAAGCTGCGAATGGCGATCGAACTGTCCATTTCGCCGCGCACATCCACATACAGCAGCGAGCCGCAGTACAGCGCGCGGCGCGCGGGTTCCAGTTCGTCGATGATCTGCATGGCACGGATTTTCGGGGCGCCGGTAATCGAGCCGCCAGGGAAGCTGTCGCCGATCAGGTCCAGCGCATCTTTGTCGCTGGCCAGCTGGCCGGTGATGCTGCTGACCAGATGGTGCACATTGGGGTAACTCTCCAGGCTGAACAGTTCCGGTACCTTCACTGAGCCGATCTCACACGTGCGCCCCAGGTCGTTGCGCAGCAGGTCGACGATCATCAGGTTTTCCGAGCGGTCCTTCGGGCTGTGCAGCAGCTCTTGGGCATTACGCTGGTCTTCAGCCGGGTCGCTGGCGCGTGGGCGGGTGCCCTTGATCGGCCGGGTTTCCACCTGGCCCTGGCTGACGCGGATGAAGCGCTCGGGCGAAAAGCTCAGCAGGGTACTGCCGTCGGCCAGTTGCTGGTAGCCGGAGAAGGGTGTCGGGCAGGCCTGGCGCAGGGCCTGGTAGGCTCGCCATGGATCGCCTTGGCAGGGCGCGCGAAAGCGTTGGGTGAGGTTGATCTGGTAGCAGTCACCTGCCTGGATGTAGCGTTGTACCTGGTCGAACGCTGTTTTGTACTGCTCGGGCTCCAGGTCACCGACCATCGGTGCGAGCAGCCGGAAGTCGCCGGTGGTGGTGGTGGTGTCCTGGAACAGCCTGATCAGGCGTTGGCGTTCGTCGTCTGCCAGGCTCGGGTGGAACACCAGCTGGCTGGTGCCGAGCAGATGATCGCTGACCAGTGCCCAGGCATACAGGCCCAGTTGTGCGTCTGGCAGGCCGAGGTCGTCCACGGCCAGGCTTGGCAGGTGTTCCAGGCGGCGGCCGAAGTCGTAGCTCAGGTAGCCAATCAGGCCCCCGGCAAAGGGCAGTTCTACACCGTTGGGCAAGTCGGCGTGGCCCAGTTGTGCCAGGCCAGCGCGCAGGCGCTGGAGGAAGACGCGGCCATCTTCATCGGGCTGCGCCTGCAGTTGTTGCAGCGGCCAGGCGCTGAGCAGGTCGAAACGCCCGCGTTCGGCGCCGGGGCGGGCGCTGTCGAGCAGGATCGCACCGGGGGCCTGGCGCAGGTGGGCGAAATAGGCGGCAGGGTCGGGTTGGTAGGGCAGGGGGTGTAGCGTGCAGGTCGGCATCAGTATGGACGGCGATGTAAAAGCGAGGAGGGCGATTGTAGACCTGTGCAGGAAAAGCGCCTAGCGCTGGGTACGACATTCAACATTGTGTTTGGCCCATACGCAGCACAAGGCAGTTCCTGCAGGTTGAGCGAAGCGCATGATTCAACTGCAGTGCTTGCAAGAGCAACCTTGTGCTGCGAATGGGCTGCAAAGCAGCCCCTGTATTTCAGCGGTTGGGCACATGCCCGAACAGACCCTGTGCTACCCGTACCCGCTGCTCGGCGTCTTCGGTCACACCCTCCTTGGCCAGTGCTTCGATGTGCGCCTCGATGGCATGGGTGCGCTGAGTCAGGCCGCAATCGTTGGCAATCTGGATGTTCAGCCCCGGGCGGGCGTTGAGCTCCAGAATCAGCGGGCCCTTGTCCTGGTCAAGCACCATGTCCACGCCGATATAGCCCAGGCCGCACAGTTCATAGCAGCCAGCGGCCAGCTTCATGAAGCCGTCCCAGTTCGGCAGTTGCACGCCGTCCACCGCGTTGGTGGTGTCCGGGTGCTTGCTGATGATGTTGTTCAGCCAGGTGCCGCGCAGGGTCACGCCGGTGGCCAGGTCGACACCCACACCGATGGCGCCCTGGTGCAGGTTGGCCTTGCCGCCGGACTGGCGAGTCGGCAGGCGCAGCATGGCCATCACCGGGTAGCCCATGAGCACGATGATGCGGATGTCCGGTACGCCTTCGTAACTGATGCTCTTGAATATCTGGTCCGGGGTCACGCGGTACTCGATCAGCGCGCGGTCGCGGTGCCCGCCGAGGGAGTACAGCCCGGTGAGGATGCTGGAAATCTGGTGCTCGATTTCCTCATGGCTGATGATCTTGCCCGACACTGTGCGGTAGCGGTCCTCGAAGCGGTCGGCAATTACCAGGATGCCGTCACCGCCGGCGCCTTGCGCCGGCTTGATGACGAAATCGCTGCGACCGCCGATGATCTGGTCGAGCTTATCGATCTCTTTTTCGGTCTCGATGATGCCGTACATTTCCGGCACATGGATGCCGGCCGCCAGTGCGCGCTCCTTGGTGATGATCTTGTCGTCGACGATCGGGTACAGGCTGCGCTTGTTGTACTTCAGCACATAGTCCGCGTTACGTCGGTTGATCCCCATGATGCCCCGGGCCTCCAGGGCTTTCCACGTCTTGATCAGGCCAAACATCAGGAGTCAGCCTTTTTCAGGAAGGCTTTGAAGCGCACGAGTTCGGTCAGGCGGTAGCCGCGATAACGGCCCATCGCCAGCATGAAGCCCACCAGGATCAGCAGCACCGCCGGGAAGGTGAACACGAAGTACACCAGCTCCGGCACCATCATCAGCAGGTGTGCCAGGGAGGCGGCGAACAGCGTGCCGATGGCCACTTTCATGGCATGGCCGCCACCACGCTCCTCCCAGGTGATCGACAGGCGTTCGATGGTCATGGTCAGGATCACCATCGGGAACAGCGCTACAGACAGCCCGCGTTCAAGGCCCAGCTTGTGGCTGAACAGGCTGATGGCGGCAATCAGCACCACGACGAAGGTCAATACCACCGACAGGCGTGGCAGCATCTGCAGCTTGAGGTGTTCCAGGTACGAGCGCAGCGACAGGCCCAGGGCCGTGATCACCGTGAACAGCACAATACCGAAGCCCAGCTGGGTTTCGCGGAACGCCAGGGCGATCAGCACCGGGGTGAATGTGCCCAGGGTCTGGATGCCGATCAGGTTGCGCAGCACCAGGATCACCAACACGCCGATCGGGATCATGACCATGATCATGAAGGTCTGCTGGGTTTGCAGCGGCAGACCGTACAGCGAGTATTCGAGGAAGTCGGCGTCGGTGTTCTCGTCGGTCAGCTTGGCCAGGCGGATGGCGTTCATCTCGCTGTTGTTCATACTGAAGGTGACAGTGGCCTTCTTGCCGCCATCGACGGTGATCAGGTTGTCGTCACCGGTCCACCACAGCAGGCGGTCGCTCGGCAGGCCTTGCTCACCAGTGTCCGGGTTGAAGTACAGCCAGTCGTCACCGTTGAAGCTGCGCAGCCACAGCTCCGGGGTTTGCGGGGTGTCGGCCAGCAGGCGGATGGTGTGCACCTTTTCCATCGGCACGTGGGCGATCGACAGCAGCAGGTCGATGACCTGGGCCTTCTTCATCGCCGAAGTGTCGCCAGCCAGCAGCAGCTTGACGTTGTCGTCGTTGAGGTTGTTGACCCGCTTGATGGTTTCGCTGACAAAGGTCTCGACGTCGGCCGAGTGCTGACGTATAGGGGCCATCAGGGCTTCAGCGGCGATCTTCTCGGGGCCCTCGACGGCCAGGCTGTCACGGAAGGTCGGGCCTTTGATCTTGGTCTTCTCGTTGCTGTAGCGCTTGGTCAGTACCAGGCGGTAGTAGAGGGTCTGGTTGCCACTGGCGCGACGTGCCGACCAGGTAACCTTGCGGTTGCCGTCGGCACGGTTGATGCTGACCCCGTAGTTGTTGGAGATGAAGCTCTCGTTGAGGCTGACGTAGTCGCGGTTCAGCGGTGGCACGAACATCTGCACCTTGACCGGGTCCTTGCTGCTGGCCACGAACTCGACCTTGGCGTCGATGTTCCACAGGTCGTCGGTTTCATCCTCGGTCACCGGGATGCCGAGCACGAAGATCTGATAAGCCGTGACCGCCACGCCCAATAGCACCAGCACGGTGATCAGGACTTTCAGATGGAGGGTGAGAGAGCGCATCGGGATTACTCTGCTTTGGGAGCGTCGGTGGCACAGGCAGGTTTGCCGGCCGCATATTTAAGGCTTGGGTCAACCAGTGCGTCGAAGTGCTTGAGCGCCTCGGAACCGATCAGCAGCGGGAACTGGAAGGCGCTGCGGTCGGTGAGGTTGACTTCGATGGTGCGCCTGGTCTGGCCCATGCAGATTTCGAGTTCGATGACCGGGCGGGCCGTGTAGGCCTTGCCTGATTCGGCATCATAGTCGCCGGCCCGGCGCTTGATCTTGCTGACGCGTGCCAGTGGGCGTTCGATCGGGTGCGAATGGGCCGCATCGATGGCGAGGTAGAAGCGTACCCAGCTTTCGCCATTGCGCTTGAACCGCTTGATGTCGCGGGCGCTGAGCGAGGCGGTCTTGGCACCGGTGTCGAGCTTGGCGGCCACTTCCAGGTCCAGGTCGCCCAGATGTGCGTATTCGTTGAGACCATACACGGTCTTGCCCGCAGCCTGGCCAAGGGCCGGCAGCAGGGTGAGGCATAGCAGCAATAAAACGGGTGTAAGTCTCATATTCCTGGCGCGGTGCATTGCAAGGTTCTAGGCAAGGTTCAGGTCAAGGTGACTGGCAATTACTGCGCAAGCTTCCTCGTTGATCTGTCAACAGGCACGAATGCATGACAGACAGGCTATCCATACCCCATCGGAGGCGCGGCATTCTATCACGCCGACGTCTTGACGCCAGCGGTGCGCGATCTGACAGCGTTGTAGTGGTGATAGTTCGCGATTAGACGATTGTCGACAATGTTCATTTTGTCTTTGACTTGGAGGGCTCGTTTCGTTAGTTTCTGGCGAAGAGATTTAAAAGGTGTCGACAATATGCAGGACCTTTCCACCCCCGGCCCGGTGCTGACAGACGAAACGGAAACCCTCTCCGAAAACGTCTTCCGACGCATCCAGGCGGCCATTGTCAAGGGTGATATCGCCCCCGGCAGCAAGATTTCCGAGCCGGAGTTGGCGCGCACCTATGGCATCAGCCGCGGGCCGCTACGCGAAGCTATCCACCGCCTTGAAGGCCAGCGCCTGCTGGTGCGCGTGCCGCATGTGGGCGCGCGGGTGGTATCGCTCAACCACGCCGAACTGATCGAGCTGTACGAAATTCGCGAGTCGCTGGAAGGCATGGCCTGCCGCCTGGCCGCCGAACGCATGAGCCAGGCCGACATCGACGAACTGCGCCGGGTGCTCGACACCCATGAGCGCGATGCCGCGTTCCAGGCCGGTCTGGGCTACTACCAGCAGGAAGGCGACTACGACTTCCATTACCGGATTATTCAGGGTAGCGGCAACCAGACCCTGGTCAAGATGCTCTGCGGCGAGCTGTACCAACTGGTGCGCATGTACCGTATCCAGTTCTCTGCCACCCCCAACCGGCCACGCCAGGCCTTTGCCGAGCACCATCGCATTCTTGATGCCATCGCCGACCGTGACGGCGAACTGGCCGAACTCCTGATGCGCCGCCACATCGGCGCGTCCAAGCGCAATATCGAGCGTCACTACCTGGACGCCCACAACAACAGCACACGAGGTGAGAAATGACAGTCAAGAGCACCCCCGGTCAGCGTTTCCGTGACGCCGTTGCCGCTGAACACCCGCTGCAGGTAGTTGGCGCCATCAACGCCAACCATGCCCTGCTGGCCAAGCGTGCCGGCTTCAAGGCCATCTACCTGTCAGGTGGCGGCGTGGCCGCTGGCTCCCTGGGTCTGCCAGACCTGGGCATCACTGGCCTGGACGACGTGCTCACCGACGTGCGTCGTATCACCGACGTGTGCGACCTGCCGCTGCTGGTGGATGTCGACACCGGCTTCGGCGCTTCGGCCTTCAACGTTGCCCGTACCGTGCGCTCGATGAGCAAGTTCGGCGCTGCCGCTATCCATATCGAGGACCAGGTTGGCGCCAAGCGTTGTGGCCACCGCCCCAACAAGGAAATTGTCAGCCAGCAGGAAATGGTCGACCGTATCAAAGCTGCCGTCGACGCCCGCAGCGATGACAGCTTCGTGATCATGGCGCGTACCGACGCGCTGGCCGTCGAAGGCCTGAACGCCGCCCTGGACCGTGCCGAGGCGTGTGTCGAAGCGGGCGCCGACATGATCTTCCCGGAAGCCATCACCGAACTGCAGATGTACAAGACTTTCGCTGATCGGGTGAAGGCACCGATCCTGGCCAACATCACCGAGTTCGGTGCCACGCCGCTGTACACAACCGAAGAGCTGGCCTCGGTCGACGTGTCGTTGGTGCTGTACCCGCTGTCGGCGTTCCGCGCCATGAACAAGGCGGCCGAGAACGTGTATGCCGCACTGCGTCGTGACGGCACGCAAAAGAACGTGATCGACACCATGCAGACTCGCATGGAGCTTTACGATGCCATTGGTTATCACGCCTTCGAGCAGAGCCTCGATGCACTGTTTGCCCAGAAGAAGGGCTAAGCGCTAGCGCCCGAATTAGCCAGAAAGCATCCATAACAAATTCAAGAAAGGAGAAACACCATGGCCGAAGCAAAAGTACTCAGTGGCGCAGGCCTGCGTGGCCAGGTGGCCGGCCAGACTGCACTGTCGACCGTGGGCCAGGCCGGTGCCGGGCTGACCTACCGTGGTTATGATGTGCGTGACCTGGCGGCCGGTGCCGAGTTCGAAGAAGTCGCCTACCTGCTGCTGTACGGCGAGCTGCCAACCCAGGCCGAACTGGCCGACTACAAGCGCAAGCTCAAGGGCCTGCGTGACCTGCCGCAAGCCTTGAAGGAAGTGCTTGAGCGCATCCCGCGCGATGCCCACCCGATGGACGTCATGCGCACCGGTTGCTCGGTACTGGGCACCCTCGAACCAGAACTGACCTTCGAAGCCCAGCGCGACAAGACCGACCGTCTGCTGGCGCTGTTCCCGGCCGTGATGTGCTACTGGTACCGCTTCACCCACCATGGCGTACGCATCGACTGCACCACTGATGAAGACACCTTGGGTGGCCACTTCCTGCACCTGCTGCACGGCAAGAAGCCGAGCGAGCTGCACGTCAAGGTCATGAACGTGTCGCTGATTCTCTACGCTGAACACGAATTCAACGCCTCGACCTTCACTGCCCGCGTCTGCGCCTCGACCCTGTCTGACCTGTACTCCTGCGTTACCGCAGCCATCGGCTCGCTGCGTGGCCCGCTGCACGGCGGTGCCAACGAGGCTGCGATGGAACTGATCGAACGCTTCCAGAGCCCGCAGGAAGCCACCGCCGAGCTGCTGCGCATGCTCGAGCGCAAAGACAAGATCATGGGCTTTGGCCATGCCATCTACAAAGAGTCCGACCCGCGCAACGAGGTGATCAAGGGCTGGTCGAAGCAGCTGGCTGACGAAGTGGGTGACAAGGTGCTGTACCCGGTGTCCGAAGCCATCGACAAGACCATGTGGGAGCAGAAGCGCCTGTTCCCCAATGCCGACTTCTACCATGCCTCGGCGTACCACTTCATGGGCATTCCGACCAAGCTGTTCACCCCGATCTTCGTCTGCTCGCGGCTGACCGGCTGGGCGGCGCACGTCTTCGAGCAGCGCGCCAACAACCGCATCATCCGCCCGAGCGCCGAGTATGTCGGCGTCGAACAGCGCCAGTTCGTGCCGATCGAGCAGCGCTGAATAGCTATAGAGAGGCAACCCGTTCCCCTTGTGGGAGCGGGTGTGCCCCCGAATGCGCCGGCCTTGCAACCACTGTGCACCTGCTGACGCATTCGCGGGCACGCCCGCTCCCACAGGTACGGTGAAACCTTCCGAATCCTGTGACCGAGCCTGATTCCATGATGAACACTGCATACCGCAAGCACCTGCCAGGCACCGACCTGGACTACTTCGATGCCCGCGCGGCGGTCGAGGCGATCAAGCCCGGCGCCTACGACGGCTTGCCATACACGTCCCGCGTGCTCGCCGAGAACCTGGTGCGCCGCTGCGATCCTGCTACGCTCGATGCCTCGCTGAGCCAACTGATCGAGCGCAAGCGCGACCTCGACTTCCCGTGGTTCCCGGCCCGCGTGGTGTGCCATGACATCCTTGGCCAGACTGCGCTGGTCGACCTTGCCGGCCTGCGTGACGCCATTGCCGACAAAGGCGGCGACCCGGCCCAGGTCAACCCGGTGGTGCCGGTGCAACTGATCGTCGACCACTCGCTGGCCGTCGAGTGCGGTGGTTTCGACCCGCAGGCCTTCGAAAAGAACCGCGCCATCGAAGACCGCCGCAACGAAGACCGCTTCCACTTCATCAACTGGACCAAGAAGGCGTTCAAGAACGTCGACGTGATCCAGCCGGGCAACGGCATCATGCACCAGATCAACCTGGAGAAGATGTCGCCGGTGGTCCACAGCGACCGCGGTGTCGCCTACCCGGACACCTGCGTCGGCACCGACAGCCACACGCCGCATGTCGATGCACTGGGTGTGATCGCCATCGGCGTAGGCGGCCTGGAAGCCGAAAACGTGATGCTCGGCCGCGCCTCCTGGATGCGCCTGCCGGAAATCGTCGGCGTCGAGCTGACTGGCAAACTGGCCCCGAACATCACCGCCACCGACCTGGTACTGGCCTTGACCGAATTCCTGCGCAAGCAGAAAGTGGTCGGCGCTTACCTGGAGTTCCATGGCGAGGGTGCTCGCGCCCTGACCTTGGGCGACCGCGCCACCATTTCCAACATGGCCCCGGAATACGGCGCCACGGCGGCGATGTTCGCCATCGACCAGCAGACCATCGACTACCTGCGCCTGACCGGCCGTGAAGAGCAGCAGGTCAAACTGGTGGAAACCTACGCCAAGGCCACCGGCCTGTGGGCTGACAGCCTGGGCGGCGCCGTCTACGAGCGCACCCTGAGCTTCGACCTGTCGAGCGTGGTACGCAACATGGCCGGCCCGTCCAACCCGCATGCCCGTGTCGCCACCAGCGACCTGGCGGCCAAAGGCATCGCCGGCAGCTGGGAAGAAGTGCCGGGGCAGATGCCGGACGGCGCGGTGATCATCGCTGCCATCACCAGTTGCACCAACACCAGCAACCCGCGCAACGTGATTGCCGCAGGCCTGATTGCGCGCAATGCCAACAAGCTGGGCCTGACCCGCAAACCGTGGGTCAAGTCGTCGTTGGCACCCGGCTCCAAGGCGGTGCAGCTGTACCTGGAGGAGGCAGGGCTGGAGAAGGAGCTGGAGCAGCTTGGCTTTGGCATCGTCGCCTTCGCCTGCACCACCTGCAACGGTATGTCCGGCGCCCTGGACCCGGTGATCCAGCAAGAAATCATCGACCGCGACCTGTACGCCACTGCCGTGTTGTCGGGTAACCGCAACTTCGACGGGCGTATCCACCCGTACGCCAAGCAGGCCTTCCTGGCTTCGCCACCGCTGGTGGTCGCCTACGCCATAGCCGGTACCATCCGCTTCGACATCGAGAAGGATGTACTGGGGGTGGTCGACGGCAAGGAAATCCGCCTCAAGGACATCTGGCCCAGCGACGAAGAGATCGATGCGGTGGTGCGTGCTGCGGTCAAGCCGGAGCAGTTCCGCAAGGTCTACATCCCGATGTTCGCCATCGAGGAAGACCGCGGGCCGAAAGTTGCGCCGCTGTATGATTGGCGCCCGATGAGCACCTACATCCGCCGCCCTCCCTACTGGGAAGGGGCCCTGGCCGGCGAGCGCACCCTGCGCGGCATGCGCCCGCTGGCGGTGCTGCCGGACAACATCACCACCGACCACCTGTCGCCGTCCAACGCGATCATGCTCGACAGCGCCGCCGGTGAATACCTGGCGAAAATGGGCCTGCCGGAAGAAGACTTCAACTCCTACGCCACTCACCGTGGCGACCACCTGACCGCCCAGCGCGCCACCTTCGCCAACCCTAAACTGTTCAACGAAATGGTGCGCAACGACGATGGCAGCGTGAAGCAGGGCTCGCTGGCGCGTATCGAGCCGGAAGGCAAGGTTACCCGCATGTGGGAGGCAATCGAAACCTACATGCAGCGCAAGCAGCCGCTGATCATCGTTGCGGGTGCCGACTACGGCCAGGGTTCGTCGCGCGACTGGGCGGCCAAGGGCGTGCGCCTGGCGGGTGTCGAGGCGATCGTGGCCGAAGCCTTCGAGCGTATTCACCGCACCAACCTGGTAGGCATGGGCGTGCTGCCGCTGGAGTTCAAGCCGGGCACCGACCGCAACACCCTGGGCCTGGATGGCAGCGAAACCTATGACGTGCTGGGTGCGCGTACGCCACGGGCGACCCTGACCCTGGTGGTTACCCGTGCCAATGGCGAGCGCCTGGAGGTACCGGTGACCTGCCGCCTGGACACCGCCGAGGAAGTGTCGATCTACGAAGCGGGCGGGGTGCTGCAGTGCTTTGCCCAGGACTTCCTCGAAGCGACCGCCTGAGCATGAATCGGGGGCCGCTTTGCGGCCCTTTCGCGACACAAGGCCGCTCCCACAAAGGGCGGCGCAGTACCTGTGGGAGCGGCCTTGTGTCGCGAAAGGGCTGCAAGGCAGCCCCAGGGTATTTCACCGGACTATCAGGATGCCCAAGAAAATGGCACATGTACCCCAGATCAAAATCCCCGCCACGTACATCCGCGGCGGCACCAGCAAAGGCGTGTTCTTCCGCCTGCAAGACCTGCCCGAGCAGGCGCAAATTCCAGGCCCCGCTCGCGACGCACTGCTGCTGCGGGTAATCGGCAGCCCCGACCCTTACGGCAAGCAGATCGACGGCATGGGCGGCGCCACGTCCAGTACCAGCAAGACCGTCATCCTGTCGCAAAGCATCAAGCCCGAACACGATGTCGACTACCTGTTTGGCCAGGTCAGCATCGACAAGGCCTTCGTCGACTGGAGTGGCAACTGCGGCAACCTGTCCGCTGCGGTCGGTTCGTTTGCCATCAGCAGTGGGCTGGTCGACCCGGCGCGTATTCCGCGCAACGGTATCGCCACCGTGCGTATCTGGCAGGCAAATATCGGCAAGACCATCATCGCCCACGTCCCGATCACTGAAGGTGAAGTGCAGGAAACCGGCGACTTCGAGCTGGACGGGGTCACCTTCCCGGCGGCCGAGGTGCAGCTGGAGTTTCTTGACCCTGCAGCCGATGAAGACGGCGGTGGCGGTGCCATGTTCCCCACTGGCAAGCTGGTCGATGACCTGGAAGTGCCGGGGATCGGTACGTTCAAGGCGACCATGATCAATGCCGGTATCCCGACCATTTTTGTCAATGCTGCCGATATCGGCTACACCGGTACCGAACTGCAGGACGCCATCAACGGCGATCCGCAGGCGCTGCTGCGCTTCGAGACCATTCGCGCCTACGGCGCTGTGCGCATGGGGCTTATCGACAACGTCGATCAGGCTGCCGGGCGTCAGCACACGCCGAAAGTGGCGTTCGTCGCGCCGCCGAGCACCTACACTGCGTCCAGTGGCAAGGCGGTGCAGGCCGATGAGATCGACCTGTTGGTGCGGGCCTTGTCGATGGGCAAGCTGCACCATGCCATGATGGGTACGGCTGCGGTGGCAATTGGCACTGCGGCGGCCATTCCGGGCACGCTGGTCAACCTCGCCGCTGGCGGTGGCGAGCGCAGCGCTGTGCGTTTCGGTCATCCTTCGGGCACCCTGCGGGTCGGAGCCGAGGCACGCCAGGTGAAGGGTGAGTGGACGGTAACCAAGGCAATCATGAGCCGTAGTGCTCGCGTGCTGATGGAGGGCTGGGTTCGCGTACCTGGCGACAGCTTCTAACGCACCACTGGCGCTCGGCTTTAGTTCGTTGGGGCCGCTTGGCGGCCCTTCGCGGGCCTGCCTGCTGCCACAGGGCAACCACAGCTTCTGGATGCTGTGGTCAACCCGTGGCAGCGGGTGAGCCGGCGAAGGGCTGCACAGCAACCCCGGCAATTCTGAAGGGAGCTGGATATGAGCGCCAACGTAGACCTCAATGACCGCCCGGACTACGACCGGGTGCTACAAACCCTGGCCGATTACGCCATCGGCTACCGGGTCGAATCCCTCGAGGCCCTGGACACCGCGCGCAACTGCCTGATGGACACCCTCGGTTGCGGCCTTCTCGCCTTGCGCTTCCCTGAGTGCACCAAGCTCCTTGGTCCTCAGGTGGAAGGCACGCTGGTCCCGAATGGTGCTCGCGTCCCCGGCACCTCCTATCGCCTCGACCCGGTCAAGGCTGCCTGGGACATTGGCTGCACGGTGCGCTGGCTGGACTACAACGACACCTGGCTGGCCGCCGAATGGGCTCATCCCTCGGACAACCTTGGCGGCATCCTGGCAGTGGCTGACCACCTGTCACAAAAACGGGTTGCCGCGGGTGAACAGCCGCTGCTGATGCGTGATGTGCTGGAGGCCATGGTCATGGCGCATGAGATCCAGGGCGTGCTGGCGCTGGAAAACGCCTTCAACCGCGTCGGCCTCGATCACGTGATTCTGGTGAAGGTCGCCTCGACCGCCGTGTGTGCCAGGCTGATGGGGGCCAATCGTGAGCAGATGCTCTCGGCCTTGTCCCACGCCTTCGTCGACGGCCAGGCCCTTCGAACCTATCGCCACGCGCCCAACGCCGGTTCGCGCAAGTCCTGGGCTGCGGGTGACGCCTCCAGCCGAGGTGTGCGCCTGGCCGACATCGCCTTGCGCGGGGAGATGGGCGTGCCGGGCGTGCTCACGGCGACGCAGTGGGGGTTCTACGATGTTTCGTTCAGCCACACCAACAAAGACCTGGCGCTCAAGCCCGCCGGGCAGTACGAGCTGCGCCTGCCCCAGGCGTTGGGCAGCTATGTGATGGAAAACGTGCTGTTCAAGGTCAGTTTCCCTGCCGAGTTCCACGCCCAGACCGCCTGTGAGGCGGCAGTGATTCTGCATCCACTTGTGCGTAACCGCCTGCATGAAGTCGACCGCATCGTCATCACCACCCAGGAGTCGGCGATCCGCATCATCTCCAAGAGCGGCCCGCTGGCCAATGCCGCCGACCGTGACCACTGTCTGCAGTACATGGTGGCCGTGCCGCTGATCTTTGGCCATTTGGTAGCCGAGCATTATGAGGACGCCTTCCATGCCAACCACCCCAGTATCGACCGCCTGCGCGAGAAGATGGAGGTGGTGGAAGACCCGCGCTTCAGTCGCGAGTACCTGGAGCCGGACAAGCGTTCGATCGCCAACGCGCTGCAGGTGTTCTTCAAGGATGGCAGCAGCACCGAGCAAGTGGTGGTGGAATACCCGATCGGGCATCGTCGGCGGCGGGGGGAGGGGATACCGTTGCTGGAGGCCAAGTTCAGGGCCAACCTGGCGACCCGCTTTGCCCGGCAGCGGTGCCAGCAGGTTTTCGAACTGTGCAAGGACCAGCAGAAGCTGGAAGGCACGGCTGTGCACAGGTTCGTGGACTTGTTTGTGATATGAGGTGGCCTGTGCCGGCCGTTTTGCGGCTAAAGCCACTCCTACAAGGGCATGCGCAGGTCTCGAACACCGTGGGGGCCCTGTTAGAGCGGCTTTAGCCGCGAAGCGGCCGGCACAGGCCAAAACAACAAAGCCCCGGCATCGCTGCCGGGGCTTTGTTTACAACGTGTAAATCAGCTTACGCCTGAACCACCGGGATCTTGGCGTTGGCTGCCGCTTCGCGGAACTCGGCAATCTGGTCGAAGCTCAGGTAGCGGTAAACGTCGGCAGCCATGCTGTCGATGTCTTTCGCGTACTGCATGTACTCTTCGACGGTCGGCAGTTTGCCGATGATCGAAGCGACAGCGGCCAGCTCGGCCGATGCCAGGTACACGTTGGTCGCGTCGCCCAGACGGTTCGGGAAGTTACGGGTCGAGGTGGAGACCACGGTCGAACCGGTCTGCACACGTGCCTGGTTGCCCATGCACAGCGAGCAGCCTGGCATTTCCATGCGTGCACCGGCCTTGCCGTAGATGCCGTAGTAGCCTTCTTCGGTCAGCTGGTGAGCGTCCATCTTGGTTGGCGGAGCCAGCCACAGACGGGTCGGAATGCCACCCTTGACCTTCTCCAGCAGCTTGCCGGCAGCGCGGAAGTGACCGATGTTGGTCATGCACGAACCGATGAACACTTCGTCGATCTTCTCGCCTTGTACCGAGGACAGCAGGCGGGCATCGTCCGGGTCGTTCGGCGCGCAGAGCACAGGCTCTTTGACGTCGGCCAGGTCGATTTCGATGATTTCGGCGTATTCGGCATCGGCGTCGGCCGACAGCAGCTCAGGCTTGGCCAGCCAGGCTTCCATGGCCTGGGCACGGCGCTCCAGGGTGCGGGCATCGCCGTAGCCTTCGCCGATCATCCAGCGCAGCAGGGTGATGTTGGACTGCAGGTACTCGGCGATGGCCTTTTCCGGCAGCTTGATGGTGCAACCGGCAGCGGAACGCTCGGCCGAGGCGTCGGACAGCTCGAAGGCTTGCTCGACGGTCAGTTCGTCCAGGCCTTCGATTTCCAGGATGCGGCCGGAGAAGGCGTTTTTCTTGCCTTTCTTCTCGACGGTCAGCAGGCCCTTCTGGATGGCGTAGTAAGGGAT
>Ga0099823_1003621_pt1 | contig 14733 bp, 4 predicted proteins | sample CowpearedBW_FD_76831 | JGI IMG/M metagenome (GOLD analysis project Ga0099823, IMG submission 76831) | Root nodule microbial communities of legume samples collected from California, USA - Cow pea red BW | ecosystem: Host-associated > Plants > Roots > Nodule | place: USA: California | collected...
TAAATACCCGCGGATACCCGTGGATACCCGCGGATATGAAAAAAATAGACGGGTACCCGCATAACGGATACCCGACGGATATGGATATGGGTACGGGACAAATATTTATCCAGCGGGTAGGGTACGGGGATCTATTACCCGTACCCTAAGCGGTAATTGTTTAAGTATGTGTAATGTATATTCTTCTGCAATTTAACGTAGTTAACAAATGGGACTACATCATATTTATTTAAAAAATAAAAGAATTCAATTAAATAAAAAACATGGCTTAAATAATGATTTGGTCCTAATTTTCATTCTATTTTTTCAATTTAGTTTTATTTTTTATTTTTTCAATTTAATCATAATATTCATCAATTTTATTCAATTTGATCATTTTCGCTAATATCGTTAAAATAGTTAACCGATTGTAAACTATAGCTGTCACGTATCATTTTGTGATTTTTTTTTATTTTTTTAAAATTATTTTTTTATTTAACAAAAATGTCCACATGTCAGCTTTATATCATGTCACATGTCATTTTATGATTTTTTAATTTTTTTTTAAATTTATTTTTTTTATTTAAATCACGCCAATATCATGTCAGGAGTCAAGATTAATTTTTTATATTCAATTTAATCTTAATATTCCTTTTTTTTCATTTTGGTCATAATCTTTTTTTTTTTAATTTAATATTTTTGTTCTTCTCCAAATTGAAAGTAAATTTAATTTGTATATAAATGTTATATGGATATTCTTATTAAAATGTATATTTTTATTAAATATTTTTAATTTAGAGTTAGAATTGGTTTAAAATTAAAACGAAAGTTTTTAAAGTAGATAATAATACTATTAATTTAAAATTTTAATTTTCTCTTACAAATTTGGAAGTAGAGAATAATACCATTAATTTAAGTATTTTTAGCCTCTTAAAATTTTAAATGAATGGTATTATTGTCTACTTTAAAATTTTTAATTTTAATTTTAAACCAACTATAACTCTAAATTAAAAATATTTAATAAAAATATGCATTTTAATAAGAATATCCATATAACATTTATATACAAATTAAATTTTGTCTTAATTTGGAGAAGAACAAAAATGTTAAATTTAAAAAAAAAAAATTAGGACCAAATTGAAAAAAAATAACGAATATTAGGACTAAATTGAATATAAAAAACTGACCCATGACGTGATATTAGTTTGATACGTATATTTTTTTAACATAAAAAATTTTAAATCTAAAAAAAATTAAAAAAATCATAAAATCACAAAATGACACATGGCATGATATGAGTTTGACACATAGACTTCTTTTTAAATAAATAAAAAATTAATTTAAAAAAAAATAAAAGAAAAATGACACGTTACAATTACTGTTTTTAATCCGTTAACTATTTTAGCAATGTTAGCGAAAAGAACCAAATGGATTAAAATTGACGATTATTATAACCAAATTGAGAAAAAAAAGTATGACTAAATTGAAAAAATCGAACAAAAACTAGAATCAAATCATTTTTAAGCCAAAAAATATTAAAACAAATTAAATTACGTAAATGCACCAAATTGCTTTATATAAAAAATTTTGTTACTTTATATATTCCAAAATTTTATTTTTACTATTAACTATAACTAATTTAGTGTTACAAAAGTAAATCAAATATTTATACATAAAATAATTATATATAGTTTATTTAAAATTTGTATTATATTATAAAGAGTACTTTTATATTATTTTATGAATAAATATTATTTTTTATAATACATAATGTTACGTATTTGTCATTTTATAAGTAAAGAATGGTTGATAATAAAATATATAGAACATATTTAATATTTAATATATGTACCGTTAAGTTGGTTTTATTATTTTTAATTATGTAAGAATATAAAAAAAGTGTAACGATGACATTATTGTCAATAGTAATTTTAAAATATTTAACATATTTAATAATCCTATTAAAAAAATTATTGTCTATGATATTTATAAAAATTACACTAAATTTATGTTTATTATATTAAAAAAGAAGATTTAATTAAGTTTTAGAGTTCATGATAAAATTAGAAATTTTAATTTAGTTTTTATTAAAATCTTTTTTTTCTATTGAATTTTAAAACGTTTAATATTTTTAATTGAGTCTATTGTTAGTTTTTCGGATAATTAAGTAATGTGGTGGTTAATTAGGTAATATTAATATTAACTTGTCATCACTTTTTTTTCACATAAAAAATTTATAATTTTTTAATTTTTTAATCTTGTAAATTTTTATATTGTTTTATTATTTAATAATTATACTTAGATATAAACTTTTTTTGTTATTATTATGATAAATACAAAATGTTAGTATGTATGTGCATATGTATTTTTTTATATCATGATATTATATTAATAGGGATGATATTTTAATATTATTAGTTAATATACAAAATAAAATTATATTTATTAAAAATAATGTGAGATGAAGAAAAAAAAATGAGAAAATAACTTTGATGAATATGAAAAAAGAATAAGAAAAGATAGATAGTTTTAAAAAAAATTGTTAATTTTTAAAAAATTAATAAATAATTATATTGTAAGGACAAAATTTATATTATAAAATGTGAACACAAAAGTAAAAATTTCTTTATGTATAATTATAGATATTACTTCATTAATAATTAAACAAAATAAACTATAGAGTCTACGTATTATAATTATTTATATTTAAATTAGTATTAAACATATTATTAAAAGTAAGAATAATCTTAATTGAAGTAAGGTTAATAGATTAAATCAATTAATTTGATTATATCAACACCATTATTAATATCGGAGAATGTGCTACAAAATCTGAAAGTAAAATGTACTAACAATTTAACATTAGTTAAATTAATATTATAATTAATGTTATAAATTATTAACCATATATAATAGTTAAGAATAATAGATTTTTAAAAAGACAACGCCTAATTATTTCTATTATTGAAAAATTCAAACTATAAACAAAATTTTCTATTAATTAATTTCATTGTATAAGAACTACCATCTCTAAAACATTTTTTAAATCTTTTCTTTATCTTCTCTTTAGATTTCTAACTCCACTACTTTTCTTTATCAGTAATAAAAAATATATAAATAAAAAAGCACTTGAGGTGTTCCAACCCTTTTACATATAAAAAAAGCAAAGAACAAGATCGCATAAGATTAAAAGAGAAAACAACACATATAACCTATTAAAAAGAGAATATAATAGTTTAACATAACTATTCTACAAGCAAAATATAACAGATTTATGAAGACAAAGATACAAAAGAATGTTAAGGATTCCACAAGCTCAAGGAAAAATCACTGTCTTAGCCAACTTTGTGACAAGATTTCTCTTTTGTTTTGTATGCATGTCCATCAGATCCATAAGCTCACACTTTGTGTTTTGAAAAAGAAATCTCTAGTCTATATAGTTTGAGTCTATATCACACATTAGATGAACATAAATAAATAGTTGAGTAAGAGTGTAACTTCAAAAAGATATCACAAACAAAGTATATCTCAAAGCACCTAACAAACAAGCACCATGTGATGTGTGTGGACAAGATTGGACCTTAGACAACTATAAAAGCATCCCCTAACTAACAAAAAAAAACTCCTAATTCACTATTGATTTAATGCACAAATCTGGACACAAGCACCAGTATGAGTATGTGAATCTCTCATTAGAAACTTTATTAGTTATCCACATGCAAGTCGCTTGGGCTAAGTTAAACATTTCCTCACCATCCTTCACTTTACTCCTGAAAATGATTCCATTCTTGTGCATCTAGATGATCCATACAATAGCAACCCATTTCCAAATATAATTACCCTTTTTACTTAACTCATGTATACAAAATTGATGGAAATTATTTTTTTCTAAAATGTGATGTATCGTAGTAATACCAACCCAATAATTACACAAATTCCATATACTCTGAGCAAAAATGACAATTAAAGAATAGGTGACCCATTGACTCTTCACACTTGCCACACATGACACACGTATTGGTACTCACGCTCACCCCTCTTGTAATCAAATTATTGCACGCTGCAACGTTGTTTAAGATTATTTTCTATGCAAAGTGTAAGGTATAAGGCTTTAATATTCCAAAGTTTTACAAATAGATCATCATCGACATCTATCGATCTTGTTCTGACTTTACTATATGCTGATTTTACAATTTTTTGGATGAACTAGAGAAGAAACACAAATGAACAAGTTGCTTAGAAGAAACATGACGTGTTGTGTTGGTGCTACTAAATTTTAAGAATTTAAGTTAATGTATGTATGCAGACCAAATGCAGGTCAATTCATCGTTGGCTCACGCGAGCTGCGGGTTATTCGTAGTGGGTCTAAGCAAACCAAGATATTTAGTCCACCCCACACTTTTTCTTGTAAACCTGCGGATTGTCATCCTTACTTAATGCTTAATTAAATTATTGATAAAATTTGATGTTTTATATAATTTTTTTGGGGTGCACACACAAATTAGGTGTCTTCCAAAGCAAACATTATATATATTGTTTTACTGAAAGTTATGGATCACAATATTTTGAGTTGAAATGTTACTTCATAGGTTTGATTTTGAAAGAGATCATGAATCTTGTGCCAAACATTTCCCGGTTCTAAATACAACTATATCTGTGTAAACAATAATGTGGATCTTTCCTTTTTGGTATTGAAATATTAGTGACTTGTTAGTGGACTTTATGTTTTATGGGTTTTATCTCTTTTAGATGATAAATAATGTCATTTTGTTATTTGTTTTGAGTGGTGTTGCCATTGGGTGCAATACTTGTTTTTCACTCAAACTTATTTATTAGTAAATATATTATTTTCGCACATATATCACGGGTATCAAAATTCAATTTGTTCTTTAACATGACATAAATATGTAGACAGAATTATCACAATAAAACTTGTACAGCTAAAATACTAATTGAAAATAAGTACTTGAGAAAGCAACACAAATACTTTGTATATACTATTCACCTTTCACCCGAAAAAAATGGTGTAATAACACATAATTTTATTAGAATTTATGTTTGCTCTTAGAGCTTTTAGCATATTTTTTTCTTCTTTTCGTAAAACAGAAAAAAAAAAATAGAACAAGTGAATTTAATGTAATTTTAAAGATTTTATTTAATTTTTTCTTACAAACTACGTAAGGTACACTTGGAGATTTTGAATATAAATAAAAAGTCGTATTTAAGGTTTTAAATAAACGATGAAAATTGCAACAAAAAATAATTTATTCATACAAGTATTTTTAACAAACAAAAAAGTGATATTTCAAGGAATAAGGAAAAGATAAATAATACAAACTTTTATATTCCATCATCTTAGTACGATATGATGTCGAGTTTCTAATTAATTAGTTAAATTTCATTATACATTGAATACTTTTTAAGGGTTTCTTTTGATTTACAACACAAACATATTTTTACTAGTTTATATGAGATGATCATTTGACTATCTGTTGTGAAACTTTTCTCAATTTTTACATCACAAGTATTTTTTCAACGATAAGTCACTATTAATACTTTACTCATGAGATTGAAACATACAAATGGTAAAAGATAACTAAGTGGCACGTTAGCCACTATCATCCGACAATGCTTCCAAGATCACTATTACTAAAACGATACTTTATGATGATCTCTTTAGGTGAAGAGTGAGTGTGATGCTCCAATTTTGATGTTTCCCAACAAAGGAAAACTCATGTGATTAGCTTGAAGAAACTAATAAAAAAAACACATGTAATGTACGAGAATAGTGAATTTGTACACTACTTGTGTTAATAAAACTAGACTAATCCTTTAAAAACTAAACATAACCTTATGTTGAGAATAATTCATATAAAAATATTCATTTTATTTATTTTTTCTTGTTTCTATTTAATCTCTACATAGATTGTAAATTATGATTTGTTTGTTAGTAAAATATTTATTTAAAACATGTTGCTTTCATTATTTATTAGTATATCAAATTTTGAGTTTGATTCTTTATTAAAAAGTTTTGCATTTTTCCTATTTTGCATATGATTTTAAGTTTCATATGAGGTGTTTTTTTTAAGTACTATAAATTTAAAAAAAAAATGAAAAAATAAGTTAAAAAATATAAAAGGATGGATGTTAAGAATAGATTTAGGTAGAAAGAGGAAGAAAATATGTAAATATCTAAAAAGATTAAGAGAAATAAATGATTGTGAGGTATTTAATGTGATTAAATTATGAGAGTAATATAGGGAATAAACGATATAAAAAAAATAAAAGCAGTTTGTAATAAAGCGAGAAGAGAAGAGGTATTTAATATGAGTGAGCAGTTATTGAAGGAGATCATTCATTCCTGCGGCATGCATCAAGGAAACAGGTTTGGAAAGGTGAAGTTATTTATGTACGTATACCAAAGTAACAGAGATAAAAACAATGGTACGCGTACACCATAAAATTATCTTTACCTCTCTACACACTTTCCCCCCTTTTCCTTCAATTCTAGTTTCATTATCTCACTCTTTCCGTATCATAGTCAGGTGCGCTTTTTGTTCCTCGGTCTCTGAATCCCCCACTCACAACACTCTCTCGCACACACAGAGACACAGTGAAACGTTTCTCTCTCTCTCGTCTCATCAATCACTCAATTCAATCCATCGATCGCTGCAGAGACTTGAGAGAGAGAGAGGGCATTCAACTTCAAGCGCATTCGCTGCTTGATCCGCCGTAATGGACGCTCGCGAACCGCCCCGACCACAGCCGCCCTCCATCATGGGGGGCCCCACCTCCTATGCCCCCACCAACATCGGCCCTAATTCCTCCGGTGCCGTCATGATGGCGCCCGCCACCGCGCGATTTCCCTTCGGCGTCGTGCCGCCGCCGCAACAACAGCCTCCGCCAGCGTCGGAGCCTTTCCCTGTCTCCCCTTCAGCCGCCTACGACGGCTCTTCCTCGCCGATGAAGCCATGCTCGCTCGCCAAGAAGAAACGCGGTCGTCCCCGGAAGTACTCGCCGGACGGTAACATTGCCCTCGGCCTCGCTCCTACCCATACCTCCCCTCCTCCACCTTCCTCCGCCGCCGCTTCCGGCGGAGGTATAGGTGGTGATTCGGCCGTTACTGCCTCCGCCGATGCTTCGGCGAAGAAGCACCGAGGAAGGCCTCCCGGGTCTGGGAAGAAACAGCTGGATGCTCTCGGTAGTTGTTGTTGTTTTTGTGTTTGGTTTTTTTGTTTGACTGGAACTGATTGTGATGGTTCTTTTTTGTGTTGATGTGAAGGAGCTGGTGGGGTTGGATTCACTCCCCACGTGATCTTGGTGGAGTCTGGCGAGGTAATGCTAAATAAGAACTAGACTTTCCTGAAATGCAATGCAATGTACTCCTTTGCTTTTTTGTGTTATGTGGCTCCTGCATTTGTTTGTTGGTGATTTTTGTGGATTAGCCTTTGATTTTGATGCATTGTGTTCTTGGTTGGGAAAGGGAGAGTTTTCACACTTCACTCAACTTGACCTTTTCTTGTACCCCAGCATGAATGAATATGGACGAATGAAGCTATCTCTTTTACACAGTTGTCCAATCACAAATAAATATATCTGAGAGTTTTAGTTTTTTTTTTACGATAATTATCTTAAGAATTGAACTAAGCATTGATTTTTTAGTGTGTAATTTTTTTTTTTTGCTGAGTATACATTAGAAATTAAAGTCATAATTATCCGGTAATACTATTTCTTTTTTTGGCAAGGGTTATAGGCCTTCGTTTTTGAAAGTTTGAAGTTTTGGACTAAGAAACCGCGTTTTTATCGTTATGGAAAGGTGGAGGCTCTATTAATAATGAGAACAAAAAGTTTTGAACTGCGACGTGGGGTAACTGCTTTTGATTGTGACCTATCTATTTTGGGAGACAGCCTCGCAGTGATTATTGTGTTGTTATTCTTTTTAATGTATTTGTATTTGGGTTGAATGATTTCAGTGCTATTGCTCTGAGGTAATCTTAGAGGTTCTTAACCTTTCTGGTGGCGAAACAACATTGTGGAACTATTCGTACTGCATACACATAATCCTCAAATTGGGTGTAAAATGAGACCTTCATCCAGGCATTTTTTTTTAAATATATGTTTGTTTTAGTTTTCTGTGGCTAAAAAAGCTTGCCTTTGTTGCATGGGAACTTGATGTCAATTGCTCATTCAGTGCCGTTGTATTTGAGTTCATCAATTCTCTTGTCTGTTGATGTGGAGTGTGAATGATTTTTTGCCATCTCGTTTAATCAACTTCAGAATTTATGAGGTGTATTTATTTATCGTAGTTTCCTGTTTTTCACCATTTACATTTGTATATATTGTCCCACTAAAAGAGGAAAGGGGTAATTATAGCATTAACTTACCTTTCTCTTTATAAAGATAGTTAGTATCACATTTTCTAACACTTACAAACTGCAAAATCACGAGATGAGAGAATTATTAAATGAGAAGTAAGACTCGCCAAAATTGTCTATTTTCAATAAATTTCAGCTAATACTGGAATAGAGTGTGTGTTTTAGAGAATGCTTTGCCAGTATTTATTGTCAACCTTCTCTTGTTACCTTTGAACTGAAGCAAACTTGGATTTCTTCAGTGAGCCACTGTTTTATTGTGGAACCGTCATAGTTGGTGTGCATAATGTTATATGAATATTTTGAAGGTTCTAAATGAGTTGGTTTGGTTTACTATTGTCACAAATCCTTCTCACTAGCATGCTTCTGTTTTAGGATATCACGGCAAAAATTATGTCCTTTTCTCAGCAAGGGCCTCGGACAGTTTGTATTCTTTCGGCTATTGGTGCAATCTGTAATGTTACCCTTAGACAACCTGCACTATCCGGTGGTACGGCAACATACGAGGTACTTTTATATCCATGTGGAATCTAGTTGTCCATTATATTAAAAATTCTATGTTGGAAATGATCTGGTAATGTGTGTTTGATTAACATGCATAGCAATGGGAACATAAACTGAATGAATGTGATGATAATTTTCCATACATAACTATATTCTAGAGAATGAAAACAATCACTTAATTATTTGGAGTGCTGTGTTTTTTGCTTTTTGTTTTCCTTTGTTTTGCTATTGGAACAGGAAAACTGTACTTTCTGAGATGGCAGCTGGAAATGGTTTATTTATTTCATATGTATTTGATTTAATTTATTTTCTAGCATGTACTGTCATCATTATTAACAGTTTTTCAAGCAACTACTTCTATGGTCTAGTAGAGTTATTAGACAATGAATTTAGAATGACAAATGTAACCTTTTAAGTAAATCCAATTTTTGAATCATTGTTGAGTCATTGACAGGTATGGCCAACTGAATTTGCATTCTAGGGCCTATTGTCTAGATATTTAGGATTCTGCTTCAAATGTGAGGTTGGACGGGTAAAAACTTTATATTAATTTGAAAATAGTTGGATAGATGCATGTGGCATGGAATTGGTGCTTTTGTACTTATAACCGATCCATTTTGAAGAAGTCTTTGCAATGATTATTGTCTTGTCATTTCTTCAAATGTATAAATAATTTTTTGGGACTAATTTCAGTACTGTTGATCTTTGAGGTAATTTAAGGGTTCGTAACTGAAAGGAGGGTGTTAGATCGTCATCGTCTAACTATATGTGTACAATGGTATATATAAAGGTTTTAAGGATACCTGCTTTATTAGATGAATACAATTACAAGTGTACATTTGGAAATAGTTGCCTATTTTTTAAAATATTTTTGAAAGCCTAATTTGATTTGGGAAAAGGTGCCTCGGATCGGAAGTTCTGTTTCCAATGTTGTGGATGGAACTGAATCATATTATGTATGACGAGCATGCCATAGTGCAATGAGGATACCATCAAGGTAATTTGGCCGTTCCGGAAAGTTAAAACAGAATTGGAGGTGCTTATATTTGTTGCGTTTAAAGTTTGTCTTTCAGTGGATATTCACTTCTATTTCCATTTCTTGCCGTGCCATATGCACCCCACAACTAAATGTGTGTTTGGTTTTAAGTTTATGATGCTTCTAAATTGACATTGAGTGATGTACATGAATCCTTGTCTTATCGTATTCGTGTTCAACTTGATTGATTTGGAATACAAACACTGGACAAGGATCATTTTCTGGTAATAAGTTTTGGATTCAGATATCTCAATTATTAAGAATTTTATATCTCTTATTTTATCAACTACAGCATCCTTGGTTGATAAGAAATCAAAGGGACCATCTACAGGAATTGTTGTGATGCTTGTTTTTGCCATAAGAAAAGTTCCGGAAGAATATTGAGATTTAGCAATTACGTTTAATTATTCGTTTAATTCCTATATTTATAAAAACTTTTCCTTTTGGTCCCTTTATCTAAAATCATCCCGTTTTGGTGTTACACATACTATTTTTAATCTTTTATCCCTTCACATAATTTTAGTCCTTTTTAATTTTTACATTTATCATTTTAATATGTTTTAGTCCCTATGACGAAGTCTAAAAGGGATTAAAATATTAAGAAGGGATGTTTTGAGTATAGAGACTACGAGATTTTATTTTTGAAACTATAGGACCAGAAGAATACTCAAGTAAACCTAACTGTTATCTAGAAGTGTGAGAACGGAAAGGTTAAGGCTTTGGGAGAGTTGGTTCATCTCTTTGATCATATAATTAGGAGCTTGATCATTGCTTCCCTATCCTTTTTGGCCCTTTCCCCCTTGGTAGGGCTCTGGAGGGAGTACGGTTGAGCTAGATCTTATTAGTTTCACAGTTCTACGCTCCACTATGTCTTGGTTTATAGTTAACTTTACGTCATATCAATTTACATTGCAGGGCCGATTTGAGATTATATCATTATCAGGTGCCATGCAACAATCTGAAAGTAATGGCGAACGTAGCAGAACATGCACTTTGAATGTAACCCTTGCAGGATCCGATGGACGTGTTTTGGGTGGCGGAGTTGCTGGAACGCTAACTGCAGCATCAACTGTACAGGTATCGCTCTCAAATGGTTTAAAGTTTATGTGGATTTCATTATTGTGTGTGTATATATATATGATTCCTTAATCATTATTATTTACAAAACTTTGATGCTTTATTCATGTGGCTTTTTTCATTTATAGGTAATAGTGGGTAGCTTTATTGTGGATGGAAAAAAGTCGAATTCGAATGTCCTCAAATCTGGGCCTTCTTCTGCACCAACACCCCAAATGCTAACATTTGGTGCACCCATATCTCCAACTAGTCCTACTTCTCAAGGGCCTTCAACTGAGTCCTCTGAGGAACATGACCACACTCCTTTTTGTAGGGGGCCTGGGTCTGGGCCTGGACCTGGACTCTACAACAATACTAGTCAGCCCGTGCATAATATGCCCATGTACCATCATCCGCTATGGGCTGGCCAAACTCATCAGTGAAGTTGTGACTTGTGGGATTAACAGTTCAGAAGCTGCATATTTTGCATGTTGCCTGTTCAAAGTAGTGGTTAGGGATCAATTCTAAAATGCTAACTGCATTTTTGAGGCTGACTTTAGAACAGTCTGCTTAAGGCTTAAGCTATTAAGTTATAATTAGGATTTTTTTTCTTTTAATTATAATCGTAACATTTCTAGCTATGACAGGCAAGGATATGCTGTCCATTATCCATCAGAATTCTGTCATTTTGAAGTTTGCTGTCTGTACTCCGCAGTAGCAGCATAGAAACAGAATCAGAATTTGTGCTCATGCCTCGTGGTGTATCGTTTATTTAATTCTGAGTTTACCGCATATTTGGTATTTTCTGAGCTGCTTATTCATTTATTAAGAGTTTAACTGCGACCAGTCAATCATACCATAAATTCTTACAATTCTATGTAATGGTAACCAATTACTATTCTAATAACCATCGTAATTTTATTTAATGAAAAAAGTATGCGACGTTTTCAACACATTAAATGTAACATATTTTTGCTTCATTTAACGTTTTTTATTAAATATATCTTAAATATAAAATTCATCACTTATAATGAATGTTGGGCAAAAGGAAAATAAGTTGTTTTAGATAATAAATGTCTTCTAAAGTTATTTATGCCAACCAAGCTTTCTTGATTCTAATGCACGCTTTCCTATTTTATCTGTTTCTCCCTTGACTATATGATGGGAAACAATAACACAACAATACAAAAATATCAGTGAAATATTTTTTTTTAACCTTTAAGAATAAGTAAGGAGCAACAATAATGTAGTAATAATAATTAAAAATTAGAACACTATTATTTTTTAAAGTGGTTATAATAATCCAATGCATCAAAACAATAATACTATTAAATATAAAAAGATAAAGAAAAATAAATCTAAAATAGAGTAAGATTACAAAACTAATTTCTTTAACCACGTATTGAATTCCAACAATTAAAATGAAGAATGAGTAAACATGCTAATAATTTTTCTCTCCTTTTTTTTTTCTTGATTGTATAGTCTCTTTCTTATTTTGACCGGAATAAAACCTCTCTTTACTAAATGATGAGGTGAGTTGGACTTGTTTAGGCTTGTTAGACACGTGCTTAAATCCAACTTAACAATCATAACAAATACACATGTAAATTGTTTAAAAAAATTTTCATAGTCAAAATTTATAATAAAAATAAATAAAGAAATGTGTTAGTGAAATATCAATAGACAGATAAACAAATAAAGTTTTAAACAAATTAAAAAGAGTATTATTTTCATTTTTAACTACAGAAAATTATACTCTTAACAATCTTAATTATGGATAGAAGAGACTATAGAAAAATTAAAAATGATAGTTAGTTTTGTAAAATTATTACTTGTCTGTTTGTTTGTGCACATGACTTAAGTTAGATGTAATGTTTTATTTTTTTTTTCATAAGATCCAATCTATAATGTTTTATATTATTTAAGTGAGATATTGTACCAAAAAGAGTAAGGGACATTAACAACAATAGGGATAGTTTTTTTCACCATTAATAAAATTAATCACCATTTTATTATGATAACGAATTACTATAAGTAAACAATATTAAGGCTTTGTTCACTTGGTAGGATAGATTTAAGAGAGAGTGTGAAGATGAATTTGTGTTGATTTGAGTAGATGAATATGTGTGTTTTTTTGAGTGGATTTAGAGAATAAAAAAAGTGAATTTGGAAATGAATTTTAAAAAAGTTAGTGAGTGATTTGATTGATGTAATAGATTAAAAAAAAGTTTTAATAGATAAAAATTTGAAAATTACTAAAATATCCTTGAAGATAAAAATAAAATAAAATAATTATTAAATGACTTAAAAATATTAAAATTTAACAATATAGTAATTATCATTAATTATTATAAATATTTATATATATTTTTATTATTATTAATTAATTATAAAAATTATTATACATATTATTATTCACAAATATATTATTAGTTACTGCATATATTATTAATTATATATAATATAAAAAGGACATAAAAGTAAAATGAGTTTATATTTCTTCAAATCCACTCAAATATGAGTGGATGGATTTTATCAAGAATCCTGCAAATTCATCTCTGTTGTTCCGCTTGAATCATTTAATAAGAACATGGAAATTTTTTTTCATCCATCTTTGTAGATCCGTGCTTTGTTACTATCTGTTCAAACGAACATTGCCTAAAGGAGTTACATCTTTTATTTATCTATTATTATCTTCTGACATATGTATAAATAAAAATACTTAATTTATACTAATTAATTACAGGAAAGTTAGTTAAATTAATTTAATTTTGTTAATTCCATTAAAAAAGTACAATTCCCAAACTACCTTTGATGACATTTATTAAAAGTGATAACTCAAATTTGAACGCAAAACATTTTTAAAACAATAACAGAAAATAAAACTAAATTACTAAGAATTTAATTATGTTTTAGAGTAATTTTCTCACAAGGAATATAGAAATAATATTTATTTTAAAAAAAATAAGTACGATATTCGTAATATCTCATTTTAATAAAATAAGATATTTCATAATAATATTAAAAAGATAGATTAACAGAATAAAAAATATATTAATATAATTCTTTAAAAATTCAGATTATAAAAATATATCATTTATACAAAAACACCAACCCTTTAAAGGTATCCCTATATCAAATGTACTAAACACTCATACCTTCGTCGCAATCTCACAACTTTAACTACGAATTTCTCATACTTCAGAGGTGTCTCTAAACCTGCATCTTCCCCCACTCCTACCAAAATGGTGATCATGGTAAAAGAAGAATACAACATAGACTACAAAGTGCAAAGGTAAACTAGTATACAAAAGAGTTATCCTAAGACCATTTAAATCATATCAATTATAAGTCATACATGGGCAACTACAAATAAGTCACATAACTGCACACATACAATTGACACTAAACTCAATTATCCGGATATATGCATTTGGAATCGAAATCACTAGAGACTTGCACTTGTGGTGACCTCTACTGCTCTGTAGAGCCATTGTCAATGGGTTTCACCCTACCACATACAATGTTAATCCATGATCATCTAAGGTAATTATCCCGCCTTAGACTAGAACCTCCTATTACTCTCACCACATGAACTATTTTACTCTATTTGAATGTGAATGATAATTAGAGTTTCAGGATGTCACCTTACTTGAATCCATAGTCCAAAGCATACACTAAAATAACACCACCATAAAATCTCCCCATGACCCACAAAATTATGTTAAACACATACAATGCTCATATATATATATATATATATATATATATATATATATATATAAA